>Ga0315284_10013035_pt1 | contig 11839 bp, 5 predicted proteins | sample YL17G09_16_MG_FD_203696 | JGI IMG/M metagenome (GOLD analysis project Ga0315284, IMG submission 203696) | Sediment microbial communities from Yellowstone Lake, YNP, Wyoming, USA - YL17G09_16 | ecosystem: Environmental > Aquatic > Freshwater > Lake > Sediment | place: USA: Wyoming | collected... | reverse complement strand
CTGCGGCGGTGATGGTCTCCGCGCTCAGAATCAGCTCCAGCGCTTTTCCCTTGCCGATAATGCGCGGCAGGCGCTGGGTACCGCCATCCATGGGCAGGATTCCGAGTGCCACATTTGGAAAGCCAAGCCGCGCGGTAGAAACTGCGTAGCGGATATCGCAGGCCAGGGCCAACTCCAGTCCTTGCCCCAGCGCATCGCCGTTCAGGGCGGCGACCATCGGCTTATCTATGGCCGCCAGCGCAGAAGCTACATTGTACTGGGTGCCCATCTCTTCCGGGATGGGGCGCTTTGTCCGGGTCTGAAAAGAGCGTTCCAGTTCACTGCCGGCGCAGAAGACATCCCCGGCCCCGGAAATCACCACCACATGGACATCCTCGTCCTGATTTGCCTCCCGGCAGGCGTCTTCAAGCTCCTGCCCCATTTGCAGGGTAATGACATTGCCGGCAGAGGGATGGTTCAGTACCACCCGCGTGATGTGACCGCTCTTTTGAACGAGGATTGTTGAATAAGCCATCCGATGCTCCCGTATGCCCTGGAATACGCCAGAAACCACTGAATATCTTATCTGACAACAGGATTGGCGTCAAGGTAATGCGGTCGAAACGAAAGCATTTGCCGGTACGTGCAAGAAAAGTAAGACCCTGCAAGACGTGTGCCTCACAGGGCCCCTTTTTGGCGGTTTGCCGGCGAAATGGACCGGCGGATAATTGACTCCAGTCCGGGTCTATCTAATACTCAATCACCACCAATGACTTGCCAGTTTCCACCTGCTGTTTGGCCGCCACGTTGATTTCGGTCACTTTGCCCGCCACCGGCGCCATGATGGGATTTTCCATCTTCATTGATTCGATGTAGAGAAGCACATCCCCCTCTTCCACTTTGTCCCCAACCTTAACTTCAACGCTGATGATTGTGCCGGTGATGGGCGCCTCAACCACTTCTTTCTTTGCCACGTTCCGTCTCCTTTAGTTTACGAGCAGTCAGCCAATAGTGTTCAGCCTTCACTAATCAGCCGTCAGTTCCGGGTGGGAGGACCGGTAGCTGACACCTGATAGCTCGTTATTCCCCAAAAGAAAAGGGCGTTGTCCCCACTGCTGAGTCCCCGCCCTTTTCACAACCAACCGTTACTAATGTATCAGTTTTTAATTTCGCCTGCAAGAGCTTCCACCCGGGGTTGTCGTAAGACGATGTTCCCGTCCTCAACATCCACCACAGCCAAAGCAAAACTCTGAATTCTCAACTCTTCCTTCAGAGAGCCTTTGTTGTCTTGGATTACTCCTCTTATTTCTAGTGTCAAATCCTCTAGGCACTCAACGGACAGCGAATCTTCGGACTTCTTTTCCAAACTGCGCACACCCTTGATTTCCTTGATAGCATTGATAATATCAGGGGTAATCTCCTCTAACTTAGCCACAACCTCAAAGATGTCCTTACGGTCTCTAAATTCCCCACGGAGAACCGCCTCAGATAGTTTGTCGATTATCAGGTCCTGAATAGCTCTCTTTAACGGCCGGGCGCCGAAAACCTCATCGAACCCTTTTTCTCCCAGCAGGTCTTTGGCAGGTTCGGTAACCGTTATTTTAACGCCTTTTTCCCGTAATTGGGTGTGTACTGTCTTGAGCATCAAATCCACGATGGAGCGGATGTGGTCTCTGTTCAGCGCATGGAAGACCACTACCCCATCGATTCTATTGAGGAACTCCGGCCGGAATACCTTTTTCACCTCGCCGAGCAATTTTTCCTTCATACGCTCATAGGTCACTTCCTGGGCTTTCGTTTCGTCGGTCTGCGCGATGAAGCCGATGGAAGAACCCTTGCGGATAAGCTCCGCGCCGATGTTGCTCGTCATGATAATAATGCTGTTGCGGAAGTCCACCCTCCGCCCCTTGGCATCCGTCAGGTGGCCGTCATCGAATATCTGCAGGAGGATATTGAAAACATCCGGGTGCGCCTTTTCAATTTCATCGAAAAGGATACAGCAGTAAGACTTCCGGCGCACTGCTTCGGTGAGCTGGCCTCCCTCATCATAGCCCACATAACCCGGCGGCGCGCCCACCAGGCGGGATACCGTGTGCTTTTCCATGAACTCGGACATATCCAGGCGGATGAGCGCATCTTCACTGCCGAACATGAATTCGGCGAGCGCCCGCACCAGTTCGGTCTTGCCCACGCCGGTCGGTCCCAGGAAGATAAAGTTGCCGATGGGATGGCGCGGGTCTTTAAGTCCGGCGCGTGCCCGGCGCACTGCCTTCGAAATAGTATCGATAGCTTCGTCCTGCCCGACGATGCGTTTGTGCAGGGCTTCTTCCATGTGCAGAAGGCGGGCGGTCTCATCGCCACCGAGCTGTGTCACCGGAATACCCGTCCACATGCTGACCACCGTGGCAATGTCTTCCGCACTCACAACGGGTGATTCTTGCCCCTTCTTTGCCTTCCACTCCTCATCCATGCTCTTGATTTTCTCTTCCATCTGGATTTCCTGCTGGCGTTTTTCCGCGGCAGAATCATACTGCTGCGCCGCCAGGGCAGTTTCTTTCTCTTTTCGGATACTCTCCGCCAGCCGCTTGGCTTCTTTAAGCGTAGTCGGGGTACTCATCTTTTGTATTCTTACACGGGAAGCCGCCTCATCGATAAGGTCGATAGCTTTGTCCGGCAAGAACCGGTCCGGAATATAACGTGCCGCCAGGTTCGCCGCGGCCTTCAGCGCTTCATCGCTAATTTTGAGCTTGTGGTACTCTTCATACCGCTGGCGGACGCCCTTCAGGATTTCCAGCGTCTGCTCAACGGTAGGTTCTTCCACCAGAATAGGCTGGAAGCGCCGTTCCAACGCCGGGTCACGCTCCACATGTTTGCGGTAATCATCCAGGGTTGTTGCGCCAATAAGCTGCAACAGTCCGCGGGCGAGCTTGGGTTTGAGGATACTGGCCGCATCCACGGCTCCCTCCGCCGCGCCGGCGCCAACAATGGTATGGAATTCATCCACGAAAAGGATGCAATTTTTCGCAGTTGTTATTTCGTCAATGATTTTCTTGAGGCGTTCTTCAAATTCCCCGCGGTACTTGGTGCCAGCCACCACAGCCGCCATATCCAGGGTTACCAGCCGCTTGTCTTCCAGTGTCTCCGGCACGTCTCCGATGGCGATACGCTGAGCAAGTCCTTCGACGATGGCGGTTTTACCGACACCCGGTTCCCCGATAAGCGCAGGATTATTCTTGGTGCGTCGGCTCAAAATCTGGATGACACGCTGGATTTCTTTTTCGCGGTCTATGACGGGGTCCAGTTTACCCTGGCGCGCCATTTCCGTCAGGTCAGTGCTGAGCTGGTCCAGCGTCGGGGTCTTGCTGGCACTGCGTGCGGCGGCGCGCGGTTTCTGGGCATTCTGGCTAATCATGCGGACCACTTCCGCGCGCACCTGCTCCAGGGTGATGCCGAAACTATCCAGCACGCCGGCGGCCACGCCGCCACCTTCATGGAGAAGACCGAGCAGGAGATGCTCGGTGCCGATGTAGTTGTGTCCGAGGTGCCGCGCCTCATCGATTGCCAGCTCAATGACGCGCTTGGCTCTCGGGGTTAGTCCAATCTCGCCGGTGTTCGGCTTATCGCCGCGCCCGATGATGAACTCAACACCGGAGCGGACTTTACCGAGGTTAACGCCAAGGCTGACAAGGACCTTGGCGGCGACTCCCTCTTCTTCCCTCAATAGACCAAGAAGGATGTGCTCGGTACCGATATAGCTGTGATTCAGGTGCTGAGCTTCTTCCTGGGCGAGGGTGAGAACCCTACGAGCTCTTTCAGAAAATTTCTCAAATCGGCTCGCCATTCATGCCTCCTCGAGACCGCCTCCACTATTACCGCCCCAACTTGAGAACGAGTTAAAGATAGCTTCCTGGCAGTGGCATATTTTCCACAAAGGGTTGCCCCCTCAGTATCGTCTGCGCTGAAGCGTTTCACTTCCGTGTTCGGGATGGGAACGGGTGGTGCCACTTCGCCCAAACCACCAGAAAGCTTATTGACTTGTTAACACCCTGGCAAGGTCTATCTACTGAACCGCGGGCGTGCCCTCGGGTTTGCCTGCGGGCCTTCCAGCCGGATTATGGTCTCAAAGTTGTTTGCCTTATATCTATCATACGGTAAGGAAGCCTTAACGTGCAAGAGCGACCTTTGTCCATGCGGGGTCAGGGTAGTCTCGATTCAGTGTCATTGTAGCACAGGAATCAAGACGCGTAAACAAAAGCTACAGGAAAGATAGAAAAAACCGAGCCTTGCGACTCAGTTTTTCCAGGGAGGGAGCCAATACCAACTCTGAAACAGGTCAAGCCCTCGTCCATTAGTACCGCTAAGCTGAACACATTGCTGTGCTTACACCTGCGGCCTATCAAGCAGGTAGTCTACCTGCGGACTTACTCCCCGGCGAACCGGGGACAGGAGATATTATCTTGGGGCATGCTTCGTACTTAGATGCTTTCAGCACTTATCACAACCAGACATAGCTACCCAGCGGTGCCCCTGGCGGGACAACTGGAACACCAGCGGTCTGTCCCTCTCGATCCTCTCGTACTAGAGAGAGCCCCCCTCAAATCTCCGAGCGCCCACTACGGATAGAGACCGACCTGTCTCACGACGGTCTGAACCCAGCTCGCGTACCGCTTTAACCGGCGAACAGCCGGACCCTTGGGACCTGCTTCAGCCCCAGGATGCGACGAGCCGACATCGAGGTGCCAAACCTTGCCGTCGATGTGAACTCTTGGGCAAGATAAGCCTGTTATCCCCGGGGTAGCTTTTATCCGTTAAGCCACGGCCCTTCCACTCGGAGCCGTAGGATCACTTTGCCCGACTTTCGTCCCTGTTCGACTTGTAGGTCTCACAGTCAAGCTCCCTTATGCCAATGCACTCACTGAGTGATTTCCATCCACTCTGAGGGAACCTTTGGGCGCCTCCGTTACATTTTAGGAGGCGACCGCCCCAGTCAAACTGCCCACCTGACACTGTTCCCCAGCTTGCTCTGAGGTTAGAATCTAAACTCAACAAGAGTGGTATTTCATTGTTGGCTCCACCCCGACTAGCGTCGGAGCTTCATAGCCTCCCACCTATGCTACACATGCTAAGCCCAGATCCAGTGCCAAGATGCAGTAAAGCTCCACAGGGTCTTTTTGTCCTGTAGCGGGTAACCCGCATCTTCACGGGTACTTCAATTTCGCCGAGCCCCTCGTTGAGACAGCGCCCAAGTTGTTACACCATTCGTGCGGGTCGGAACTTACCCGACAAGGGATTTCGCTACCTTAGGACCGTTATAGTTACGGCCGCCGTTCACCGGGGCTTCGGTTCGCAGCTTCGGATTGCTCCTAACCACTCTCCTTAACCTTCCGGCACTGGGCAGGTATCAGCCCCTATACGTCAGCTTACGCTTTCGCAGAGACCTGTGTTTTTGTTAAACAGTCACTCAGGCCCGTTCAATGCTGCCCCGGGTATTAGCCGGGGCGCCCCTTCTTCCGAAGTTACGGGGCTAAATTGCCGAGTTCCTTAACGAGGGTTTTCTCGATCACCTTGGGACTCTCATCCCCACCTACCAGAGTCGGTTTGCGGTACGGGCGCTCCTGCTTCAAAGGCAACGAGGCTTTTCTAGACGGTAGGAGCACAGCTGAATTACCTCGGGTCTCCCCTCAATTTTCCTCCACGCTCAGCTAAAATCCGGAGTGGATTTGCCTGCCCCGGCATCACCTTACGTGGAGAACACACCATGTCCAATAGGTATGCTCAACCTGCCCTCCCGTGCCCCCTCTTTGCCTCCACAGGAACGGTACGGGAATAATAACCCGTTGTCCATCGCTTACGCCCTTCGGCCTCAGCTTAGGCCCGACTAACCCTACGCGGATTAACCTTCCGTAGGAAACCTTAGGTTTCCGGTGGGCGTGTTTCTCACACGCCTTTCGCTACTCATGCCAGCATTCTCACTTCTCGACGCTCCACGATTGCTCACGCAATGGCTTCACAGCGCGAGAACGCTCCCCTACCCTCCCCCGATAAATCGGGGAAGCCATAGCTTCGGTGACGAGCTTAAGCCCCGTTGAATTGTCGGCGCACCACCACTCAACCAGTGAGCTATTACGCACTCTTTGAAGGGTGGCTGCTTCTAAGCCAACCTCCTGGCTGTCTGGGCGGCAGTACTTCCTTTCCCACTTAGCTCGCGCTTAGGGACCTTAGCTGATGGTCTGGGCTGTTTCCCTCTCGACCATGGAGCTTATCCCCCACAGTCTCACTCCCAGACTAAAGCTTATGGCATTCCTGGTTTGATTGGAGTTGGTAGGATGTTATCCCCCTAGTCCATTCAGAGCCTTACCTCCATAAGCGACCATCTGGGGCTGTACCTAAATACATTTCGGGGAGAACCAGCTATCTCCGGGTTCGTTTGGCATTTCACCCCTATCCACAGCTCATCCCGTAGCTTTGCAACGCTAATGGGTTCGTACCTTCACTCCGATATTAACAGAGTTTCGCACTGGCCATGGATAGCTCACCCGGCTTCGGGTCTAATCCATGCGACAAAGTCGCCCTATTCAGACTCGCTTTCGCTTCGGCTCCGCAACTACAGTTGCTTAACCAAGCCACACAGATTAACTCACTGGCTCATTCTTCAATAGGCACGCCATCATCCTTCTTGCGAAGGACTCTGACCGCTTGTTGGCACACGGTTTCAGATCTCTTTCACTCCCCTCCCGGGGTGTTTTTCACCTTTCCCTCACGGTACTAGTTCACTATCGGTCATCAAGGGTATTTAGCCTTACCCTGTGGTCAGGGTGACTTCCCACCGGGTTTCTCGTGTCCGGTGGTACTTAAGAACCAGTCAGGAGCCTTCCCCTTTCGTCTACGGGACTCTCACCCTCTGTGGTGGCCCTTTCCAGAGACCTTCGTCTAGGGTATGGTTGGTAACTCCTTGACCCATTTCCGATTCAGTCAGACCGGCCTTACAACACCATAACAACATAGGTTCGGAAACCACTCAGCCGTTATGGTTTAGGCTGTTCCCCGTTCGTTCGCCACTACTAGGGGAATGTTTATCTTTTCCTCGGGGTACTAAGATGTTTCAGTTCCCCCGCTTACCTCCACCCAGCCTATGTGTTCGGCTGGGGGTATCCCGATTTTATCGGGATGGATTGCTCCATTCGGGAATCCCCGGCTAGGCTTGCTAGACAGCTTACCGAGGCTTATCGCAGTCTTGCCACGCCCTTCTTCGGCCCTTGATGCCAAGGCATCCACCGTGCGCCTTGTCCGCTTGACCTGTTTCAGACTTGATATTGGCCCTATTCAGTTGTTAAGGTGCTGGACAAACTTAAGGCGGCTTGGTGATTCGCACCAAGCCGCCTGGCTGGTTCTAACCACCAATTCGTCGCTTTATGTTTGTCCGTTCATCGTCACTATTGTTTCCTCTAGTGCTAAAATTAACTATAACACTCTCTTTTCAGGGTGTCAATAGCCCCCCTCTCTACCTTTTCCCTCTTTTTCCGGCATTTCTTCCGCCCCGTTGCGTCCCCGTATCAGGCGCCGGTAAAACGCCAGGCTCACAAAGAATGGAATGAAATCGTAGACCACGCGGAACAGTATCGCCGCCAGCACCGCCTGGGCAAAGCTGGTGCCCAGCCCCGCGAACACGCCCGCCATGGATGCCTCCTGGATGCCCAGGCCGCCGGGTATCATGGAGACATTGCCCGCGGAAATGCCAAAGCCGAAACCCGCCAGCATTATACCCCAGGCTGGCGTCCCGCCCAGCGCGGCGAAGCAGAACCAGAGCGTAACCACCGCGCAGACCCAATCGCCGACCATCAGCAGGAAGGCGAGGGTAAACTGCCGTCCGCGCAATGCCACCACGCCTTCTTTCATGGCGGTGTCAAATTCATCAAGTAAGGCACCGATTCTGCGCCGGGTGACCAGGTACCAGAGCGCGCCAATAATGCGCGAAATCGCGGCCCGGAGCCGGCTGATAAAGACAATGGCCGTGGCAATCCCCACGAAGAAAAAAAGCACGCCGGCCGTGAATGCCAGGCTGACCGCCGCGCCGCCGGAGACCAGGCGTCCCAGCACGAGCCAAAGCAGGCTAATAGGGAGCAGGAAAAACATCATGATGTTGTTAATATAGGAATGGAACAGGGACGCCGCCAGGATTTCCGCAGTGCTGATTCCCTCTCTCTTTACCAGCACCAGTCGCAGAGAGTGGCCCGCCGCCCCCATGAAAGCCAGGATGTTATTCAGCGCGCTGGACACGAAGCCGACCGCCAGCAATGTCCTCAACTTTAGCTGTATCCCGAAAGCGCGGTTCACCACTACGTAGCTGAAACTCAAACAAATGTAGGAGACCAGTGTGAAGAAGAGCGCTACCAGCGTGAACTGGAAGTTCGCCTTATGGACAATCTGCTTCACTTCCTTCCAGTCCAGGATAATCAGCAGGACACTCAGCAGGACCATGAGGAGCACGGAAAAAGTGACTATCCTCTGCTGACGCTTTCTGGCGGGTCCGGGACCGGCTCTCACGTTCTGGCCTCCTCAGTATGCCGTGTTAGCCTTATTGTACACTATCATCCTGGACGGACAGGTCCCGTGGCGGCGCATGGATACTACTGCCACCTGTTTGCGGAAACCATCGGGTGAGACTATAATTTTAGCTATTGTGCGCCAGCTAAAGAAGTTCCGGACATTCGAGTCCCTGGGATTGCGGGACTACCGTTTCCTGTGGCTCGGTCAGCTTACCACCTCCATGGGCCAGTGGATGGACCAGACCGCCCGTAGCTGGCTCATATACGACATGACCAAGTCCCCGATGCAACTGGGTATTGCCAGTGCCATGCGTGGCGCGCCTCTGCTCATCTTCGGCGTCGTGGCCGGAGTGGTCGCCGACCGTTACGGCCGCAAAGCCCAGCTTATCATTGCCCAGAGTGTCAACTGTATTCTCAACCTGGTACTTGCCACGCTCATCATGACCGGCCGTATCCAGGTGTGGCACATCTACGTCACCGGGTTTCTGGCAGGCACCGTGCAGGCGTTCCAACAACCGGCGCGGCAGGTGCTCATCAGCGACCTGGTGGGTGAAAGCCACCTGCTCAATGCTGTTTCGCTGAACTCGGCGGCGCTGAACCTGGCGCGCAGTGTGGGACCCGCCGTCTGCGGCCTGCTCATCCAGGCTTTCGGCGTTGACATCTCGTACTTTGCGCAGGGCGCTCTCTATGCCTTCGCCACCGTCTGGACCGCCCAGATCAGGGTGCCGGAATCATCACGGCCGAAACGGGCGGAACGCCGTTCGGAAGAGCAGGGTTTCTTCACCAGCGTCAAGGAAGGGTTCGTATACATCGGGCAGAACCGTCTCATCCTAGCACTGATGATACTCGGGCTGGCACCGATACTGCTGGGCATGCCGTACACCAGCCTTATGCCCATTTTTGCCATTGATGTTTTCCACGGCGATGCCCGCACGCAGGGCTTCCTGCTGACCTCCGTCGGCATCGGCGCGATACTGGGCGCGCTCATTATCGCCACGCTCGGCCGGAGGCAGGGCAGTGGCAAGTTGCTCATCTGCGGGGCGGCCGGCTTCGGCCTCAGCCTGTTGCTCTTCTCGCGGTCGCCGGTATTGCAGGTGGCGATGGTCTTTACCTTCCTCGCCGGCCTGTCAAACAGCGGCTACACGTCGCAGAACCAGACGCTGATCCAGCTTAATACGCCACAGGAACTGCGCGGCCGTGTGCTCGGCGTTTACCTGCTGAACAGGGGTATCATGCCGTTGGGGAGCTTGCTCGCCGGGGCGTTGGCTTCGTGGCTGGGCGGGCCGTGGGCAGTGAGTATCATGGGCACGTCCTGCTTCCTGCTGGTGATAGGTGTGGCAGTCTTTGCACCCGAGTTGTGGCGGCTTAACCTGCTCCAGAAACCACTGGCAGAAGCAGAGGGGATTGAGTCGGCAACATCACGCGAAGTCCGGCGAAAAGAGGAAGCGCACGATTGACATGACCCTGGATAACCTGAAAGTGCTCGACCTGAGTCACGACATTTCGGGGCCGTACTGCGCGCGTTTGCTGGCAGGCTGGGGCGCTGATGTCATCAAGGTGGAACGACCCGGTCACGGCGATAGCGCCAGGAACGCTGGCCCATTTCCGGACGCGGGACCTCACCCGGAGAAAAGCGCCCTGTTTCTTTACCTGAATACCGGCAAGAAAAGCATTACTCTCAATCTGCACAGCGTCACGGGAACCAGGATGCTGAAAGAGTTTGTCAAAGACGCTGACGTGCTCGTGGAGAATGACAAACCCGGCGTCATGCGCGGCCTGGGGCTGGACTACGCGACGCTGGCGAAGATAAACCCCCGGCTCGTTATGACATCTATAACCGCTTTCGGGCAGAATGGGACATACCGTGATTATGCAGGGGACGGCATCGTCTGCTATGCCATGGGCGGCCAGATGTGGGTCTGCGGACAACCTGACCGCGCGCCGCTCAATAGCGCCATCGCCATTCCTGAATACTTCGGCGGGCTGTACGGGTATGTGGGCACGATGCTCGCTCTGCAGTATACGCATCAGACCGGCAAGGGCCAGCACGTGGACATTTCGATTCTGGAATGCCTGGCGGCGAGTCACCAGTTCACTCTTACCTGGCCGGCGTACTCGGACTCATTGCTGGTCAGACCGGGGTGGCCGGGCTTCCGCGCGCCGACATCCTTCTATGTTTGCCGCGATGGCTATGTCAACCTGCGGCTTCAGGGCGTTGAAATGCCTTTCCTGGCGTACCTGCTTGACATGCCGGAACTGGCGGACGATCCACGTTTCCAGACGCTCGAGGAGCGGACGCAGAATATCAAGACGCTGGAAGAAATCGTCGGCGGAAAGCTGGCGGGCATGAGCAAAAAGGATGTCTTCCGCACCGCCGGCGAATGGCGGGCGCTCTGTGGCTATGTGGCCACACCGGAAGACCTGCTGACTGACCCGCAGTACCTGGCGAGGGAGTTCTGGGCGGATATCGACCATCCCGTTGCGGGAAAGCTGACCTATCCCGGGGCGCCGGTCAAAATGACGGAAACAGAATGGCGGAATAGGCGGGCGCCTCTCCTCGGTGAGCACAACCTTGAGATTTATTGCGGGCGGCTGGGTTACACGAAGGACGATCTGGTGCGCCTGCGGGCTTCCGGTATCATCTGACATGGCAACTGGTTTCTGAAGAGGAGATGGCTTTTGGCTGAATCGCCGCTGAAAGAGTTGAGGGTAATAGACCTGGGCAGGGTCTGGTCCGGTCCTCTGACCACCAGAATCATGGCGGATTTTGGCGCCGATGTCATCAAGGTGGAATCGCTGGCGGGGCGGGGCGTGTTCTCCGGTCATGCTTCCCGGCAGGCAACCCTTGCCGAGGAGTTTCCCCACCGCGACCCGGGCGAGCACCCATGGAATCGGTCGAGTATGTTCAACGACCTGAACCGCAATAAGCTCAGCCTGACCCTGGACCTGTCCAAACCCGAAGGTGTGGATATTTTCAGGAGGCTCGTTAAAATCAGCGACGTAGTGGTGGAAAACTACACGCCGCGGGTCATGGCAAACTTCGGGCTGGACTATCCGGCGCTGAAGACGACCAAAGAAAATATCATCATGCTCTCCATGCCGGCTTACGGCATGACCGGGCCTTATCGTGATTTTCCCGGCTACGGAAATACCATCGAGCCGGTAGCCGGCATCACCAATTTGGTCGGCTACCCCGGAGATAGGCCACACCCGCTGGGGATGATTGCCGGGGATGCCATGGCGGCATTACACGGGGTCAGCGCAGTGCTCACCGCTCTCTGGCACTGCCAGCGCACGGGCAAAGGCCAGTACAT
>Ga0315284_10013032_pt1 | contig 11841 bp, 12 predicted proteins | sample YL17G09_16_MG_FD_203696 | JGI IMG/M metagenome (GOLD analysis project Ga0315284, IMG submission 203696) | Sediment microbial communities from Yellowstone Lake, YNP, Wyoming, USA - YL17G09_16 | ecosystem: Environmental > Aquatic > Freshwater > Lake > Sediment | place: USA: Wyoming | collected... | reverse complement strand
ACTCTGTAAATCTTTTCCCTATCCTTTTCACCCTGTACTCTACCTGTACTGTTCTCTTAACCCGTACCACCCTCCACTCCCCCAACCGACCTGCAACTTTTACCTTGGTCCCGTAGGTATAAGGTTTCATGGCTCCTCCTTGAATCTATGCGGGCAAAAGTACTCGCACTCACAAACCCCAAAATACTCTACCAATCCACAGCCCTTAGCACACTCTGGAAAAGGTTTATCCACCATGGCACACCCTCAGATAAAAGGAAACCGTCCTTCTGGAACCGACTTAGCCCATGCCACCGATGCCTCATTACGAAGGTCGGTGTACTCCCTCTTCCCATGAGCCTCTATCACCAAAGCAAACACCCCCATAAGACTTTGCTGAAGGGTCGGATGGGTTCGGTTAAGCAGGTCAATTAAAGCCGTTGCCAGCCTCTTATCATTGCACACAGGATTAACAGCATCCACCAGTTCTTGCCCTATCCGTTTGTTCATGTCGTCTAGACTCTCTTCCATAAAACCTCCTTACCTAGCCGAGCCAGGTCCGGCCGCAGGCCCACCTTCTGCCCCAGGAAGTCCAAGTCAACAACGTTCATCTCATGTCGCTTGCACCAGACCTGCAACCCCTCCTTGGTCCACCCCACTTCAAGACGTGCCCACTCCCGAGGCGATACCCCCTCAGGTATCTCCTCAAGGCACTTAGAGCAATGGAAGAACATACTTATCCGATTAGCGGTCTTTTCCTTGGCCATGTTACCTCCCTTTCCCTGAGTCCGTGCCCCGCTCTAGGACTAAAACCTTCTTGACTATGGCCTCAACTGAAAACTCTCCATCCCCGCCAGTCGAGACCGTCAGTCCTCTCCCCTTCATGTCCTTACAATAATCGGTAGTCTTGAGAAACGCGTCCCAATCCCAATCGGTCCAGTCGGTGTAACAAATGTCCCCCACCAGGATTGCATTACCCTTGACCTCTATGGTTGCGGTCCGCTCTACCGCACCCAACCAGCAGCCACGAACCCTCACGGTGACCTCATACTTCCCCGGGGCGACCTTTATACGCTTAGACTCCATTACCCCCTTAGCCGGAGTCCCCCCGTTCTCCACCACAAAAGCCTCATCCACCGCGTTAATCATCCCTGCGTCCACGAACATCTTTCCTAGTCTCATCTCATGTCTCCTCAAAGGGGTTGCAGGGCCCTAGAGACAGGGCCCTGAACCTCCGATATTTTAGGCATCCACTTCCTGAAGCAGCGACCAGGCGCCCAACTCTGACATGCCCGCCTCTTTCAGGACCTTCAAAATCTCCTCAGACTTGGCCCCCTTCTTCAGCATGTACGCCACGGTCTTACGAATGCTGCCCGAATCCAGGGACTTCTTCTCACACCCGCATTCCTCATGCTTCTCCTCGACCTTCGGAGCCGCAGCCGGGGGAGTCAACAGCCCAGCCTGATACGCCCGGGTATGCTTGCAAGACCGGTCCTTAGAAGGTCTCGCATACCCAACCAACCGCTTCCCGTCCATATCGTACTTCCACGAGGGGCACGAGCAGTAGATAACCCCATCCACGTTGCTCTGTTTGACTTCGTAAGAAAGATTAGGATTGCTGGCCGAGGGAACTACCGCCAGCAGCGTCGCAGGAACCCGAACCTTCCGACCCGAGCCGATTTTCTTTTCCATTTTTGTTACCCCCTTAACTATATATACGAAAAAGCGGTAAACCCTTATATTGGTTTGTCCCGTCTCCATTGTATTGGTTGTTTAAACCAATCTATTTGCTATTCAACACACCTTTGGAATATACCGAATATAGCCCCTTTACCAAACTTTTACCTTCTTGTTTGCAACCTGGGGCCCTGAACCTCCGTTATATATGCAGAAGCTCAACCCAAACTAAGGAGGACTATATGGCTAAAGGATGGCTGAAAGAGGTTGAATGCGCCTACTGCCCCAACCGCGGAAATACCAAGACCTTCAAGTACTTAAAGGTTGAAGGTTCTCATCAGTACGTTTGCCCTACCTGTGAAGTTACCAAACACTCTAGGGCCAAGTTATACATAAGGCGGTACCGAGCTTTAGTCCGACAGCACTACGGCCTGTAATCCGAACTTTCAGGCCATAGACTTCTTAACTGCTTAGGTGGGACGACAGGTTTTGGTTCTTCCCTTAACTTTACAGAACCAAACCTTAACGACAATGAGATATAAGGCATCGTCTTCTTCCCCACCTTAACGCCCATTGCCGCATTTAAATCCGGGCTGACCTGCTTTGTTAGACCTGCGAAATAGGCCGGTTTGGTTATGTATCGCTCCCCCTGCATACTCAATACATCATTACGCTCTTTCCTAAACTCAGGGGTTATCCCTATCTCAAAACCGGCGGGATACTTAACAGCCTTCTGCTCATACACCTGGACCGAGCCGTAGAACCAGAACGCGTTAAAAGGTTCCGTTTGGGCCGGTGCATATACCCCCAGGCGTAACAATTGGAATAGAGTCAGTAGCACGATTAGACATACAAAACAGTGGGACGGGCTGGTAAATGTGATAACGGCCGCTTTTTAGGTTCCGGTAATGTGAGCAAAAGAAAAGGCCCCCTCGGAGTATCTCATCCAAGGGGGCCGAATCTTTAAGTCAGTTCAGCTTATATACCCAGAGACGGGTTGAAGGTGAACTTGGACGCAGCCAGAGGATTGAACAGGTTAGCGCCAACCAGTTCGTACCCAACAAAGCCCAGCTGCAAGTTATCTGGGTCATTAGCCGGGATAACTTCTATGTCCTTACGAATCGGGAACCAGCCCAAGAACTTAGGCTGGGCCAACACGTAGACCACACCATCCGGCAGCTGGTCGTTAACCCAGAAGTTAGAGCCCCAAATCTGACCTAGGTACCCAGTCTCCCGAATCTCCTGCAGACCCAACTGGTCAATGTCTTGGAATATCCACGACCTGATGGACGCGGTTCCAAAGGCTGACATGACGGTGTTGCGGACCACTAAACGATGGTCTTCAATGTTAGCATACGCCCGAGCCAGGTCAACCTTCTCAAGCTTTCCGGTGGCTGCAAACGTCGGGTTCACCAGCGTAGAAGCGGTCTCAATCAGGCCGAACCACACCAGGTCCTCTTGCAGCTCCATAGACTCAATAAGGCGGTCCTTGGTACGAGCGATTGGCCGATAGCGCAGCGTGTACAGCTCGCTGTAAGGAATCTTCGGCCGACCGGCGATTTCAAAGGCTTCCATGTTCACGCGCAGGCCACGCATCTCAATCATGCGGGTGGCTCCATCGCGGGCTATGGTTACAGACGGCACCCGAGGAAGGTCGCGGTCAAAGTAAATCGGCACACCATCAGGAATCTGCTCAACGATGGTAAGCTGACGTGCGATACCACGATAGTCCAGCAACTCACGAACCGGGTTTGCCAGGTTCGCACCAATCTTCATCAGACCGCCTTCCGTCTGCAGCCAACGAGTGATTAGAGCTTCCTTAGCAGCCAGCTTCGCCAAACGAGCCTGACGAGTCTGGAAGGTTGAGGGCACGGGCGCTTCTGCACGCCTAGCCCCTTGAATCACATATCCTTGCGGCGACACAACACCAGCCATTTTTTCTATCTATCCTCCCCTTAATTTAACGTCTTAGATTACGACCGTCAAAGCATCACCAGCACCAGCGCCGGTTGCGGCTGCACGAACTACCAGACCAACCTGCTTGCCATCACTATCACCGGTAACGTTCGTCAGCTTGCCGGAGGTAGCGTTGATGAACAGCGGGTTGCCTGGAGCATAAGACTTGGACTCGTCGTACGGGTAAACCTTGGTTACTCCCAGGTCGGTCGGGTCCAGATACGGGTACGCTGGGTTTGAGGTGCTAACCGGCAGGCTGCGAGCAAACTGCTTGTTGTTGCTGTCGCCCATTGAAGCTGCACCAGCCGAAATACCCTTGGTGATGATGAGCTTGTCCAGCGCTGGGGACAAAGACGGGCTCAGCGTAGCCTTTGAGCCACGAGGAGCAAACGCCACCTTGCCGTTCTGCGCGTCAACAATCTTGTCATTCAGGGACATTCCCAACACGTTCGCACCGGACAGGGTTACGCCCACGCCGTCAGCAAACGCGCCAATCAACATACCACCAACGTAGGAACCAGTCACAGCTGCGGACAGCTGCTCGGTCCCGTCCTTATACCCGGGGAAAAACTCTAGCGACATTGCCATAATAATTCTCCTTACTCTCTCCCTGCCTCAGACCCGCGCCTAAGCGCTTATTCAGACGGCCAAGGTCAGGTACTTCCACTACACTCTTACATCGGCTAACAGTTAACGCTGCTACTGTTAGCAGAACTTTGAAGGGGCGGCTTCCGGTTTCCCAGTTGCCGCCCCTTCCAGTTCAGTTAATACAATCCCTCTTCCCCATTATCGAACAGGGAAAACTCGTCCTTGCTATCAGAGGAACCATCACCCATAGAAACGGCCTGCTTCATGTAGCCGTCCGGAACCGGGCTCTTAAAGGTCCTCTTGGCAACCTTGGCTATGACCTTGCTGGTAGCCCGAAGCTCGTCTGGGCTAGAGACAAACAGACGCTTTGCCTCTTCCTCCAACTGAGCCTCATCCACCAAACCGGCCTCAACTTCCTTGTCGGCCAGGCTGATAGCTTCCAGAATGCGGGTCAAAGAATCGGCACCCAGCAAAGAGTCGGTGGATGCCTGCTTCTCGTACGCCTGGTTGTTAGAGAAAGGCACCTGCTCGTTAACGGAAGAAGCGGTAACCTCTCTCATGGTCTCCTTAGACCGAGCGCCCATCTCCTTGTTGGCCTCTCCCACAGCCGAGGTAATGTTATCCTCGGGGAACAGGTCCCAATAAGGGTCAGAAGGCTCTTTCTCTGTGTCCTTAGCAATAGCCTTATCACCGGGATAGGTCTCCTTGCCGCCCTCATCCGCTGCGGCTTTCTTAGCCACGGCAGTAGGCTTTACATCCGGCGTGAAGACACCCTTGGTGTCGTCAGCTCCACCGGCCTTGATGGACTCGGCCGCGGCCACGTTCTTCGGGTGGCTCGGGTCGGACTCGAAGATTTCCGTAACCAGCTTATCGGAAACCCGGTCAACTATCTGCGCCTTCAGGTCGTCAGTGCCCAACTCATCGGACACCTTCTGCATAGCCGCTTGCTTCTTTGCATCAACCGCCTTTTTGGAAAGTTCGCTAAACGCCATCTCCTTAGCCTCCTTTAGTGATTTACCCTCTGAGACCAACTTCTTGGTCAGGGCGTTCAGCTTGCGATAAGCCATCCAGTCTTCCGGCTTCCCGGTCAACGGGGTGCTCTTTTGCTTCTCTATATCACCCTGCGTCTCTTTACCCTGAGACTCGTTCTTCTTAGCCTGAGCCTTGTAGGGGTCCTGAGGCCGGTCGTAATCGCCAGCATCAGTCATTTTCTGCCGTGCGTCCTCTGGCTTAGCAGCGGTCTTAGAAGCACCCATGCTCATCGGGCACTCCGGCGGGCACTTCTCCTTATGGACTGGGCACATCTTGGACTTCATTGCACCAGCACCAACCTCAGGAACAGCCTTGGCTTCCGGTCCCATCTCGGAACTAGGAGCCATCTCAGGCTTACCACCAGCAGCGGCCTTACCAGCCACGGCCTCAACCACCTTATCCAGAACCTTATCAACCTCACTCCGGACCTCACCAGCAGCCTTCTTATACTCGGCAACAGAGGAACTATCAACACCACCCTTGCTAGCCTTACCTTCCAGACCAGCCTTCATCTCGGCCAGGGCTTCCTCAACCATGTGCTTAGCGGCCAGCACTTCCTCATCCAGCTTGTGCAGCGCGGCCAGCTCAGCCTTTGCCCTCTTCTGGATTACGGGAATAACTGCAGTAGAGGCCTTGGCAAGCATCTGAAGCTTCTCATCGTGCAGCTTGTCGCACGCCTCTTGCAGAGACTCAAGGTCGTCGCGCAAAGAAGCACGAATCTCCTCAATCCCTCCCATGTCCATCTCAACAGGCTTAACAGGCTCCTCAACCTTAGGCTCTTCAACCTTAGGCTCCTCGGTCTTCTCCTCAGCAGCCTGACGCATCAAGCCCTGGAAAAAACCCTTAAGCTCAGTTATAAAGCCTGCATTATCGGCGGCTTCCTTACCTAAACCCTTAACACCCTTAGCAGCGTCAGCCTGATACTTCTCAACATCCTTAACAGGCTCCTTCTTGTGGAGGTCGTGCGAATCAACCTCTTGCAGCTTCTCTCCACCGCCACCAGGACCATAGTCACCGGCATCATGCTGGGCCCGCTCCCGAATCTCGTGCTCCTTCTTCGGTGCTGCGGAATCAGCCTTATCACGCTTCACGGCCAGGTCTTCCGGCTTACCTGCCTTCTGCGGATAATCACCCGCTTCCGTCATTTCCTGCGGGTTCCCTCCCTCGACCTGGTTCTTCAGGTCGGGGTTCTTGTCACTCTCTTTGGACAAATTAGCGGCCATCTTCTCTCCTCCCGTTATTGAAACTGATTTAACTTCCTGACACCTACAGGCGCCATCTGCTTTTACACACGACAACTTTTCAGAGGGCCTGATAAAATCCAACACCGTGTTCAGGCCGCCATCACCATCTGTTTCGCTTGTTACTGAAGCTTCTTTATCTATCACTTCTGCTATCCTTGCGTTCCGGTCTGCTGCAACTGTTGTGATTGCGGATAAGTCAAAAAAGGTGCAACCCCTATTTATCTCATACAGGGGCTTGCCTTTTATGCTGCTACTGTTAGCAGACTTATCCATAGTTATGCCTAATCTCCTAGCCTCCCGAATGTGAGTGCAAACTTCTCTAGGACCGCACTCAGGGCACATCCCCGACAAAACGGCAGTTCTCATCATCCTTGCGTTCTTAAGACACTCACAATACTGCCCTACGTGAGTTGCTACGTTGCCACAGTTGGAGCAGGTGGAGGTCTCCACTTGACACCCCATGCTCACCTGGTCCACCTCTCCACTCTTTATGCGCCTTACTAAATCCTCCTGGTCTGGCTGCAGCCCCGCCTTCTTTATGGCTGATATAACCGCCACAAAGTCTTTTTGAGTAAAAACAGAATCTAAATTAAGACCATACGCTAATTTAACATCATAGTTAGCGTGGTCCTTATAAAAACCGGTATTGATAAAGGTAGCATAGCTCTTTAGCAGCTCCTCTTTAGGAAAAAAGTCTAAGTTATCATTAGCCCCGTATACCTCTCCTGCTGATACTGCCCACGACCTCAGGTAAATGTAATCATCTAGAACTCGGGATACAGGAAGCAATGAGGCCACCCGAACCATAGTCCTTTCCCTGTTAACTCCATCCCAGAGCACCTCCTCCAGGCTTCCTACTTTCTCTATCTTAACTGACGCATATTTGAGCATAGCCATAAATTACTCCTTTTCTCCCAAGCTCTCCCACAAATCCTCAAAGAACTTCCTAGCCACCTTGACCACTTCCCCAGGCACGCCAGGCTCCATTCCCCAACCGTACTTCATAGCTTCCCATGCCTCATCCCTACCCATACCATTATCCAACACCAAAAAGCTTAACTGGTAGCGAGCAGCCTGCCTCTCACCCTCATCCGCTACATACTCCTTTAGCTCTGCCAACGTCTTTAGCTCTGGCCCATCTCCCTTGAACTTGACCACGTTATTACCCGTGGCATACTGAAGGGCATGGACCAACTCATGGGCGAATGTCATTTGGGCATTAAAAGGCTCCATGTCAGCGTTAAGCCTCATCTCACCCTCTACCGTATGGCCGTCCACTCCTTCCGGCAGGTCAGCATAGTAAACCACCCAGTCCTTTAAAATCTGGTTGAACTGGTCCTGACTCAAGCTAAACTCTTTAAGCAGCGGTCCAAAAGACGGCCTACTGCTAAGGTCAGGTGCAAACTGGGTAAGCAACATCACATCTTCCATACCTACTGACCGTCCCATCCTACTACCTTGCTCAACCTGTCCACAGCCATCAATATCTGCTGTATACTCGACTCCCACTCCATAACGAAATCTTCGCCCTGTCCCTCCATGTTTGTATCTGACAAGGATTCGGCCTTGCTCTTAATACCAAACAACAAATTGCGAAGTTTGTCTGCCTGGTCTAATGGTAATGCTGGCCCAAACTCCTCGGCTTCATACTCTTCTTTACCCATCTCCCCGCCACCGTACTCTGATGGGCCTGCTGCAATATACTCCAACGCCGCCTTCTGTAACTCGGCTTCTTTGCCCTCTACCTTTGGAAAGCCCTGACAGCCATTATCCGAAATGAAGTTGGCCATCACGAACCACGACACACTATCCACCCCGTCCTGTACCATAGCTCTTGCCAGTTTAGGGGAGTAGAAATAAACCTGTCCTACATCCAGCATGCTCTCCTTTAACGTACTCTTAGCCATATTCAACCTCTCTCCCTTCTTACCACCAGGTGTATACCCTTTATTGTGCATGCTCCAGGTTAGAGCCCAAGGGTTATCCACTCCAGGCTCCTTCTTCAACTTCCTAACAGTCTTCTCCCAACCAGGCGCAGTTACAGACTCTTTGCCCCACCCAGGCTTTGTAGGCTGTTGAAACGGGTCCTCTCCCTTATCCACATATATATCGGTAGAGGGGTCATAGTACGCTCCTGCTTTAGGGTCGTAGTAAAGAACCCTACCTACCGGAGTCACAAAAGGTCCTTCCAACCCCTCAATCGGACCATACACCCTGCCACTTGTATCTGTCTTCTGCCAGTACTCCTCGTTCGCCGCAGGGTCCTTAGCGCTCTCCACAACCCTCTCGTCTACCATATGCCTCCCCGAACCTGCTTCCTCACGCTCAATCTCTTCAATGATAGCAGCTTCATCAGGGGCCAATTTAAAGTCCAAATCGAACCCTACTCCCGGTAAAGGCATTTGTCTATCCCTACCTGACCGCTTTAAATAGACCTTGTAAACCGCTACGGCGGCTGGGTACGATGCCCTCTTCCCTCCCTGCTCCAACCTTGCTACCGCCCTGTCCCAAATGTCCTTATGCTCTGGGGGCAGCCACTTAGGAGGAGCTAGTTCTGAGTTCTTGTTCATATGCTTTTAGAACTGCCGGAATGTTAAGTGCGCGTCCAGTACCGATTGAGTCCCCGAGGCATTAGAACTCTTCACATTAACGCAGAATGTCCTAACCCCGGAACTTGTTGAACCTATCGGAATAGGGATGGTTATAACCGTATCAGATGTTCCGCTGTTGGTTATAACATGCGCATCGTCCAACGCCACTTCATTCTCGGTGACTAATATAGAATAGTCCCTAGATGAGCCTGCCCCATTTCGGATGTTAAGGGTATACGTCAGTTCTCCGGGCCTGCTCCCAAGGAGACTAGGCGTAGTCACTGTCGCTATACCTACGTAATCAACAGTCGCCACTGAGAATGTTCCAGCTGGGGCCGAGCTTACTTGAACAATTCCACCAACAGCCTGCCAATCAACGCCGTTCCAATAGTATAATCCCTGCGTACCGTCGTCAGTCTGGTACACCACCAAACCTGTAGCCGGTGTAGATATAGCACTCCTTTGGGCGGCAGTCATACGCGGAGGCAGAAACCCCTTGGTAGTTGACTTTACTTCTAAGGCCGCAGAAGCGTCAAGAACCCCATCGGCCCCTATAAGAACTCCACTCGGCATCGCCAATGGATTACTGCTTGCAAACCTGGTCCTATTACCCGCGACGTATTGCTGCATGATAGAAAAAGTCCCGTTGCCCTGATAACTAACATAGTCAAGAATTTGAGCAGCCGAACCTCCAATTTGTATAGGGTTACTTGTATTAAACTTCGCGTATCCCCTAGTAGCAATTGCCTGAGAGTTATCGTCTTCTACGTCAACAACCAATCCCGCGCTAAGACCATAAGATGTGCCTGTCTGGATAGTTAGACCAGTATTAGAGAAGATACTACCATTGACATCGCACGCCCGGGTTGGGTTAGTCTTATTAATACCGAAATAGCTGGACACAGGTTGAACATAAACAGTCGAGCCATTATCAGTTATTGCGGAGGTGGATAGAACAGTACCCCCAGCTCCAAACTTTACTACTTTGTCTTGTATGCCTGATACAATTCCACTCAGATTTGAACCATCTCCGTAGAACTTCCGGGTAGAATCAATAACGACTACCCCATCAACCATATACTCGCTGGCTACTGCGTTGAATGCGGTAGCGGCAACAGTGCCGGTGAAGGTAGCGGCAGGCACGTCGAATATCGCACCACCAGCATACTTCATGGTCAACTGGTTATCGGCAGTAGAAACTGCTCCTGCGCCAGTACCGTCCGCGAACACAGCCGCGCCATTATTAACCGCATACGCATATCTTCCGGCGGCTATGGTGTCGTCCTTGTACGCCAGGTTGGACCGCCCACCAAGAACTGTCGAGTAGCTCCCGCTTGATTCGTTTACGAACCCGCCAAGGATGGAAGAGTACGAGCCGCGATTGATGTTCGTGGAGCCACCACCAACAACTCCGAACTTGGCGATGACAGCGTTATTCCGTCCACCGGCGATAACCCCGTATCGGTCAACCCTAGCAACCTCTGGAAGGGCCCAATCAGACGCGCTTATAAGGTTGCCGCTGCCACCTGAGACTGTGCCGCCGTATTGTTCATTGACATTCTGTCCAAATGTCACAGCGTAAGATGCGCTAGAAATGCCTTGTCCTATTGCTACCGAATTATACCCGATTGCTTGTGACAGCCAACCACCCGCAGTAGAGTAGTCGCCAGTCGCGGAATTGTGGTACCCACCTAACACCGTGGCCCCAATTCCCTCTGCCTTATTTTCAAAGCCCCCACCGATAGAGGTTTGGGTATTGGAAGCTAAGTTGGACTCTCCGCCCGATACGACGGACGTGGCCCCCTCCGCTTTATTATTGAGGCCACCACCAACGAATGAGTGGTTGCCAGATGCTATGTTGGACTCTCCACCTGATACAGTAGAGGTGCTTCCCGTTGCTGAATTGAGCGCGCCGGAGCAGACTACGGATGCATCGCCCGAACCGGCTGCGCACACCCCGCCGCCACCGCCGCTTGCCTGCCAAGAGCCAAGGCCGTCGGTGTCGGAGGTGAAGACTTTGCCCAAGCCCTGAGTACCGTCAACTACCTTAAGGGTGCCAGTGATTCCTACCTGGCCCGTGTCATCTACGACTACGCGCTCGACTCCTGATGTGTTTATCCGTACCGAGCCTGCGACATCGCCCGCCCAACCACCATCTAGTATAATACTGCCACCTACATGACCCCCGGCGGAAGTCGTGCCTCCTGATAGCCTAAGCTCGCCACCGTTCATTGAACCAGAAGCATCGCCGGCCTTAACTACCACTCGGCCGCCGCGGGCGGAACCGAGCAAGGGGGAGCCGTCCCCACCGGTTATTAGCACCTCACCGGCGGCATGGGTAGTAGCCGACCCACCCCTTATAGTCACACCACCGCCATATGATGTTTGGCCGGGATAGTTTCCCCCAGCGAGTATGTTTATATTGCCACCGGGAGTGGTTTGCCAATGCTTATTCCTTCCTCCGCTTATATTTATATCGCCGCCCGGCCCGTCGCCTACGGTTGCATCACCGGCGGCTATATTGACAGCCCCTCCCGTAACGAGATTGGTAACAGAATCATTGGCTCTTATGCCCACGCCCGCACCATCGCCAACCAAGGCTCTGACATCCAGCGTGGTAATGCCGGAGGGGAAATCAGAGCCACCGCCCCCGCCGCTTGCCTGCCAAGAGCCAAGACCGTCAGCGTCGGAGGTGAAAACTTTACCCGCGCCCTGGGTACCGTCTACGACTTTGAGGGTACCGTTAATGGTAGCGGCTCCCGTAGCGATATCCA
>Ga0315284_10013031_pt1 | contig 11841 bp, 9 predicted proteins | sample YL17G09_16_MG_FD_203696 | JGI IMG/M metagenome (GOLD analysis project Ga0315284, IMG submission 203696) | Sediment microbial communities from Yellowstone Lake, YNP, Wyoming, USA - YL17G09_16 | ecosystem: Environmental > Aquatic > Freshwater > Lake > Sediment | place: USA: Wyoming | collected... | reverse complement strand
GGCCTGCAGGGAGGCGAGCAGAGCCGCGGCGGCTGCCGCGGCGGCCCGGGCGCCGCAGAGCGGGAGGAGGAGGCGCAGGGCGGCGGCGGCGGCGAGCGGAGAGGCCGGCGCCGGCGGAGAGGGCTCGCCGCGCCCGGCGGCGACGGCGAGGAGCGCCGCCCCGGGCGCGGCGGCGGCGGCGGCGCTCTGCTCCGCGTCGGGCGACGACGGGGCCGCCCTCGTGAAGTCTGCGAGGGCCTTCGCCGCGCGCGCGAGCGCCGCGCCGTCGCCGTCGCCGCCGTCGGACGACGAGGAGAGCGAGCAGAGCGCCTCCACCGCGCCCCAGTCCCGCGCCCGGACCGCGACCGCGAGCGCGCAGAGCAGCGCGAGCGGCGAGGGAGGCGAGGAGAGCGGAGGCAGAGGCAGCGGAGCCGCGGGGAGGGGAGAAGGAGGAGGAGGAGGAGGAGGAGGCTGCTGCTGCAGCTTTTCCTCTCCCTCTCCCTCTCCCTCTCCCTGTTCTTTCCTCTCTCTCCTCTCCCCTTCCTTCCCTCCCGGAGGAGGAGAGGGGCGAAGGCGCGAGGAGGCGGCCGTCGCGGCCGTCCAGCGGCAGAGAGCGCCCTCTTCGCCGTCGCCCTCCGCTTCAGGCGGGGAGGGGGCGCAGGCCGCGGCGGCGGCGGCGGCGGCGGAGAGCTCCGCGGCGCGGGCGCGGAGAAGGGCCGACGAGAGCGGCGACGGGGCCGGCGGCGCCGCCTCCCTGCGGCCCGCCGCCGCGGCCAGGGCGGCGAGCAAGCCCCCCCGCGGGAGCAGCGGGGGCTTCGCCGCCCCCGCCGCCGTCGCCGGCGCCCGAGCGGCGAGGGCCCCGAGAGAGGAGGCGACCCTGCCGAGCTCCGCCGCGGTCGCGTGCCAGCCCGCGCGCTCGGCGGCCGCCGCGGCGCGCGCGAGGGCGCCGCCCTGCCCGCCCGGCGCCCCCTCCTCGAGGACGGCCGAGACGACGGCCGAGGCCGCCGCCGTCGTCGACGCTCCCGCCCCCATCCTCGCCGCCAGCTCCGCGAGCGCCGCGGCCGAGGCGACCGCCGAGGGGGGCAGCCGGGCGCGCCTCGCCTGCGAGGCGGTGGCCGCGAGGACCGCGGCGGGGAGGGGGCGGGGGGCGGGGGAGGGAGGAGGGGCGGCGGCGCCCGCGGCGGCGACGGCGGCGGCGGCGACGGCGTCCTCGAGGCAGCGGAGCAGCGCCTCCCCGCCCTCCCGTCCGGCCCGTCCGAGGGCCTCGACCCACCTCGAGAGCAGGGGCGCAGAAGAGGGGAGGAAGGGGGAAGAAGGGTCTTTCACTTCCTCGGCGGCGGCTGCGGTCGAGGCGGCGGCGACGCCGAGGAGCTTGGCCTCGACGACGACGGCGCGCCCCTCTCCCTTTCCTCCTCCTCCCGCCCTTCCAACCTTCGCCAGCGCCTCCAGACCGAGCCTCGCACTCTCGGCGGCGTCTGAGGGCCTCCCCCGGGCCAGGGCGTAGCAGGCGGCGTCGGCGAGGGCCGCAGCGGCGGCGGCGCGAGCGGCCGAAGAAAGGCCCTCCGAAGGGGCGGCGGCGGCGACACGGAGGAGCCTCGGCGCGGCCTCGAGGACGACCCTCTCGAACTCGTCCTCCTCCTCGGGCTCGCCCGCGGGGCCGAGGAAGGCGGCCCCGGCCCGCGAGGCGGGCGGCGCCCTCTTCCTCGAGGAGGAGATCGAAGGAGCGCAAGGCGAGGTGCCTTTTTTCTTGCCGTCGCCGCTCCGGTAGAGGAACTTTTTCGACGACGACGACAGCGGTGGCGACGGGCCGCCGCCGTCTCCGCCGCTCCCGCTCCCGCCGCCGCTCCCCCCGAAGTACGCAGCCATCAGCCCGCCTGAGGAGGTCTTCCTCCTCTTTTCGTCGTGGGGCGCAGCAGCAGCAGCGGGCGCGTCTCCGTCGTCGTCGCGATCTCCTCCGGCTCCTCCGGGGCTCGGAGCGGAAGCGGAAGCGGGAGGCGGCCGGAGCGCCCGGCGCAGGGCCCAGCGGCAGAGAGCGAGCGTCGCCGCCCCGCCGCCGCCCTCCCCTCCTCCTTCTCTCCCGCTCCCGCCCCGCTCCCTCTCCCTCTCGACGGCTTCGGCGGCGCAGAGGACCAGCGAGGCCCCCAGGTCTCCCAGGTCTCTCCCCGCGCCTGCGCCCGCGCCCGCGCCCCAGGCTCCTCCTCCTCCGCATCCGGAAGCGGCGTTGGCGGCGGAAGCGGCGTCAGTGGCGGCCGCCTCGACCTCCTCGAGGGGCATCATCGTCATTGAAGCCTCTTCGCTCGTCGGGCCGGAGTCGAGCACAGTCTCCGCCGCGAGGCGCAGCGCGGCGCGGCCCCTCGCGTTGAGGAGCAGAAACGGGGGGCGGCCCGCCGCTGCCGCTGCCGCCGCTCCCTTCTCGCCTCCGCCCCCGCTCTTGCTCCCGCTGTCCCTCCTTTCCTCCGCGAGGGACTCGGCCACGGCCCTGCGCAGCTCCGAGAGCCTGCGGGGCAAGGGAGAGGGAAGAGACTGAGGAGAGGCCGCCCGAAGCGCGGCGGCCGCAAAGGCGGCGACGAGCGTCGCCGGCGCCGGCGGCGGCGGAGGGGGCCCTCCTCCCTTTTCCGCGAGCAGCGCTCTCCGCCGCGTCGCCAGGTGGCGGGTCAGCAGCGCTGGGTCGAGGGCGAACTCGAACCAAGCGAGGATCGGGCGGTCCGGCAGAGGAGGACGAGGAGGTCGCGGTCGTTCGGCCGGCGCCGCTGCTGCTGCTGCCGCCGCTGCCGCCGCTGCCGGCGACGTCGCTCGGAAATCGTCGTCGTCGACGTGCAACGTCATATCGCTGCTTTGCTCTTTCGGATCCCTTTTTTTTGGCTCTTCTGTTCTGATCAGCGCTGAGGGATCATGACGATGTCAATATCTGAGCGCAAGGGGTGCGATCTCTGGGAGCAAAGAAGCAGCGGAGGTGGCTGCTGCGTGCTGCAAGGGGGAGAGAGATCGAGCTTTTTTTTTCCCCCCTTTCTTTCGGCGATGCATAGTGCACCTCATTTTTCTTCGGAGAGAGACCGGCCGGTCAGAGGGGAAAAAAAGGCTCGTCATTTCACCTCTGTCGGTAGGCACCGCTCTCCCTCCCAGCGTGCGCGTTCTTGCCCCATCGCAGGTACGAATGGGTCATGCTTCGGTGTCCGGTGGCGGAGACATATTGGCGCGCCAAGAGCGAGAAATGGCCCGGAGGTTGACTTGACCGAGAAGAGAGAGGAGCGAGCGCCATGCGAAGAAGCCGGCCGCCGTGCTCTCCAATGGGAGACGAAGAGAAGCCTCCGCAGCGACACGGCTCACCCCTCAATTCGTCCCGATTCCCACATGCGGGCATGTAACTCACATCAGCCTCCTCCCTCTGCTATGATCGAATTCCCTTCAAAAAAACACCAACAACAGGGTAGTATCGCGCTTTTCTTTTTTTTGGCTGAAGCAGACTTGGCGTCGTCGTCGTCGTCGTTTGTCGCCGACCACCTCCAAATTATCGATTTCGCAACGGCTCTTTTTCCTCTTTGAAAGAGCCATGCACCACCCAACCCTCGTGGGAGGCGTCTCCTCGACAGGCTCCATGGCTCTCTCGAAAAAACGGTAAGGGACGAAACTCGCGAGGTCCAACGGGAAGCGGCGAATAGCAAGCGTTGCGGTATCGAAAAAAGTTCATGTCATCGAGGGCGACGACAGCTCAGCTTTTTTTTTCTCCCCTTTTTCTCAACCCCGAATAAACTCTCCTATTTTCTCCCCTAAAAAACACAGCCACGGCCACCGCCGCAAGGCAGCGACCCCGCTTCGAGCCCCCGAGGCCGCCTCGCCGGAATGGTACAACGAGGTGCAGCTTCCTCTCTTGGTCGCGAGGCTCTTGAACACCGACGCGAGTCATCACGCTTCCCATCACCACCACCACCGGCATCGTCGTCGGAGCTCGTCGCTTTCTCCCTCGGCCTCGACCTCCTCCCTGGACTCCGCCTCCGGCGCCGCCGCGACGAACGGCGGCGAAGGCAACGTCTGCTCCAGGTGCGCCTCGGAGAAGACGCCGATGTGGCGCCGGATGGGAGGCGTCCTGCTCTGCAACGCGTGCGGGCTGAGGGCGCGCCGAGCGGCGGCGACGCAGACGCGCGACGAGCTCGTCGCGGCGGGCAAGGGGCGGGTCGTCGCCGCGGCGGAGGCGGCTGTGGCCGCCGCCAACGGCGAGAACGCTTTTGGTCGCTCCAGGCTGTCGAAGGCTTCGACTGCGCACCACCAGCAGCATCTTTCGGTCGCCGTCGCTGCCGCTGCCGCCCCTGTCGCCCCCGCGGCCCCTGCCTCGGCGGCGAGCGACGCCACCGCCGTCGGAGGGGAAACTGACGGCGAAAACGAGGCGGAAACAGAGCAGCAGCAACAGCAGCTTCAGCAACAGCAGCCCTGCCTTGCAACGACCGCTGCTGTCGCCTTCGCCGCCGTGGGCGCTTGAGGAAAGGTTAAAAAGGGAATGAGCGAGAAGAGATAGGAGAAAGGAGGCGCATTTCCGACCTCTTGTCGTTTGCGTTTTTTTCTTCCTTTTTCTCTTCTACTTTCTCGCTCTTTCCTTTCTTTTTTCTCTTCCTTCCTTTCACAAAACAAAAACGCACTCCCATAATTTGCCTTGTCCCGCACCATTTTATATTCGTCCATCATTCAAAAGAACCGATTCATTTGGAAAGCTGTCCGATTCCGCGACCCTTCTTATTAGATTAGAAAAAAGAGGGTTTTTTGTCGATACTTCCATTCTTTATTTCGATTTCTTTTCCCCTTTCAAAGAAAGCGTTTTAGGATTTCGAGGGTGCGTCTAGGAAGCACCGTCACTCTCAAGTACTCAAACACAGCAGCAACATAAAATTAGAGTTAGACTTATTATATATGTCCAAGGGAAAAAAGTGGCGGCGGCGGGCGAAAGCAGAGTAGTTTAGTTTCGTCCGCCACCTCCGCACTCCCTCGTCCCCTCCCTTTGCATTTGTTTCAAAACCCTCTATTTTTCAACACACTGCTGCGGTTGTTTTCCCCGTCATTATCGTCCGTACCCTCCCCCACGGAAGCGAGCGCGGAGAGGCCGAGAGTTGGGAAAAGTCTCCGCCTTTCCGCTTCTCTTCCCCGCCAAACTCAAAACTGTAATCTACACCCCCCCTCAAAAACCCGTTGAAACTTTCAAAGACGACGATGAAGAGGATTCACGAATTCACACGAGCAACAAAAATCTGGGCGGGACAAAATCGGACCCCTCTCTCGCCTGGGGAGAAGAAGGGGGGAAACGAAACAAAAAAAGATGGGGAAAAAATTCCTCTCAAAGCCTCGCCGCCGCACCCGTGCCGCCGCCGCCCTTCTTCCTTCCTTTCTCCTTCCCCCCCGCGGCAGCACTCGAGCTCGAGTCCTCGATAAAGCCCACGACCACCGTGATGTCGTCCATCTTCCCTCCCCTGTAGTTGTAGCCCATCGCCTGCGCCGCCACGGCGAACGGCGTCGCGGCCTGCTGGTCCGCGGCCCTCCGCCGCGCAAACGCCGCGACGGCCTCGGCGGCCTCGCTCGGACCGGCGCCGCGCGCCTTGGAGAGCGCCGCCAGCCTCGCGACCTCCTCGGCGAACACGTTGTCGAAGAGGCCGTCCGTGCCGACGACGACGACGTCCCCGGGGCTGGTGCGCAGCAGGAACTCCTCGGCGTCGGCGGGCGAGTCGGAGGCGGAGCCCGCGGCGCCGAGCTGGAAGGGGAAGTTGAAGCCGTGCTGCTGCTGCGGCGACTTGAACGCGACGCGCCCCTCGACCTCGCTGCCGCTGTTCTTCCCGTCTCCGTGGCTGCTCCCGCCGCCGCCGCCGCCTCCTCCTCCGCCGACGACGACGAAACCGGAGTCTCCCAGGTTTGCCGCGGCGAGCTCGCCCGTGCGGGGGTTCAGGGAGAGCAGGCAGGCCGTCGCCGAGCCCTGCGCCGTCGTCCTCGAGTGGCCGACAGTGAGGACCGCCTTGGGGTCGACAAAGAGCGGCGACGACTTTGTGTCGTCACCCTTTGCTCCTCCCCGCTTCTTCCGGGCCTCGGCCGTCGCCGAGGCCGCGGCGTCGCGGCAGTTGAGCATCAGCGACCGGGCGTACTCCCCGGCGTCGATGCCGAGCTCGCCCCAGCCTCCGACGCCGTCGGCGACGCCTTTTCGAAGTTTTTTTGTGGAAAGTTTTTGTGGAAAAAGGTGAGTTTTTGTTTCTTCTCCTTTTCTTCTTCGCTCGTTCGTCCTCTCGCTGGGGGGAAAAAAAATCTCGAAGTCCAATTCTTCTTCTTCCACTCACCGAGCGTCAGCCCGTCGTCCGAGACGAAAAACGCGTCTTCCCCTCCCTTTGCCACCTTCTCGGGGTGGGGCAGCATCGCGGCGCCGGCGCTGAACCGGAAGCGGTGGCCGCTCTCGCCGCAGTCGTTGTCGCCTCCGCCGTCGGGAGAGGAGCTGTCGCTCCCGCCGCCCTTTGCGACCGGGACCGCCGAGGCGGCAGCAGCAGCCTTGTCCGCTCCTCCTCCGGCGCCGGCGGCAGCAGAGGAGAGGCACGCGCCGCCTCCGGCCTCCGTCGCCGCGGCGGAGCACTGCGCGGCCGAGAGGAAGGGGTTGCCCGAGGCCGCGGCGAACGCGGCGAGGCCGTTGCTCCCTCCTGCCGCTCCCCTGCTGCCACCGGAGAAGAGGGCCACCGCCGGGGCGGCGACGCAGAGGCCCCAGGCGAAGGGGTCGGACTGAGATTGATTGGAGAGGAGTTGGGAGAAGAGAAGAAAGAGTTGGTCGAGGTTTAGAGAGAGAAAGGAAAAGGAAAAAAAACGCCGACCTCCTCTCGCGTCACCATCTCTCCTTTTCTCCGTTCTCTCCCTCTCCCTGTCGCTGCAGAGGCGTAATTCCGCTCACCTGCGCAGCTGCGATCCTCAGCGAGGCGGACAGCGCTGCAATACCGCCCAGGGCCAGCCTGTGGTTGTTGCGGAGGCCCGCGGCGGCCGCGGCGAAGGCGCGGCGGGGCCCCGCAGCCGGCGAGGGCGGCGTCGATGCCGACGACGACGAAGACGCCGCCGAGGAGGACGAGACAATGCTGCCCGCCGTGGCCACGCCCGCCGCGAGGGCTCGGTGGCCCGCGCAGCTCATCTTCGCGTTCGTCGCGAAGGTGAGGAGCAGCGACGAACGCTGCGCAGAGGTGGCGCGCGTCGAGGAGAGAATGACGTCGTAAAGGAAGGGATGGGGAATCAATTTGATGATTGGGGAAAAAGTATTTATCTGCCGGGTTTTTTTTTTTTTTTTTCTCGACCACATCCTCCTCTTCCTCCTCCGAGGCCGTTCCTTGTCCAAATCCGCGTTTCCCACCCTTTTTTCATTCCGCGGTGGCAAAATAACAAGCAAATAAAGAGAGAGCCTCGTAGAGATTTCAATCCTTAGGAAAAGAATGCTTTTTGATACAAGTGATTCTTCATCAGACCTCGCCGCCCTTGCCGACGACGCCGCTGCCCCGGTGCTGAGCCGCAGCGGAACCACCTCCTCCTCCACCTCCCACGCTGGGCGTGGGAGAGGGGCTCCGACGCAGGTGCGGCAGGAAGGCCGCGGAGGCCAGGGCTGCCGCAGCGGCCGCGACGCTCCCTCCGGACTTGCGAGGCGAGCCGAGGGCGCCGGCGGCCGAGGCGCACGCCATCGCTGCTGCCGCCGCCGCCGAGGTCGCTCCCCCTTCCGCCGCAGCGCCGCCTCCCCTCTTCTTGCCTATAGGAGAGGGCGTCGACAGGGCCCGCACGACGTCCATGGAGGTTGGCCGGTGGCTTGAGTGCCGCTGGTTGTTGTCGGGGGAGGACGAGGTCGAAGCGGGAGCGGCGGCGCGACCCTGTTTTTTTTGTTTTTTTTTGTTTGTGAGCCCGCGAAAGCTCTTTCTTCTTCTTCCTTCTTTCTCTCGTTCTTTCTCTCTCCTCCAAACTCCCTCGCACCTCCCCCGAAGAGATGACGGCCCCGCGGAACAGCGGAGGACCGACAATCATGTTTATGACGATGACCGCCGCGGCGGCGGCTGCGAAATCGTCCCCCCAGCCGTGGGGGCGGTGGTGGTGGTGGCTCTGGGTTTGAGAGACGCCTCCGACGCCTCCCGCCGCCGCCGCCGCCGAAGAAGAAGAAGCCAAAGCCGGATCGGCCACCTGCGGCATCGGAGGCGCGAACCGCGCGGCCACGCTCCTCGCAAGCCCCAGCGCCACGCCCGCCTGGGTGACCATGCCTTTCCAGACTTTCTCTGGCGAACTCGACCTCGGGACGCCCGCGATCCTGACCCCCACGGTCGAGCCCAGATAGACTCCAACGAGTCTCGCCGCGGCGACAGCCGCGGCCGGGCCCGCCGCGCGCCTGAGGGCCGCGAGGCGCAGCGAGGCCCCGGCCAGCGAGAAGAAGACGACGTTGATGGCAGGGGAGGAGATCCGCAGCGCTGCCTCGAGCCGCTCCCTGGAGAGGCGGGAGGGAGGCGTTTCCGCTGCCACCACGGCAGCCGCCGCCGGGCCCGAGGGCGAGGAGAACGGCGAGGGGGAGCTCGTCGCGCTCCCGCCTCCGCCGTTCCCTGCGTCTCTGCTGTCGTCGTCGCTGCTTCGCTTCGGGGCCCGCGGGGAAGCCAGTCCAGCAGCTGCTGCTGCAGATGTCGAAGCAGCAGCGCCCCCTGTGCCCGGAAACAAGTCGCCGAAGTTGGCCGCGACGGCCCCGGCGGCGACGCACGCCAACAGGGGCTCTCCGCCCGCGGCCTCGGCCAGGGCGTGCGTCGCCGCCGCGGCGGCAAGCACCGCGGCGCACCGCAGGGCGGGCTCGAAGAAGTGGCGCTTAGACGCCAGGTAGCTCGCGACCCGCGGCGGGAGGAGCGCCAGCGGGGAGGCGGCGGCGGCGGCGGGGTGGCGCCCTGCCGCAGCCGCCGCCGTCGCCCCTCCCGGCGCCCTCTCCCTCCTCTTCCTCGTCGCCTTCAGGAGGGTCGACAGCGCCGCCCCGGCCGCCGAGCCCACCGAGGCAGAGAGCAGCAGCGCGAAGAGCGCGGCGGCGAGGGCGTGGCGGTGCCCGAGGGAGAGTAGGGAGGACCTCGAGGAGGAGGCCGAGGAGGCGGCAGACGCGAGAGAAGAAGACGAGGCGTCAGGAACGACGCCCCCCCCCGCTGCCGCCGCCGACGAAGCCAGCCTCCTCCTCCGCAGCGCCCCCGCGGCAAGCTCCTGGTTCATCGCGAACGCCACGAACACCAGCGCGTCCTTGGCGATGACCACGGCCATCTGGGGACGTGGAAGAGTGGGAGATGGATAGAGGAAGAGCGGGAAAAAGGAAGGGAGAGATGAAAAGGAGTAAGTTTTTTTCTTTTTCTCGTCGCGGCGCGCCTCGAAAGGGGAAAAAAAAGGGAAAACAGAGGAGAAAAAGAAAAACCTCGAAAGAAAACTCTCTCACCACCAGCGAACAGAAGGCGCCGGCGCCGTTGGTCTCCTTGAGGACGGCGACGGCCGCCGCGGGCGAGCGCGCGCCGGCTATCGTCGCCGCGAGCGTGAGCGCCGCCAGCCGCGTCGCCTCGTCAGTGCCGTTCTCTCCTCCTCCGTCCCCCCGCCCCTTTCCTTTTCCTCCGCCGGCAAAGGCGTCGAGCGCCCAGGGGCACGCCGCCAGCAGCGCGGCCACGCACAGCCACGAGCCCGCGAAGACGGAGAGCGACAGCGTGGCCACCTGCCTTCCCGTCCTCCGCAGCTCGCGGGCGCGGAGCTCGGCGCCAGCGGCGAGCGCGACGGCGGCGAGGGCCGCCGCGTCCAAAAAGCCGAGGCGAGAAAGGTCCCTGCGCGAGAGCAAAGCAGCGCAGTCTGGGCCGAGGGCGGCCCCTGCTGCGGCGTAGCCCGTGACGGAGGGGAGGCCGAGGGACTGGGCGGCGCGGCCTGTGTTTTTTTTGGGCGTGTTTGGAGAGGGTGAGTTTTTCCCCCCCTTTCCCTTTCAGTTTCGGCGTCGTCGCCATCGCCGATTCTTTTCGGCCCCCCCCCACCCCAAATGCGGTCGCCTCTGCTCTCGCTCGGGACCTCACCGGAAGCCAACAATCCGGGTGACATCGCGGCAAGTTTGACGAGCGCAATCGCCGTCGCCATGGTTGTCGACGAAGCCACTTTGGAAGTCCCTTCGCCGGGCGGCGGATGGAGAAAATGATTTCCCGCCCTTCTTTTTTTTCATTCTCTCTCTCTCTCTCTTTTCCCTTTTTTTTACAAACACACCGCCCCGCTTTCGGTGCACTCCGGAGGCCACAGCACCTCGATCTCCTCCGCCGCCGCTGCCCCGCCTTCTTCCCCCTCAAAAACAGAGAGCGTCCTGTCCGTCGAGTTCGTGTCGCTCAGCTCCAGGTTGAGAAAGTCGACGCCCCCGTCTTCTCCGCCGCCGCGGCCGCGGCCGCCGCCGCCGCCGGGGGCCCTGCCAGGGAGGCCCCCCTGCCCCTCCCCGGCCCTCCCGGGGGCGTCGAACAGCGGGCCCGCGTGCCACGTCCCCCTCCTCAGCGTCACGGCGACCCTCGGCGGCACGCGGAACGCCGCGAGGTCGGAGGCCGCCGGGCGCGCGACGCCCGGCCGCGCGACCGCGAGCAGCCACGGCAGCGTCGCGCCGAGGCAGCACAGCGTCTGCGTGACCCTGTCGTGCCTCGCCACGTCCGAGAACCTGCGGCCCCTGTCGGCCGGGAGCCGCATCACGTACAGGCGCGGGACGGAGGAGGAGGGGGAGGAGGGGGAGGAGGGGGAGGAGGGGGAGGCTGGAGACCCCCCGCTGCTCTCGAAGCCCTCGAGCCTGGGCTCGAGCGAGGGTTGGAACTCGTCGCCGTCGCCGCGCGGCTCGACGACCCAGCCGAATGGGCGGAAGGCCTCGGCGGAGATCGGGGCCGCGACCAGCTGCGTTATCGTCATGCTTGCTGCCGAGTCGAACCAGTTCCACAAACGGAGGGAAGTCGAAGAGCGCGCTTCTTCGGTGCGTCGCGAAGATGTGGGAGAGCGATCCGAAGGCGAGAAAAAGAGGCGAAAAAAAGGGGAGGAAATTTTTCTTGTGCTTTTGTGCCTCACTTAAAAAAAAAAACTCTCTCTCTTCCCACCTCTTCCCCCCTAGTCACCTTTTCGCGGAATCATCAAAATGGCCTTTGCTATCAAGCCCCTCACCGCGAGGCCCATGGGTGCGTCGCTGGCGGGAATGCTCGAGGAAAAGACGAGGACGCGCGGGGAAGGAAGGCTGAGTTCGAATGTGGTCCTTCCTTCCTGTTTTCTTTCAGGGAGAGAGCTTGCTTGCTTGCTTGCTGCTCACGCCCCCTTCCCCTCCGCGGCCTCGAGGCACGCCGACTTCGATCGCCCTTCCTCGCCCCCTTTACGTGGCGATCGAAGACCTCGATCTGCTCTCGCGGAGAAGAGCGCACGCGCGCGCTTGCCCTTTGCCCCTGAGCTCGCGAAAAACGAAGAGTTCAGTTTCTCTCTCTCGCATTCATCGTCAAGTCTCACCCTCAAACTTCTTTGTTTTTCCCAACTCTCATCAACACCTCCTTCGACAGCCCGCCGCGCCATCGCTGCCCGCCCCGCTGCCCGTCGCGCCGGCGTCGTCGTCGCGTAAGTGACGGTCGAGAGTTAAGAGCAAAAGCGAAGCATGACACAGAGCGAACAAGCCTTCTTTCTTCTTCCTTCTTCACCGCCATCGAGCTTTATCGTCACCCTTTCCTTTTTTCCCCTCGTCGTTTTTTTCCTTCCTCTCTCTCAACCTCAAACCCTCTTTAACCCCCAACCCCCTCTTCACACACAACCTACCTCGCAGCGCCTCCGCCGGCGGCCCCTACTCCTGGCTCCGCAAGGACCCCCTCGTCCTCGCCATCGGATTTCTCGGCTGGACAATCC
>Ga0315284_10013030_pt1 | contig 11842 bp, 6 predicted proteins | sample YL17G09_16_MG_FD_203696 | JGI IMG/M metagenome (GOLD analysis project Ga0315284, IMG submission 203696) | Sediment microbial communities from Yellowstone Lake, YNP, Wyoming, USA - YL17G09_16 | ecosystem: Environmental > Aquatic > Freshwater > Lake > Sediment | place: USA: Wyoming | collected... | reverse complement strand
CGTGCCGAATGCCTGGGCTACGGAATCCGGATCAGTCACATCCATGGGCGCGCCGATGATGCGCGGACCGAAAAAGACTCCTAATTCCCGAGCGAGGGAAGTCAGGTTCTCACCTGGCAGATCGGTGGCCGCCACATGGCAACCCTGTTCGAGCAATCCTTGGCAAATGCCGGAACCTATGGCACCCGCGGCTCCCGTTACCAACGCCACGTGCCGGCTCAGCGGCAGATCCTTTTCCGCCGCCAGCTTGGCATGCTGCAAGGTACGGTACTCCATATGGAACAGATCCGACTCGGAGCTGCCGAGGTAAGATCCCATCGCAGCGATTTGCGCCTTGACCGCCAGAGTATGCTCGGCGATATCACGCACGATGTTGGATGCGCCGACATTCTTACCCGCGCAAAGCGCTCCCATTCCCGGCATGAGGATCACGCGGGGCAGGGAATCGAGACGCATAACCCCTTTGGGCATCTGGTGGCTGTGCCGCTCGAAATAAGCGTCATAGGCAGTTCCATAGGCGCCGATTGCTGTCGCGATCTGCTCTTTCAATTTTGCGTAATTGCCGTACTCGGGCTGATCAACCCACAGAGGCAGGGCCTTCGTTCGGATCAGGTGATCCGCGGTGAGAGGCGGCGAAAGGGCCAGTTCACGGCCGCGGTCCGAATCGACGAAATCGAGCACCTCGCGCGTGATCAGCGGCTGGAGGATCGTACGCGCATGGGGGCGATCCGGATCGCCGGTCGGCAGCGCAAGCAGTCCACGCACCACCGGAGCGATTTCGGTGTACCGCTTCCTGGCAACGTCGATCGGTGTGGAGGTCGGGACAACAATGGGATGTTTTTGGCGGTGTGCGATATATTCTTCGGCCAGGCTGATCAACGATATGGTTGCCTCGTAGGACTCGCGTGCAGTGTCACCCCAGCTCACCAGTCCATGGCGCATCCAGACCATGGCTTTGCTGTCGGGGTTCCCTTCGAAAGCAGCAGCGGCGGCCTGAGCGAGCTTGAATCCCGGCGTGATGTATTCCAGGATCAGCACCTTATGATCCAGCGCTTCGCGTACCAACCGCTCTCCCTCCGGCTGGTTGGTGAGCGTCAGAATGGCGTCCGCATGCGTGTGATCAATGAATTTCTTCGGGATGAAGGCGTGTACCAGGGTTTCGATGGAGGGCGCGGCTGCGAGAGAGTTGCAGAGGTGAGTCTGGAACTCGTTGCGCATATCCTCGTCGGTAAGATCCTGCAGAGAACGCAACCTCTTCAGGTATTCAAGATCCAGCGCCGTGTAACCTTCGGGCTCAATCGCAGCCATGTTGATGCCCGAAGCCTTGACAAAGATGATCGAGCGGATCTCTCCGAGGATGTTCTTACACGTTGTTTTGACGGAATTATTGCCGCCGCCATGAAGAACCAGACGCTCCTCGGATCCAATCAACGCACCCAGATAGGTGCGCAGCGCCAAGTCCTGACCCCACTTGGGTCCATGGCGCCCAACATACTCGGCAGCCTTTTCATCCGACCATCTGCTTTCCATCAATGATCTCGACTTTCAGGCCCTGCGCGCGCGGGGCCTACACAGAGGTTTCGCCCGGTAAGGGCCTGTCAATGAATAACGTTTGCACTTTGCTGCGGCCCTGCGGGCCGCAGCCCGTAGGGGCGCGGCGGCGGGCGGGCATCTGCGGCGTTGCCGCTCCTCGACGATGTCACCACATCGCCTGCGTCGCGGCGCCTTGCATCTGCCCGCCCGGCGCTCGCGCCAAAGTGTAAACGTTATTCATTGACAGGCCCTAACGCCACTCCGGCAAATGCTCTTTTTTCACCGGGACTCGTGCCCGGCCGAGCTTCCGATTCCCGAAGGCCGTACGGCCTACTTCTTTTCCGCTTTCAGCGTCTGATAATACTCATAGGCCTGCTCAGGTCTCATGAGTTCATGGACCACTTGCCGCACGGCCTGGATCATGGCTGCGGGCGCCTCCGATTGGAAAATATTGCGCCCCATATCTACGCCGGCTGCCCCGGCACTGATCGCGCTGTAGGCCATCTTCAGAGCCTCCAACTCCGGCAGTTTTTTGCCGCCGGCCATCACCAGCGGCACCGGACATGAGGCTGCAACCGTGTCAAAGCCTTCCGCGACATAGTAGGTCTTCACGAAGTGAGCTCCGAGTTCGGCGCAGATCCGGCAGGCAAGGCGCAGATACCGTGCATCACGGACCAGTTCCTTGCCGACCGCAGTGACTCCCAGAACGGCGACTCCGTAACGATTCGCCATGTCCACCATGCGGGTCAGGTTTTGGACGGTCTGGGTTTCGTATTGTCCGCCGATGTACACCTGAACCGCCACGGCAGAAACATTGAGCCGTACGGCGTCCTCGATATCGACAGCGATTTGCTCGTTCGATAGTTCTTTGAGGATGCTGGCCCCGCCGGTTGCCCTCAGGACCGTTCCGCTCGTATACGTGGAAGGGATGGTAGAGCGCAGGATCCCGCGCGTGACCATGAGGGCGTCGGTGTAGGGCAGGAGCGGCACGATATTGATATCTACGCGCTCGAGACCAGTTGTCGGGCCTTGGAAATAACCATGGTCGATGGCCAGCATGACCGTGCGTCCTGAGGCGGGATCAAAAATGTGCGCCAGGCGGTTTTGCATGCCCCAATCAAGCGAGTTGGAACCCTTGAGAAAAAACGCCTGACTTCGTGCCGGAATATCGAGATAAAAATCCTTTTCGGATGCGATGCCGTCCATATCTGCCATCGTTGTTTTCCTTTCAAGTATTGCGTTATGTTTCGAATATATATGAACCTGGCAAGTAGACCCCGGCCGCCGAGGCTGTCTCGAAACTATGCTCCTGTTCGAAACGACAGCCAAGAAGGGGGGCTATTATCTTCCGCGCCTCCGGCGCTTCACGCTTGAGACAATCTCGCCGGACGGGGCTTGGAATGTCGATGCCCACCGAGCGCCGTCTGGCAGCCGGTGCCCACTTTGCCGCTCCATTTTCATGCGCTGGGTACGCGCCTTGCGCATGAGAAACTGTTCAGGAAAAGATAGATACTTTCAGCTTGCGTTGCAATGATTTTTGATCCAGCACAGGAGTTGAATTCAGCCGCTCCAACCGGGAAGCTCTCGAATCGGATTCCCCCGGTGCCTGGCGATCTGGAATTGCCCGTCCAGCTGGTTATCCATTACGGCTTGCGGAATTGCTCGCGTTCGGTCTCCAGGATGCTGACGTGCTCCTCTTCTTCCGCGGCGAGTTCCCGATAAATCTCCTTCTCCGCTCCGGGTCTGGCGGAGTCGGCGCGCGCCTGGAAATGATCCCTCGTGCGCCGTTCCATGTCGATCGCCTTATCATAGACCTCCAGGACGTGATACCCGGCATCGGAAAAATCGATATCCCTGAAGATCCATTGGGACAGCAGCTTTTCTGTGTTCTCGGGCAGTTGGCGCAACTCCGGCTCGAGGTGGACGTGATACTTGCTTTCGAGCTCATCCAGGTGATCTTCCTCCTTGTGGTAGAGCTCTTCGAGTACGCCCTTCAACTCGCGGCTGGATGTCCGCTCCTTGGCGATCCGATAAAACTGGTACATATCAATTTCGTACTGGACCGCTTCGCGCACGATCGCAACCTGGTCAGGGCGGGCTCCGCGAAATCCTTCGAGCACTTCGTTCTCACCGCCACAAAGGAAGCACCGCCCGAACGGCACAACGAAACCGGTGGAGAGCTTCCCGCAGGCTTTGCACCTCCACGTATATTTCACCTCGGCGCAGCAAACATCGTCGTCTTCAATAACCTGATGACATTTGGGGCAGGTCGATGCCATCGTCGATCCTCCATCAAAAGAGTTGCAGTGCACTACGGCTCGGTCTTGGTGATTATTGGATCAGGCTGCTGTAGTCCGAGATACTGAAGCATGCCGCGCGCCGCGCGCCGCCCGGCTCCCATCGCCAGAATCACCGTCGCGGCGCCCGTGACGATATCGCCGCCGGCGAAGAGGCCCGGCACGGAAGTCGTGCCGGTGTTCTCGTCGATTTCAATATATCCCCAGCGGTTGACCTTGAGTCCCGGCGTGCTCTGAGCGATCACGGGATTTGCCGAAGTGCCGAGTGCGCACACGACCATATCTACGTCGAGAACATATTCACTGCCGGCTTTGGGCACGGGGCGCCGGCGTCCGGACTCGTCGGGCTCGCCCAACTCCATCTCGATGACTTCCATGCCCGTCACCCAGCCGGCGCTGTTGCCGAGGATGCGCACGGGATTCGTGAGCCATCTGCATATTACGCCTTCTTCGATGGCATGATGCAACTCTTCCGCACGCGCCGGCGACTCCTTGATGCTGCGCCGGTACACCAGGTACACCTTTTCCGCTCCCATGCGTATCGAGACACGCAAAGCGTCCATGGCTGTGTTACCCGCGCCGATGACTGCCACCCGTTTGCCCATGCCTACGGGCGTGTCGTATAGCGGCTGCCGGAATCCCTGCATGAGATTGATTCGAGTGAGGAGTTCGTTCGCCGACACCACGCCGTTGAAAGACTCGCCAGGAATACCCATGAATTTCGGGCTGCCCGCGCCGGTTCCAACGAAAACCGCATCAAATCCCATTTCACCCATAAGTTGTGGAATCGTGAAGACCTTGCCGATGATGCGATCGAGTTCAAACTTCACTCCCCTTTTGGCCAAGGCATTGATTTCGATATCGATCGTGTCGTTGGGAAGACGGAATTCAGGAATGCCGTACTTGAGCACGCCGCCCGCAACATGCAGAGCTTCAAAAACCGTCACATCGACGCCTGCTTTGATCAGATCTCCCGCGCAAGCCAGCCCCGCAGGCCCGGAACCAATAATGGCCGCCTTCTTGCCCGAAGGCCTGGTCTCGGCAGCTTTGTCCCATCCCCGCCCGACCGCGAAATCCGCCACGAAGCGTTCCAGGCGGCCGATTGCCACGGGTTCGAGCTTGTTGCCGACTACGCAAGTCACCTCACATTGGACTTCCTGGGGGCAAACACGGCCGCAGACGGCCGGCAGCGCATTGGCGTCCTTCAGAATCCGATAGGACTCTTCCAGATCCTTGCGGGCGAGGGCCGTGATAAAACCCGGGATGTCGATCGTCACCGGACAGCCGGGCACGCACTTGGGCTTCTTACACTGGAGGCAACGGTCGGCTTCGAGGAGAGCCATATCGAGGGTGTAGCCTTGGGCTACCTCTTCGAAATTGTTTTTGCGCTGCTCAGGAGGCTGTTCGGGCATCGCCGTGCGCTTGGGAGCGATGGTGCGAATGCTCTTGACGATCCGCGGCGCGTCCGGCCCAGGGGGCGGTTCTGGTGTAGGCGCAGCAGGGATATCAGCCAGGAGAACCCGCTGGCGTGCCTGGACGACCGCCGGATTCGTTCCGCCTGCTCCGAAACTGGCCAGTTTCTCCGCCTCCGCACGGTAGCGTTTCATGCACTCCTGCTCTTCGCATTCGAATCGTTTTTGCCGCAGCATCAATTCGTCGAAGTGAACCAGATGCCCATCGAAGTCGGGGCCGTCCACACAGGCGAACATCACCTTGCCGCCTACCGTGACGCGGCACGAGCCGCACATGCCGGTTCCATCCACCATGATCGAGTTCAGGCTGACCATGGTGCGAATGCCGTAAGGACGTGTAAGCTCCGCGCATGCTTTCATCATCGGAAGCGGACCAATGGCGATGACCTCATCGATGTCGCTCTGCTCTTTCAGGACTTGGCCAAGCACGACAGTAACGAAGCCTTTGGTTCCGAACGAGCCGTCGTCGGTCGCCACGCGAAATTCATCCGAATATTTTGAGAATCGGTCGTCCCAGAACATGAGATCTTTATTGCGAAAGCCGATGATGGAAATCGTGTAGGAGCCAAGCTCCTTGTGAAGCCGCAATTGCGGAAAAACGGGAGCCACCCCAAGGCCTCCACCTACCAGCACCGCCTTCTTGCGCTTCTGGAGGTGGGAGGCCACGCCCAGTGGCCCAATGAAATCCAGAATCGAAGCGCCTTCCGGCATGGCCATCATCTGGTACGTGGTCTTGCCGACCGCCTGGACGACGATCGTAACCGTGCCCTTCGCGCGGTCGTAATCCGCTACCGTCAGAGGAATGCGCTCTCCGGTCTCATCAATTCTCAGCATCACAAAATGCCCGGGCTGGCATGCTCTTGCCACCTCGGGCGCCAAGACCTCCCACAAGAATGTGACTGGGCCGAATTGCTCGCGCTTAATGATCTGAAACATGTACCTAAACCCCCTGCGTCCGAGAGAAGAATAGAAAACCGCGAAAGTATAACAAACCTCTAGCCCAAAAAGGTACAACTGATGGGGAACAATTGCTCAGAAGCCTATTTTTTGCCGATGCGCTCGATCGTGACCTTCAGAATGGTAACGGGTTTCACGGGCTTGCTTGCCAGGGCGGGGACATTGGAGATAGCCTCGACCACGTTGTAGCCTTCCACCACCTTGCCAAAAATCGTGTATTTGCCATTGAGGTTCGTGGACGGCGCGACTGTAATGAAAAACTGCGTAATATTACTCTTGGGTCCGTTGTTGGCCATTGCGAGCATTCCCGGAATTTCAAATCCGAGGGAGGGAACGATTTCGTTCTCGAAAGGAATGACTGCCTGGAAGTTGCCGCCGGTACCTGTGACATCACCGGCCTGAATCGCGAATTTCTTGATGACGCGATGGAAAATAAGCCCATTGTAGAAGGGCTTTTTCACGAAATCTCCCTTGGGTGTCAACCATTCCTTGGTTCCTTCTGCCAGGCCGATAAAATTGCCGGCTGCCACCGGAGCCTGCTTTTCGAAAAGTTCGCAGATAAAGTTACCCATCGAGGTTTCAAAAACTGCGTAGAGACCGGGTTTCCTCGCTGGGGTCTTCTGCTGACCGTCGATGACACAAAAGGGAAGGGCAGTGAAGACCAAGAGTCCCGAGGCGATCCAAAAGGATAAGGCAATTCTTTTCATTGAGGCACCTCCTCACGAGGCGACTATTCTACTGCCATAAAAACCAGGAAACACACGAAATCCTGAGTTTATCCCCGGGATTTGGCCGTTGTTTTGGTGGATGATGCGATTACGGAAAAATGATTGCAACCCCATTTCAAAAGGGATAGGCTCGGAACTCTGCTTCCCATGGATCCGTTTCCGAGGAGATGGTGGATATGATAGGTCGACGATATTTTCCCCTGATGGTTTTGCTTTTGCTGTTTCTGTTTCTCGGGCTGGCACCGCTTTCAGCGCAGCAGTCCAGCCTGACGGACAAAGTGATTGAGCGCTCGCTGTCAAACGGGCTGAAGGTCCTGATGGTCAGGGATCCGATCGCACCGCTGGTGAGCTGCACTCTGGCATTTCGCGTCGGTTCCGTGAACGAACGTCCCGGGATCACCGGCGTGTCCCACATGCACGAACATATGATGTTTAAGGGTACCCAGACGATGGGAATCAAGCCGGGCGCGCTTGAACTGGACAACCAGCTGAACAAGCAGATAGACGACCTGGCAGCTGAGATCGCGAAAGAGGAGTCTAAAGTGAAGGGGCGGGACGAGGCCAAGATCGTCGCGCTCAAGAAGCAGGTGGACACCCTGATCCAGAAAGAAAAGGCCGAAATCATCGTCAGCGAGGAGATCTGGAGCGCCTACCAGGAGGCGGGTGGCACCGGACTCAATGCCTCGACAGGCAATGAGATGACCCAATACTATGTGACCCTTCCCAAGAACAAGATTGAGCTTTTTATGGCGCTCGAGGCGGACCGGCTGGTGAATCCTGTTTTCCGGGAATTTTATTCTGAACGTGACGTGTTGGTTGAAGAGCGCCGGATGAGCGAAAACAGTCCGGGTATGTTCTTCAGCGAACAACTCAACGCGACCTTCTACGCGGCCAGCCCATATTCCTGGTCCGTGGTGGGCTGGATGTCGGACCTCAGCCGCATCACCAAACAGGAGATGACTGACTACCGCAATCAGTATTACCGCCTGGATAATGCGGTGCTAGTTCTTGCGGGCGATCTGGATGTCGAGCCGACGATGGCACTGGTGAACAAATACTTCGGTTCTATCAAGAATCCGCCGGGGGCAGCCCCGCGGGTGCGCACTGAGGAACCCTCTCCCGAATACTATCGCAAGGTCAACGGGCCGGACTTCAAAGTGCCATATGTCGAGAAACGAGTGATTGGCAAAGCGGCCACTAATCCGTTTGTGACCATCATGTTCCACATCCCTCCGCTCTGGCACGAAGATATAGCTGCCCTGACCGTGCTCGGGCAGGTGATGAGCGCCAGAACTGGAAAGATGTATCTGGAGATGGTACTGAAGAACGAGCATGCGACTGCGGTAATGGCTTTGGCATCCAACTCGGAATATGACGGCAGTTTTCGTTTCCAGGCCATGGCCAAGGAAATCAAAAACGAACCGGTCATTCCTATGGATCAGCTCGAAAAAGAGCTGTGGGGCTACATCGAAGAGGCCAAAACGAAGCCCTGCGATGATCTTGTGCTTCAGCGGGTGGAAAATTCGCTGGAAGCATCTTATTTGAGGGGATTGGCGGGCACCAATATTGCGGGTTCGCTGGTCAGAATGGAGATTGCCTACCGGTGGCAGTTTATCGAAGAACAATTCAAGCAACGCATGGCCGTGACACCGGCGGACCTGATGCGGGTTGCTAAGAAATACTTCACCCGGGACAACAGCGTGACCGGCGTGCTGGAGCGGGAAAAGTAGCGGCAACGCCGCACTTTCCGGAAAGGACATGACGATGCTCAAACGAATTTTCACTTCATCGCTGATTCCGGCCCTGCTCGTGCTCGCGGTGGCAGTCGCGGCAATCGCGCAGGCGCCTCAGAGTGCCTCGGTGCCCGCCAAGAGTGTGCAGGTGCCGGCGAAGAGCGCACAGGCTCCCAAAGGGCCGCGCCCGGAACAAATGGTATACCCCCCGCTGAAATTCACCCCTCCGAAGGCAGCGAATTATCGAGAAACACTGTCGAACGGGCTGGTGGTTTACATTGCGGAGGATCACGACATTCCATGGTTTACTGGTTCGTTGATGGTCAAAACCGGGCCGTTCATCGAACCCAAGGACAAGTTGGGTTTGGACGGATTCGCAAGCACAGTCATGCGCACGGGCGGCACGACCTCGATGACCGGAGAACAGATCAACGAGCGCATGGATTTCCTGGCCGGATCGGTTTCGCCGACCAGCCTGTCGATCCATACGAGGTACCTCGACGAGGGATTCAAGATCTGGATGGACCTGCTGAACAATCCGGCCTTCCCTGAGGACAAGCTCCGACGCGAGAAGGACTTGGCGCTCCCCTCGATCCGGAACCGCAACAAGAACGTAGGCAGTGTCGGCAGCCGGACCTATAGCCAGCTGATTTACGGGGAAGACTCCCCGATCACCGCCCTGATGACCGAGGCAGGGGTCAATGGCATCTCCCGCGATGACCTGATCTCATGGCACAAGAAATATTGGGGCGCCAACAATGCAATTCTGATTGTCACCGGCGACTTCAAGAAGGTGGAGATGATGCAGAAGCTGGAGGCCACTTTCGGGAAGTGGCGGACGGCAGAAAAGGCTGTGCCGCCAATCCCCAAGGTGCAGCAGGTTGCGAAGGCCGGCGTTTACATGGTTCAGCCCGAAGTCATTCCCAATCAGGGCGTGATCCAGATCGGCCATCTTGGCCTCATGCAGGACGACCCGGATTTTCCGGCAGTCGACCTAATGAACTATACCCTGGGCGGAGGCTCGTTCTCCTCGCGGATCACGAAGGTAGTGCGTACCGACAACGGGCTGGCCTACTCGACTAGTTCGAGTTTCGGTGGCGGTGTGCTATACCCCGGGACGTTTACGGCATTCTGCCAGACCAAAAACTCGACGGTCGTTTTTGCCTCCCAGCTCATGCTCGATCTGATCGAGGGCATGCGGTCGGGCGATGTCAGCGAAGCCGATCTCAAGTTTGCCAAGGCGGCCCGGCTGAACGCGTTTCCCGCGATGTTCTCCTCGCTCAGCGCCATCCTGCGCAATTTCGCCATGCTCGAATACAACAAGCGGCCGATGGATTACTACGACACTTACGTGGCCAAGTACGAGAAGGTCACTCTGGCCGACATCAAGCGAGTGGCACAGAAGTATCTGCAGCCGGATAAGATGGTCATCATGGTGGCCGGCAATATCGAAGAGTGCAAGGCCGGCGCGGATAAGCTGTTGCCGAATCAGACGACGATCGATGCCATGGCAGCAAAGTTCGGCGGCCGGACCCTCGATGGGCTGGCAAAGAAATACGGGGATGGCACAATCCACATAGTGCCTCTCAAGTAGGAACAAAAGGCAGCCACGCGTCTCACAAATATGAATCTATTAGTTTTTTGTGCGATTCGTGGCTGCTTTTGTTTATTGAAAACGATTGAAACCGCTGTTTAAAAGCGCTAGGCTCGACTGGCAAATTCCGATGAATCCGTTTTCCAGGAGATGGTCGAAATGATACGTCGACGATATGCACCCCTAGTACTACTAACGCTGGTTCTTTGCGTCGGGCTTGCGCCGCTGACGGCGCAGGAACTCAGCATCCAAAAGCAGGTGATTGAAAAAATACTTCCCAACGGGCTCAAGGTCCTGATTGTCAACCGTCCGGAAATTCCTACCGTACGCTGCACTCTGGCTTTCCGTGTGGGATCGGTCAACGAGCGCCCCGGCATTACGGGGATCTCCCATATGCACGAGCACATGATGTTCAAGGGCACCAAGACATTGGGGATCAAGCCGGGCACTCTCGAACTCGACAACCAGCTCAACAAGCAGATCGACGATCTGGAAGCCGAGATCGTAAAAGAGGAAGCGAAGGTAAAGGGGCGCGACCAGAACAAGATCATCGCGCTCAAGAAGCAGATATCCGACCTGATCGACAGAGAACGCAAGGAGACGATCGTCAGCGAAGAGATCTGGACCGCCTACCAGGAAGCGGGCGGCACGGGGCTGAATGCGTCCACAGGTTCAGAAATGACCCAGTATTACGTGACGCTGCCCAAGAACAAGCTCGAGCTTTTCATGGCGCTCGAGGCCGACCGGCTGGTAAATCCGATATTCCGCGAATTTTATTCTGAACGGGATGTGCTGGTGGAAGAGCGCCGCATGAGCGAGAACGGCGCTGGTTTTTTCTTCAACGAGCAGCTGAACGCCACGTTTTTTGGCGCCAGCCCTTATTCATGGTCGGTGGTAGGGTGGATGTCGGACCTCAGCCGCATTTCGAAGCAGGATGTAATCGACTACCGCAACCAATACTACCGTCCCGACAATGCTGTGCTGTCTCTGGCCGGTGGCGTGGATGTGGAATCGGCCATGGTGCTGATTACCAAGTATTTCGGATCCATCAAGAATCCGCCGGGTGCTGCGCCGCGCGTGCGCACGGAGGAGCCATCTCCCGAATATTACCGCAAGGTCAACGGCCCCGATTTCAAGGTGCCCTATGTTGAAAAGCGCGTGCTTGGAAGGGCCGCCACCAACCCATATGTCACGGTCATGTTCCACATCCCACCCGTGTGGCACGACGACATCTCGCCGCTGTATATGCTGGCTCAGGTGATCAGTTCGCGCACCGGCAAAATGTACTCGGAGATGGTAACGAAGAATGATCACGCGACTTCCGTGAGCGCCAGTGCCAGCGAATCCGAGTACGACGGCCGGTTTTCCTTCCGGGCCACAGCCAAGGAAGTCGGCAACAACACCGTGATTCCTCTCGATCAGCTGGAGAAAGAATTGTGGACCTACATCGAAGACGCAAAAGTCACGCCGTGTGATCCCCAAGTGCTCCAGAGGGTGAAGAACCAGACAGAATCCTCCTTTTTGCAGA
>Ga0315284_10013029_pt1 | contig 11843 bp, 12 predicted proteins | sample YL17G09_16_MG_FD_203696 | JGI IMG/M metagenome (GOLD analysis project Ga0315284, IMG submission 203696) | Sediment microbial communities from Yellowstone Lake, YNP, Wyoming, USA - YL17G09_16 | ecosystem: Environmental > Aquatic > Freshwater > Lake > Sediment | place: USA: Wyoming | collected... | reverse complement strand
TCGCCTCTTTCTACGAAGACTACTCGACCTACACGAAAGCAATGGAACTCACAAGGCAAATTCCACACACGAACATGGACAGCATCGAAAGTTTCCTAGTGGATCTCGGAGACATGACTAACTACAGACTTCTGAGCCTATCAGCCATAGCCCAGCATCTTCTAGAAACTCTGAAAAGAGAAGAAAAATAACATGAACGGGAATAGATTCTCCGGCCAAAACCACTCAAGCAAAAGTGAACAAAACCGCTCGAGTCAAAACCCAGAGAAAACAAGCCAAGAAAACAATTGGAATAACAATCTCACCAAACATCTTGGCTGAATCAAGAAACAGAAACCTCAAAACAAGTCGAATCTGTGAACAAGCTCTCGCAAGCATCCTAGACTACATCAAACCAACAAACGAATCCGAAAGCTCTAAATGTTTTGGTGAAGCTTTTCTTCCGAGAAAAGGTTCTGGGCCGATAGTTCAGCCTGGCATGAACGCTGCATTCGCAATGCAGAAGTCGCGGGTTCAAATCCCGCTCGGTCCACTCTACGTGAACCTGGTCTAGTTTCTGTGAATGAAAAGATTTTCAAAACGGTTTGGGAGTTGAAGAAAAGCGGCTATGCAGAAGCTACGGTGGAAGGCTACGGCTGCAAACTGAAGATATTGTCAAAACTTGCTGACTTGAACAGTCCTGACATGGTGAGAGAGGCTGTGGCGCTGAAGAAGTGTAGTGTCGCGTTCAAAGAGGCACTTGTCAACGCTTACCATCATTATGTCAGGGTCAATGGGCTCGTGTGGACGAAACCATGCTACGCGCGCCAGCGAGGCCTACCATATGTTGCGAGCGCGGAACAGGTCAACCAGATCATCAGCAGAGCGTCCCGAAGATACGCCCTAGTGTTTTCGGTTCTCCGAGACACTGGACTGCGGCCTGTTGAGCTCAGCTCTCTAACACTGAAGAATGTGGACCTGCTGAAAGGCGTTGTCACTGTCAAGTCTGCCAAAGCTGGCAATCCAAGGGCATTAGTGTTGAAGCCGTCGACGCTGGCCATGCTCAACGAATATGTAAGCAGACACGGATTCAGTCTTGACGAGCAACTGTTTCCAAGCCCCAGCGCGACCCGGCATGCTTGGGAAAGAAACCGAAACGACGTTGCCAGAAAATTGCATCAGCCAGAACTATGTAGAATCAGGCTCTACGACCTCAGACACTTCTTCGCCACAATGCTGTATCATCGCACCAAAGACATCCTCTACGTCAAAGAACAGTTAGGCCACAAACGCATCGAAAACACGCTGGTCTACACGCACCTTGTCACGTGGGCAAATGAAGAATACGTCTGCAAAGCCGCCAAGAATGCAGGAGAAGCTGCTGGTTTGATTGAGCAAGGCTTCAACTACGTGGCCACGGCGCCGGAAGGGTATATGCTGTTCAAGAAACCAAAATGAGGTTCATTTGGTTTTCTTGTCAGTGGCAACCCAGTAGGCCAGGCAAACCATGCATAAAGAACCGAGCAGTTGCAGAAAAGCCGATGTTGACAACCAACCGCTGAACCCTGGCAACGCTTTAGCAGCGGCTGCCATGTTAGAGGTCATGTCAAGAAACAGGACGGCGCCTACGGCAAAGTTGAGCAACAGCAACGAGAACACGAGTCTTCTTGCGTTCAAGGTTTCACCATTAACATTCAATGCGGGGCCTGAAGGGATTTAGCAGTTATGAAGCCAGGATACACCTTCACGGTGAGAACCATAGAAACCCACGTTTCAGAAGGTCCTGTAACGCTTGGCTATACCCTGCAACGTAAAAATAGTAGCAAAGCGGAACCATAACCATCAGCACGCCTTTCACAATAGTCAAATCACTGTTGAAACGTTTCCAGTTCATCCAGCGGTCAACTCGGATAGTCTTTTTCTAGGCGAGGAACATAAATGTCCATGACGCCAGTTTTGATGCTTGTTGCTTGCCGGTCCTGAAACTCTGGCCGAATCGACTGCAAAACCTTGTTCACGTCAGTGTAGGGCATGCGCGGATGACTATTCAAAAGGTCATCGGACACTTCACACTTGCTAAAGAATCCGTCCACGCTGAACGTCTGCGTCAACCTGAACACTCTGAAGTGCTTATCAATCTTGTATGATCCATCCAGCTTCTTCTTAGCCTTAACATGCAATTGCTGGCCAGGCAACAGGTCAACCATCATGGGAATAGTCAAGTTTCCAACTAACGGATCAGTCTGAAGTTTCAACAATTCCGCATAAGCCAACTGGGCAAAAACGCCGCTGTCATCACTTGCTTTAAGGCTGTCATCTTTTCCAAGACTGAAATCCGTTAACACCGCCATTTTAGCTTTACTCGCACCAATCTTCGTGCTGTTTTTGGCCACACGAGCAAGGTGCCCTTCAAAGTGGATGTCATCCCAGTAACTCGTGACCTCGCCAGAATGGTAGAGGCCTATGTAGTTGACGTTTGCCCAGTCAAGAGTGCCTACCCCTCCTACCCACACGCCATAAGCGGCCTTGACGTCTCCAACTGGAAGATGATACTGCGTCCAACCCTTATCCGATGCAGTCAACAAGGAAATGTAGACGCCTCGATGGTTTACAGAATCAGTCGCCAATTCAACTGCCACTGAACTAGGAGGCGTCACTGGCGCACCATGTTTAACCCAGAAATTAAGCGTTGGAACAGTGCGGTCACTATAGATTTTGGTTAGGTCCCAGCCTGCATTTTGAGCAGACGGATAATACGCTCGAGCCGCTCCCGTTGTGACGAGTTTGAGGCCTGCAACTCCAACTTTGAAGTTGTCAACTCCAGTTTCATCCGTTAATGTTGCAAGACCAGTCGTTCCCCACTGGCTCGCGCTGTTTTCGCTCCAAACATCTATCGGAGGCTTCCTCAAAACGCCATAGTGTGTAATGTGGTTCGCGTCCATTTGCATATGTTCAAAACAGCAGTCAATAATGTCTACGCCTTCCTCAACAGTCTTTTCGACGCCTCCAGGATAAAGTGGCCAGCCACTGACTGCAACATCGCATAGTTTCACGTAGAGTTTATCGTCTACGTCAATTCTCCAGATTGGGCCTGCACCGCCAGCCTTGATGGCCGTCACCAAATCGCAGAGGTCATCAAGCACTTTACTCGCATTCTTGTATGGCGCCAACAAATACTTGATTGTGCCCGTTATCGTCTCCACAGTCGCTGATGTGTAGTTGAAGCCGCTGTCAGTGGCTGAACCCAAAATCTTGTTCACGTATTTGGGCACCACACCATAACTTGCGTCAGTCAGAATCTCTTTAAGCGTGTCCAACGTCGGATTGTTGCTTTGGTCACCATATTCCTGGCACACTTTCATGTCAATAAATCCGTAGCCGCTACCGTCACATTTGGCTTCAACCAAGCCGCCACTCTTGCCCAGTTTGGGTCTGACAGTGCGGACTACGCCTGAAAACAGTTTTGTCCATGACGCGTCAGCCACACTTTTTACTTCTATCATGACTGTTTTTCCTTTATCAACAACGGACGGGTAACATCCAGTTTCACGCGTGTTATCCGTGAAAACTAGGTCAGCCACGTCAACTCCGTTTTGAGTCAACACCACGTAGCCGCTGAGGACGCCTCTGTTTTTGAAGACTGTTGTGCCTACCGTTACCTGAAACTGTGGATTCGTCAATAATTTAGCGCGCAATCTTATTCTGCACCTCTTATGTAATCGTAAGTGTCAGCAGCAACAAAAGCCGTTGACGTTACCCCAACAATCGCCATTATTTGGGCAATCAGTCCCGCGCCCGGAATCATCGCAGTTTGAATTAGCATAAGCGCCTGCTGAGCCATCCGCACCGTCATGATGAGCCTTTGAAGTTTCATCACGGCCTGCTCCACGTTTTCTGGAAGACCAGCCCTACGCATCAGGCTGAATGTCCGCATGAGGACAGCTTCCACCTGTCTAACTTCAGAAACTGCCTGTTCAACATTAACCGTTAACAGAAAATCGACTTCAACCTGCTCGCTCATGACACTTCACCCAGTCTATGCCGTGTTCCTTTTGTAGCGCAGAATCCATTTTGTCGAACGAATTATGATGCTTTCCACTTTCAAGTCGTTTCCCTGCCCCTTCTCAAGCGCGCGCCAACTACCAGACCCAACAGGATACGTTTCAACAATCCGTCGCAGTTCAGCTTCAGCCTTCCATTTCAACTTGTCAGCTGTGATGCCTTCTTTGTCTATCGCGTAGAACGTGATTGGAACCTTCTCCTCATATCCGTAGATACTGCCAAAATAGTCTAGTAGTGCCGTGCGTGCAGGTTCGCCGACGCTGAACACCAAATCAACAAACTTGTCCAGAAACATACGGGACACGGGATAGTCAGGGTCATCGAAACAAACGATGAACTTAACATTCAACAGTCCATCGTCATCTGTCAAGTTGGACGAGGCCAAGTAAGTGTCCAAGTAAACTTTGGTTCTGTAACGCGGGTCCTCTGCACTACTCGACATAGAGAACTATCTCCTTCAAGTTGCAAACATAAAATTTGAAGACGTTGCCAAGAAACATGGGGGTCACGGCTTTCACCAGCCAGGTTCTTCCAACACCGTCCTGTATGCGATCATAGACTCGAACAACATCGCTTGTGTATCCGATAGCGTCCAGTTGAACAAGATACCCAAGTTCCAGGGCCTGGCGTTGATGGTCTTTGTCAATAAGAATCATCTCAACTGTTTCAATCGAGTATTCCAAGACATACTGGCCTGACGTAGCATCTCTGTCGCCGAGGCTGAGAGCCAACCGCGTCACGTCCAGGCTAGCATCATTGTTCTTCTTCCTGAAACTCCTTTTCAAAGCCTCAAACTCTCGAGTGTCAACAGTGTCGTATTCGTAGCTGAAGTTTTGCAGGCCAAACTTGATCGCGTAAGTGCCAGGAGTGCTTGTCTTCGTCATCCAGACCATGCCGAACTTGTCACCGATCAGTTTGGCAAAAGGATTCAAAACGCCATCGTAACCATAATTGTATGTGTTGTCAAAAGTGTCTGTTGTTTCATCCACAAGGTAGACGGTCCGGCCAAGGTATCCTTCACTGTCAATTCTTTTGTAGGCAATATAGTTTATAGGATCATTCAACCAGAATATTCTCACGAAGCCCTCGTTCAAAGCGACTGCTGGACACGCGCTCTTGAATGGAATGTCAGCTACGATAGTGCGTTCAGCTTCCCAGCCAGTCAGATAGCCACGTTTCATGTAGACGACGTCGTAACTGAAGGGACCACGATTATTATACGGGGGTCCACCATATTCCAGAAAGACCACGTGGATGCTGTCGTTTTCGTCAACTACGACGCCTCTACTGTAACTTTCCAGTCCATCAGCGTATTGTTGAATGATTAGGCTTGTTGACACTGTCTCTTCTGCGCTCCATGACCAGCCGCTCCACAATTTGCCTTTCAAGGCTCCTGGCGCTGAAAAGTAGAATGCATACATTCGCCTGTTTGACAAGGCTACGATGAATGTGTTTGTGTATCCTACTCCTGCCAATGCTTGGGGATACCCTGATGCTGTTGTCCATACGCCGTTTTTGGTGGTTGACTTGTTCACGTAGGGAACAGATGTGGGTATGCTTCCTCCGAAAGACTGAGTAATGTAAGGATAGCCTTCACTGTCTAACGCCATGTAGCCGTCTTGAACGTTGCCGCCTATCAGCCATACTGTTGTCCAAGCGGCTGTCCAAGTGACTGTGCCGTCTGAATTGGCTATGCCACTTCTGTATTGCATCACTTTTGTGCTGAGAAGGTGTATCCTGTTTGTGCCGTCTTCATTGGCTACGATTTGGATGGCTTCGCCCAAATTCTCTGTAATATTGCACCCGAGGTCTTCAGGCGTCGTCCATGTGACGCCGTCGTCAGCACTGCTAGTAAGGAGGACCCTAGTGTTTTCCACGTAGACAACCCAGATTCTGCCAGCCGCAAAACACAGTTTCTCCTGCCACCGAATTGCTCTACTGTTTAACACGTTGACAACTGTGTGTCCAGTAACCATGTTTCCCACAGTTTTTGTGATATAATAGGTGGCGTAGATGCACATTTCAGTGTTAGCCCATGTGATAGCTCCGAAACTGGTTTCTGGTCCATCAGTATAGTCGTCTGTTGCGATTGCCAAACTATGGGTTACTGCCATTCGGCAGAAGTAAAAGTAGTATGGAGGGCCGCCTGCACCTTCTTCATGATGTATGCCAAGCCAGTAATCTCCTGCTTCAAGCGTTATTCTCGATGCAAAGGGTAAATCAATCAACCTTACAGCACTGTAAGAAACACTAAGTTCTTCAGTGACTGCTAACAAGGTTGAAGGGGAACCAGCCGAGTCCGAGTAGATAACGCCTTTGATTTTCGGCGGTGCTGGTCCTGAGTAGGGGAAATGGCCATAAATCGTGAGTTTTTCAATTTCGCCTTTTTCTGGCAAAGTGAATTTGCAGACTCCTTTTTGGTCAGTTAACAAGTTGTTAATATCGCCATTGCCATAGTTTCTGCGTCCAAAAGTCTTGTTGATCTCCACTGTTGACATTACCATGTTTGATTCACTGTTCCAACTGATTTGAGTCGCCGGCACTGTCAGAACTACTAGAAACAGCGTGACCGCTACCGCAAGTTTGTATTTCATTTTCCTTTCGACCTTCGTCTACCGTCGAGGGGGCCTCCATTCAACATGCCAGACGCCGTCCGGCCCTCTAACTTGAACTCGTTCCTTATCTTTGAACTGTGCCCAGGAGCCCTTGCCGTCTGCGTAGTCCTCGGCCAGCTTGCGACAAAGTTTCGCTTCGAACTGGACCGCTTTGGCTTCAGCCTCTTCTCGACTCTGGCCCATCTGTATGTAGTCTTGAATCACTTTTTCGCGGTTGTTCATGTAGTCCTTCAGGGCCTGCTGAGATTCCCAGTCTCGAGAATGTAGTATAGGCATCTGCTTCATCAAGGCTAGAAACTCCTGTTGAGCCTTTCCTTTTTCAAGCATTACCTGTTCATCTCCTGGACTCTTTTGACGAGAAACTGGTCCTTCTTGTCTAAGAACAAGTTTACTGCACGCATGACTATGGCTTCTTCTTCAACTGAAAGAGCCTGCAAAACCTCTATGGAAGCAGGGTCCTCTTGAACCTGTTCTGGTTGGATGCCGGTCCAGATTCCGAGGATCTCAGCCTTTCGAAGAGTAGTGTCAAGCATGCCTTTGAGAGCTCCAACGCGGTTACTGTTTTCCGGCGCCGTCACAGCGATATGGCCAAAGTGTCGGTAGATGTATTCTAGCCTGTTGAGGGTTTGATGATAAGCATCTTTGGCGTCTTTCAATCCAAGAATTTCAGGCTGCCATCTGCCCCGAGTTTTGAAGTAGTAATATCCGACTCTTTCTGAGACGTGGTGTTTGTCTGCTAGAAACTGGATTATCTCTGTCCGGTTGAAGCCTTCGCCTTCCATCTGAAGAAGGTCAAGTTTGTATTCGAGTCTGTTCTTCATGTTTGGGGTGCCCCCATGGTTTTGTCAAGTGTTTTCACGTTTCAGGTTCTTTTTTGGGAAACGACGAGGCGCTGAAAGGGCCTGGTGCACGAGTTGGACTTGAGGGTCCTCATGCCCTGGTCCTCTCAGCGCCCGAAGGGAGGTGTGGTAGACACACAGATTCTGGTTTTTGTCAGTAGTCTTGCTTGTGGGTTCCGAAGACTTGATCCTTGTAGAATAGGCGTGCAGTGTTCCATGGCGGCAATGTGTCCAGGTAGGCCTTGTAGACTTTGTTTATGATGTCGCGGTATTGGTTGGCTTTTGGTCCATCAACTAGGAACTGGTATTTTGGACTTGACATTATGCCTGTGGTTAAGGCGGCGTAAGCGTCTATTGTTGTCAGATGCTGGTCAATGATGAGGTAACGGATTCTTGCTTCAAATTTCTGTTCGACCCTGCTGATGTTTGCTTCTTTGTTTTTGTTGAAGTCTGTCTGGATCGTCTGCATTGCCTGTTCCAGTTTAATGGTGACGTCGTGCATGTCGTTGAGAGTCCAGTATTTGCTGCGTCCTTGACTGTCATGTAGGCGTTGAATGGTCCTTGTGAGCCAGTCGACCGTGTAGCCTGCTGCTAGGCCGAATGTGACTGTTTCAGTGAAGTCTTGTTCTAGCGTCAAGTTTTCAGGTGGATACAAGTCGGGTTCAAAATGTTGATCAAGCAGTTCATGGGGCTTTGTCTCTGTTGGCGCCTGTTTTGGAGTGTCAAACGTTTTTCTGAGGAGGCGAATGCGGCCGCGGAGGAGGTCGCTGTCGTTGAGCATGAACACTTGGTAGAGTGGTCCGTTTGTGCCGTCCCGGTCGAGGTTGCCTAACTTTTGTGTGACTCTGTCATAGATTTCCTGGTCTGATAGGCCTGCGGGGAAGAGTGCTGTGACGTCCTTGTCGAATCGGCTGATTAGTTTGTCTCGTTCGTTCTGGGTCATTTGTTCCAGCGTTTTCTGGCCGTCCACTGTGACTTCTACTTTAGGAGGCTTATGCTTGTCAACGCCTTGAAGCCTGAGAAGGTCCGTGTCCAGCATGAGGTCGCCGATGAGCATGCGTGATTTCTTTTCAGATTGGAGTTGCTGTTCTATCTCACTGTTTGAATGGCCTTGCCGTATCTGGCTGACGAGGTATGGCTTCAAGGTTTCACGTTGTTTCATGCGCTCCTCGCGCTCTTGGATTAGCCTCGTTTTCTCTTCTGTGACTGGCTCATCTAGCAGACGCCAAGTTTTGATTGACGGATCATCCCACGTTGCAGGCAAATTAGTGTATTTCAAAGAGCCTTTAACATTGAGGCCGTATCGTCTATACATGTCTGTTTTGTCAATCTTGGTGAATGCTGCCTTGTCACATGCTTCTTGACTGGCATAGTAGCTGAAGCCTCCATTTTTGAGGAGCAGCATGCCGTCAAGCCAATGTTTACCCGCCTCTTCCAAACTGCCAATTTCAGTTCGTGGAAGATGCGCGTTCAAGTAATCATGGGCATTGTAGACTTCCATCAGAGCATCGTATTCTTTCAGGCCATAGATTATGTCGTTTTGGGTTTCATAGATTTGCAGGAGATGCTCAAGGATGCAATCCTGGAAAAGACTGGCCCTTGCTTTCCATTCTGCCTCAGAAACAGTCCGGCCGTCAACAAACGTGTATTTCTTCAAACGCTCCAAAACTTTCACAGTGTCAGGCTCCAGTTCTTCTCCCACGTCAACAATGACACTGGTTGTTTTTCCGTCATGAGTCACCTTTTTCATGAACAGAGGCGCGTATAATGGATCCCGGCCATGATTTTCCTGTCTTCTGTCAATACAATACGTCAGCACAGCTACCTTGAAAAGCAAATCTTCCCTGGTCAACTTCTTCTTTGAAGGAAGCCTCAGTTCTATCATCCACTTTTCTGTTTCACTCATCAGCGTTCACCTTTCGAGCCAGACAAACAATCATAGGAAGTGCTTTTTGAATGGTCTGACTATCTTTCTCGTCGTGTAATAGTTGCCTTAGAGACGCGTTCTCCCTCTTTTCCGTGTCGAGTTTCCCTTGTAGGTCGATGATCGTTTCGTTTCGTGAGTCTGGAATGGTTGGCATCTTTGGTTTGAACGATTCCGTGATTTCCTCAGTCCTTTGTCGTTCTCGCTCCTCAAACTCTTTGAGCCGAACATCGTTTTCCTGTTTCTTAGTCTTCACACGTTGGCGATATCGCTTTTGAGCAGCATACAATTCTTTCTTGTCTTTGTAGGGCATTGGTTGGTCAATAAGGGTTAGACACTAACCTTATATATAAGGTTAGCCTTTAGGGGTTAGCAACTAACCAACATAGAACAGTCTAGTAGGCGTCAAAACATGACAACAAAAAAAATCGGCGAAATGAGCCAGCAAGAGTTCGATGAAGAATGCCGCAAACTACGAGAAAACCTGAAACAGTTTAGACAAAGTTTGATCGCCTCCAACTAGAAACAGAGAACAGCAGACCGGGACTGGTTTCGCGGCCGTCCCCGATCTGCTGCTAGGAGAAAAGCACCTTGCGAGCGCCTCAACTCCCAACCAAGAATGCTGTTACAGCAAATAAGAGTTTTGCGCATCTCCAACCACGAGAAGCCCAAGCCATCGTCTTCTATCGGCGTCGCCTAGGCATGAGCATCAGCCACATCGCCAAACTGACAGAACGAAGCACACGCACCATCATGAAACTGCTAAGTAAAAACTCCTATGTGCACAGGCTTTTTGACAAACGAAAATTGCCAGCCACAGTCAGAAGCCGAGGCGAAACAGCGTTCAGAAACAGCTTCGGCACACTCACCTGGTTCTACAGCGTATGGACCGACGGCCTAGTCAATGACATCCGCTTGTTAGACGGCCGCACAGGAAGAGGCGAAAAACCGCCCTGAACACTCTTCTGTTCTCTTTTCATGCCTGATTCAGGTGAATGGGTTAGAGGTGAGAAGAGAAGAGAAGAAAGAAAGTAGTGGTGATTCAATAATGGGTAACACTAAAACAACAACAAAACAGCCTTTCAAACCAAACAAGGACTCAGCAATTTTTACTTCCCAAAAGGGAGGCGGAGCCTAGTGGAAACAATCTTAACCTGCAGGGTAGACTCGCACCACACGAACAGGCGTTACCAGTGCCTCCTAGTCAACCTACTACATGACCCAACCTTTCATTACCAAGTCGTGAATGGGCGCCTCGAGAAAGCGGACCTGATGCCTACCGACGATTTTGTGTTGGATTTGGCGTTGCAGTTGGCGCGTCGGAGCCCAACATTCTATAGGAAGCTGGAAGCGATTGTGACAGAATTGTGTATGGAGAGGTGATGTAAAATTGAAAGTTGAGAAACGTGGAAACAGCGGTTTCATTAGCCATAACGGCTTAACAATCTTCTTCAACAAGCACGCAAGAGACTACGATATTAGGGTTCAGAAGGCAGAACAGAAACAGGACGGAAAACGCGAATGGCACCTTGTTGGACAAATGACTGTTGAAAATGAAGCGTTCAAGCAGTTGCAGCAAATCCTGGCCGGCCTAACCTAGAAGGAGGGAGACGAGTTAAAGTGAAGGCTGTTGAAGAGGGAAGGTTTTCGTGCTCTTCAATCAGGAATTTCCACGTTGAAGGGACCCAAATTCTCTCCCTTCAATCAGCATTTTCAGGAAACCCCATTGAAGGGCACAAAATCAGCGCTCTTCAACAGGGAATATCAAATAAAGCCCATTGAAGGGCACAGAAACCGACTCCCTTCAGTAGGGAATTTCCCCGTTGAAGAGATATGAAAACCGTGCCCTTCAAAATGAGTATCGCCGTTGAAGGGACTGAAAAATCATTTAAGCTCAACAGGCCATGATACAAGGGTATGCAGCATCGAGGCCAAAGAAACCTGTTCAAAGAACAGCAAAGAATGGCTAAACGGATTATTCAAAATACATGCCGCAGTGATCCAGTCCGGGCAGAGAAATTATGCATGTTAACCCAAGAGCAGGTCGAAACAGTCGTTCAGGAAAGGTTTGAGGTGCTGATGCCTGGCGCCGTAGACTGTGAACGGGGCCTAGTCACTGTTGATTCAAGGGGCACAGGCAGCTTCCAACTTCCCGTAAGCCTCAGAGACTGGACGCTGGCAATAGGGTCCTAGAACATTCTTCCTGTATGGTTTTTAAAACACAGACAACTCTAGCTCCTAATAGGAGGTTCTGGGCCGATAGTTCAGCCTGGCATGAACGCTGCATTCGCAATGCAGAAGTCGCGGGTTCAAATCCCGCTCGGTCCACTTCCAACAGGGTTCGAGTCTCACAACTCTTATAGGCCAAGACACTAGCGCGCGTTAGCCTCAAAATCTCTTTTGGGAAGATACTCTTGGAGTCCG
>Ga0315284_10013028_pt1 | contig 11844 bp, 8 predicted proteins | sample YL17G09_16_MG_FD_203696 | JGI IMG/M metagenome (GOLD analysis project Ga0315284, IMG submission 203696) | Sediment microbial communities from Yellowstone Lake, YNP, Wyoming, USA - YL17G09_16 | ecosystem: Environmental > Aquatic > Freshwater > Lake > Sediment | place: USA: Wyoming | collected... | reverse complement strand
ATCTGGATACCTCTAACTTCTCTAGCTCCTGGAGCTCCTTGCTGGAACACTCTTCTTCTTAATTCGCCAATACTGTTTGACAACTCAGCAACTTCCCTGAGAATTGGACCAACACCATCTTCATCACTTGCGATGTTTTCGGTGTTCATGTCTGTTGCACCTCTCATTGCAAGATTCAACGAGACATTGATTTGGCCAAGTTCGTCCATACCAAACGAGACGTTGGTAATCATGTATTTTTCTCTGCATCTCATACCGTTAAGCAGAGTTGCATAGTGATTACCACCTCCAGGTGGTTCTGGATGGCTCCAACCATATTCAATTAGAATCTCTGTGTTGCTATAGAGATCAGGGCGTACGAAGTCGGCAATCTCAGCAAGTCTAGACCTGTCATGAAGAACAAAGTTCATCTGTGCTGTCTTGAAGCACATGATACCTGTTGTTGGACGAACTTCAATTGACAAGTCCTTGAAGGTTAGGAATGGTCTGAACTTATCAAGAACTGGTGTGCTTCTTATTTGTGGATCATCTATTTCGTTGGCATTCACAAGAGTGATAGGAGCTGTAAACAACTCCATGCCTGCAACAGAGTAGTCCTGGTCATTTCCGTCTCTATTGGAACCAGTAATAACATTGGCATCTAACATCAGTCTTGTTATGCTGTGTGTGCTTGTTGAACCATCGCCGGCCGGCGCCAGAACAGCTCCAAACAAGAACTTTTCTAGAGATGCGTTCTGAACCCTGTTGTTAGAATCTGTTGGTGGTCTACCAAACTGAAACTGAACATCTAGATACGGTATGCAACGAGCCATCTCAATGCTTGGTATACCATTCATGAATATTGTGCAAGCATTGGTATTCTTTTGAGCGGGCGTTACTCTAATATGGTTTTGTAGAATAACAGACAGTCCAGGAGAACCATTTCTGGTTGGACTGTTGATGTTTGAGTTGATGGTGTCATGTGAACCCAAGATCTCAGTAATTTGATCTCTGGCACGGTTCAGTGAACCTTTCAAGACATTTGAATTACCATCAGAGCTTGTGTTTCCTTCGGCTGTTGCTGAAATAGTCCCGGTAAAGTCACCTGGACCATAATATACTTGAATTATCCTGTTCACCCTACGAGTGATAGGATCTCCTTCACTTCCGCCAGAATCCTGAGCCTGTGTCATTGTCTCATTCAAGAGACCGATGAGCTTCTTTGTGGTATGAGCTCCTGCACTAGTGTCAATCATCAACTCTATGAGTCTTGCTACCTCTGGTGGTGGAGGGCTTAGTTCAAAAGAGGTGTCGTTTACATTACCCTGAATTTCAGTAATAGCAATTTGACCAGCAAGATCTCTTGTGGTGTAAAGACCAAAATACTTCGCCAGCTTGTTAACAGCGTTGTTTAGATCTCTTCTGTTTGTTGCATTACTATTGCTCTGAGGCATGGTATCTTATCCAACATACTGTGTCACATCATCAAGAACTGGAACCTTGATAATGGTGCCTGGAGGCACTTGAGGTGACCAACCAATGTCACTTGCAGCTGCAATGATCCACCAGAGAGTACCATCTCCATAGAATCTACCTGCAACGATGTCAAGTCTGTCTTCTTGTGAAGAAATAAACTGCTGAAAACGAATGTTCCCAGAGTTTATGTTATCCCTGATAGCAGGTATCGCATAAGAGGTTCCATATATGGAACCAAATGCAATCGTTGGTGTTCTAGCATAACGTCTGAATGTCATTGTCTATTAACCTCCCGGTCTATTCGTTCCATTGCGCGGCGGTGGCGTAAACTTGGCTCTAGATGTTGCAATCTTTGCCTCAACATTGTCTGCCGTTTCCAAAGGATCTTTGTTAAACGACTTCATGATGTCGCCAGTATTGTAGAGAGGTGCTGTGTTGAATCCATTGTGATCCAAACCAGGATTGATGTCATGAACAGGCAAGAACTCAACAGCTAGTTTCATAGACATTGGAGCTCTTGCATTAGCCTTCTCGGTTGACCAACGAGCGTCAGCCCAGTCAAATCTAATGCTCTTGATAACACCAGCCAAACCTCTACCTTTTGTAGAAGCAAAGGATTTCATGATAGGATTCGCGTCATCACTGTCGCTGCTGTCAAAGAAGGTGTTGATAGCATCCGGTGTTGTGGTGTTGGGTGTATCTTGTGCTGTTCCACCAGACTGATTAATAGCAGCCCTTGTAATCTCAGCCGGAATAGAAGTTAGATCATTCTGTCCGACAAGATATACTCCATCTTGTGCTGCACCAGGATGAACCAATCTCACACGATACAAACGCTTTGTTGGATCGTGGGGATCTTCAATTGTAACCGAGTTCTGTATCGTTACTCTGGTGTCATTTGCTATGCTCAAGGAACGGGTTGGTCCTGATGCTGGCACATTTGTGTGATCAACAACATCACTGATACTGTTTGAACGTGGAGTTCCAGCATGCCCGGCTCTTGCTCTAGAGTTGGTTGTAGGTGGAGCATTGTCAACTCTTGGATATACTTGACGAGACTGTCCACGTCCAGGAGCATGATTTGCGTGTAGAACAGCTTGTTCGCTCTGAAGATATTCACCACGAGCCATACGCGTACGGACTTCAGCTATCTTATTGGACAAGGAAGGAGTGACAGAGAAGTTACCTTCAAGTTGATCCAACTTAAACTGGCCACTATCAATGCCAAACAATCTAGCAACTGCAATAGTGCTGTAGTTCGTCTTGAATAAGTCTCCAAGTCTTAATCTTACAAGAGGCGCAGCTGAAGGAATCTGAGAGAATGGTTGAACAAACTTTTGATTTCCGGTTCCAATTTGACGTCCTGTTGTGTATTGTGGATAGACAAGCGTAATGAACTTGTTAATCTTCCACCACATCTGGTCAAAGTCTTCTGGGTTGGTTGCTACAACTCTAAATGACAGCGAGATAGAACGTTTGGTGTTTTTGTAGATCGGAACAGAACCAATACGTCCATAACCTTCAATCTCTTGATACTCAACATCATAACCATCGCTCACGTCTTCAAGGAAGGCATGGAATGAGATGATTTCATTGGTTCTAAGATCCTGCCAGTAGAACGGCATGTAGTCAGCTTCAAGATAGTCTTCCATCTTTTTGACTGTCTCGGCTGTAATTCTGTTATGCTTGGATCTGATTTCGTGGCTTGGGTCTGCAATGACGTTGTTTGTGCCAATAGCTCCAAAGGCTTCGTTGATAGGGTTATTTTGATTGTTTGACCCAACAAAGGTTGATACACCCTGAAGCACGTTACGTGGAAGCAAGTAGAGAGACTGAACGCTGTTTTGTTTCCAAGCAAGAGTTCCGTCTTGCAATCTGTTCTTACCTTGAAGAACACCAATATTTAGCGGACCACCTTGGTCTGGAAAAAGATCACTGTCAGCGTCAAATCTCTCAGGAATTTCATCAATATCTGAGATGAACTGATCAATGTCGCCGTTACCGTCAATGACGAATCCGTCTCTCTCGTGTAAGAGAGCCGTGTCTCCAATGCCCGCGACGATGTTAACAAACTTCAACAACGCAGAGCTGTTGAACTTATCAATCATGGCTCCAAGAGCGAGTGGGTTACCAAGAATGGTAACATCATTGACACCGAAGGCTCCATTTGGTGGAGTTCTGTTAACGGTTGAGTCAATAGACATAACAAAGAAGTCTGTTGTACTACGAACGATCGTTCTGAGAATGGTGTTGTAGTAACCGTGATGCCTCAAGAGTTTTCCAGCTGTTGGAATAGGCCCACCCTGAGCATCAAAGAATATGTTAATACCTCTGTCAACACAAGCAAAAAAGCTATTACTTGTTTGATAAACATCCAACTGAATAAGGTCATTCTTGTAAGCTGTTGTTGAGCTGTCTTTACCAAGAAAGTTTCCCATTCTCCTTCTTCTGGATTCAATGGTTGGTGACATTGCCGACGACTTGTTGTTACTGGCTGCATTTGCGTTAGCTGCAAGCAAGGTGGCAAGAGCTTTCATAAGTCCACCGACCACGACCAACAAAAGACCAGCGCTAGCAATACCAGCTGTGTCAACTAGTCCAGAAAATGGTGCCATCCAGTTGTTGACGTTACCATATGACAAGATCTCGTTCTTCTTGATGTTGTCATCTAGACTTGGCTTGAGATAATTCGGATTCACGTCATGCATGATCTTTGCAGCGTTGAATCTACTGACTCCAACCTTCTGTCCCATTCTTGCAAGACCTGGAACAAGCTGAGCTCCACGAGCTGCAAGCTGTTGCCCAACATCGTTGGGGTCTGTAGGAATATAATACTCTCCAGAAGCTTGAAGCATGGTCAAGAGACCAATCTTCTTAAGGTCAGCTAGTTTGATTAACGTAGCTGTGTCACCTTCAGTTGATGGAAACTTTCTAGGACCGTGGACACCAAACTTTTGTTGAACGAAACCAACGCCTAGGTTGCTTTCATCTTCAGCTACAGAGCTTTCACCCTGAGAACCAAGCGTTCTTACGGCAATGCCATCAAATCTATCAACACCAGATCTTGGAAGAAAGCTCTTGCCTTCCCTGAATCTGTTGTTGTCAAACAAGACTTGATCCATGCGTTTGGCAAAGTCTGAAACTCCACCCTTCTCATTGATGTCTGTAATAACATCGGTAATTGAGGGAGCATCACTGTTCTCGTGTCCTTTTCTAATAGCAAAGGCACTACTTCCAGTGTCTAGTTGACCTGTCTTAGAGTGTTTGTTGAAACTGCTAACCGCTGTGGCACCTTCAGGACCCGTCTGTGCCATGTCTCCTGTGTAACTCTCCTGGTTGTGATCTCCGGGAGGTGTCATAGGAGCCGTATAGCCCTGGGCATCGTGCGTAGCAAATTCACTGTAACCAGTTGTCACAGGAATATCATTCTGGACTTGAGCGGTCATGGCCGCAAGATAGTCTCCAAGACGTTGCTTGACAGGCAGAATAACATCATCTTTGTCAATCAATATCGTATTATCGGGACCAGAGTTATCAAGTTTTATGATAAGTCGGTCACCAAGACGAATGTTGTTAGCTGATATTCTTGGAAGTCTTGCCATGATCCAATATAACTAGCGTTTCTTGAGAATTTCAATCGGAAGTAAGATCTTCTGTTCAAACTCTTCACAGAGCTTACGAAGAGAAGCAACGACTTCTTCACGTTGTTCTTCTGGAAGCATAGCGAGATACTTTTGATACTGCTCGGACTTTGTAATATCATCAAATATAGCCATTACTCAGTTCCTCCGGACGTGTTGATGGTTGATCTTGGACGAGTTGTCAGGGCAAGCTCGAGCGCCTCAAGTCCAGGTTGATCAATTCTTACACTGAAGTTTACAACTATGGTAAAGTTTCTGTTATCAATCCTATAATTGCCAGCTGCACCTAGTCCGAGGTTACCAGCAACACTTTTAAGTTGTGTGTCAATATTAATTGGTTGGAGAGCTTTGAGAGCTGCTCCAGTAGCATTGATGGATCTAACCATTCCTGCAATAGCACCACTGACACGCTCAATCTGAGCATCATGGATTCTCTTTACAAGATCTTGTGTAAGGTTTCCAAGACTTGCTAGGTTAGTTCCAGCAAACTGTTGATCAAGATCCATCATCTTGACCTGAAGAACATCTAGAACAGCCCCAAACTGGAAGAACTTGGCTCTTAGTTCATCCGGAGTTGGTAGATTACCACCACCGATAGCTGCAACAGCTTCAATGGTTCCCTTGAGCGCATTCATACCAGCAACAACAGAACGTAGCTGTTCTGGTCTGAAGCCTGCGAATGTTGTAACCATGTTATGGACAATTGTAGGCAAGCTTGTACCTATAGAACTTATGAGCGTTTGAATGAACTGCGTTGCCTGGAATATAGCTCCTGTAGATGTTGTTTGATTCTGTGCTAGGTTAGTGATAGCATTCGCAATAGAACCAATACCCTGCATAGCTCCACTCAAGACAGGCAATCCTGCTTTGACAAGTTCTAACTGAGACTTGGTTAAGTTTTCACCTTTCAAAGCATCAACAACAGTTCTGATCAAACCACCTATTTGTCCAAACAAGTCTAAGTTTCTCAAAGCTCCAAGTGTTGTCGCAACGTAGTGAGCAATACCATCCAATTGTCCTGTAAAGCTAGCGCCCTTGTTCAGTTCTTGAATGAGGGCGGGCGAAGGCATCAAAACTCTAGCAAACGTTCCAAGTCCAGTTAACAAAGCTGGAATTGCTTCTAGGGCTCTCTGTTGTTCCACAGTGATTCCAGCTGAAAGCTCACCAGTAATAATACTGCTGATAGCATGTAAGAACTGTCTTAGCTGTCCACCGACACTGGTCACGTACTCTTGAACTGAGTGCACTCTGTCAACAACCCTGTCACCAGAAGTCATGAGATCATGCATGAAGCTAGATTCAGCCAAAGCTTGTGAAGGTGGTGCCAAAGCCTGTCCCAAGGCAGATACACCCTGAAGCAGAGAACCTAGAGCTTCAGCTGCCTTGAGTTGACTCTCACTTCCAGCTAGTTGGTTAATTGCAGGACGCAGTACTCTAATAATACCAATCAATCCTCCAGAAATAGCTTGAACAACAGCCTGTACAGAAGCTAGTGTCTTTCTTTGCTCTTCAGCTGGATTTCCGAACAAGAATTGAGTAAATGAAGGTGTTGTTGATGCAATGATTGTTGCAATATTACCAGCAAAACTACCAACAGCACTCATGATAGCGGCAAATGCCTTGGTCTTTTCTAGGAATCCCGGAGATGGCCTGAATCCGTTGATCATGTTCATGATCCTAAGACCTTCACGAGCCATTACTTCAATCGTTACTCCGATAGCAAGTAATCCGGCTGCAATTGCAACGGCTCCCATACCACCACCAGCAAAGGCAATCACTCCCACAAGAGCAGCGATGGCTGTAATGCCAGCAGCTGCAAGGAAGAATGTACCGATAGCTCCCATTGCAAGAACAGATCTACCCAAGTCACCTGGATTGACATCCTTGAGGTAGTTGATGATGTGCTTGCCTTCAATAGCCATTCCAGCTGCAATAAGCCCAATAAGAGCAACACCAGCAACCATCCTCAACGCTGAACCAGCATTCAATCCACGTGTGGCAACATTGAGCAGAGCGAGAGCACCACCCATTGCTGTCATGGCGACAGCAGCTGCAACCATTGTTAGAGCAGCTGACCTGATACTTTCACCCGTGATATGATTTTCCTGAATGGACTTAGCAAGAGGCACAAGACCTTTCGTCACCAAGAGATACAGTCCAACACCAATAACGAGTGTTAGAAGTGCTAACTTAGCAATCGTTCCAGCTGATACTCTTGATTTGTTGGCTGAATCCACTGCGCCGTTGGTGGCATTGATAGCAGCTCTAGCTTGTGCCCCAGCACCACCACTAACTCCAGCACCAGCCTGAGCTGTTCTAGCAGCTGCGTTTGTAAGACCACCAAAGGCTTTAGTAACCATACTTGTGCCACGAGATACTAATGTTCCACTGGTAAGAGCTCTTCCAAGACTTCCCAAGAACATGGTTATGAGTGTAGACGTAAACGTTCTACCAATCATACCAACAACACTAGGACCAAACAAGAGACCAAGAATTAGCGGAGCATGCTTAAGCAAGAATGGTCCAACGTGGTTATACAAAACTTCATGAAATACATCCTTGAGAGCATTCCAAAGTGGAGGCCAAGCTTCTTTTAGAGCTTCAATAATCGGTCCTAAGATTTCGCCAATGAAGCCCATGGCTGCACCCCCAGCTCCACCCATACCCGGAAGAGAAACGTTACCTTGCAGCAAGTCTACGATAAATCTTATGCCCGTAGTTATGCCTTTGAGGGCAAATTTAAGCATGCTTGCACCTATTTGAGCAAGTGCTACAAAGAACGACTTAAATCCATCAAGCACACGTCTACCAGCCGCCGAGTTGCTTTCAAAGAATTCAAAGAATCCTTTCTTAAGCTTGTCCATGAGCTTGGTGAGAGCTGTTCTAGGATTCTTCGTCATGTCATCAAAGAATCCTCTAAAGGCTTCTTGCACCTTTTTCATTAACTCTCTGAATTTACTTGGATTAAACAAGTCTCCAAGTCCCTTGATAATATCCTTCACTCCAGGGAACATGTCAACGAACATTCGTCCAACACGAACACCAGCTTGAAACACTACCATGAGAGACTTCTGTATACCGTACATCAACTGTCGGAACTCAGTACTTCGTCTTATACCAACAGTGAATCCCTGAATGAATCTGTCAAAGAATCCACCAGCTCCAGCGCTTCCAGACTTAACAAGTCTTTCAATAGAGTCAGCCAAACCCTTCATAGCCTGAGCTTGGGTTAACTGTTGCTTGTGAGCTGCGCTACCTTTTTTCTGTATATCCGCATATGATACAGCTTGGTTCTTAAGAGAGAACACAAGATCCAGGGCGTCATCTCCAACACCTGACTGTTGAGCCAAGAGAGCACGTTCTTGTCTAGTCATACTCTCAACAGAGCGCCCAGCGTTAAAGAACGCTTTTCGCAACATCTCTACACGTTCCGCCGGATTCTGGGCTTTCATAAGTTCCAGAGCATCAACGTTCAAACCAAAGGCTTGACTTAGGTGAGCAGCACCAGCAGCAGCATCTTCAAAGTTGTCAAATTTGTCAATAACACCAACAAGGGCTTTTATGTCAACACCAAGCTTACGAGCATAGACAGATACCTGAGCTAGTTGTTGAGGAGCTAGACTTCCAAAGTGTTTGAAGTCCGCCATCATCTCACCCATGTCTCTGGATATCATCTTGGACGATAAACCAAAGGACTTACCTAACTGAAGAGAGAAATTAGCTACTTGTCTTTGTATTTCTGTTATGTCTTGCCCTGTAGCAAACGCACGTGTACCGAGAGCTTTCAATCCAGCTTCACTGAGGCCAAGTCCTTTGTTATAAGCTGCGAAGGCTTCACCATTCTTGATGAGTTGTGGAGCCAAGACTTCAAACAAAGGTCCCAACTGCTTTGCCCACTCGGCAACTGCTTTAAGTCTCTCAGCAAGATTGCCCATAACTCTGTAGACAGAAAGTCCGGAGTTAGCTAGCTCGCCTTTCATGGAACGAGAGATGTCAATGATTGCTTTACCCGCTGTTGTGTGTAAAGCACCAAACTCTTTACGGATGTCTTCTAGTGCTTGAGCTAACTCGTTACTTCCACCTGTGTCAGCCATGGAAATGAGACCACTGAGCATCTTGAATGGAATGGCAATAATGGAAGCAGCTAAGTCTCCCATGAATCCAAGCATGCCTTGTCCAAGAGACGCAACCGTTCTCATAGCATTGCCGGTGAACTTAAGTCCAGCAATGAATCCAGTCATTGCGCTACCAGCAACGAATCCAAGTTTTCCAAGCTTCTCAATTGAGTCCAGTGTCTGTTCGTTGAATCCAAGTAAGTTCTTGGTTGCTTCAGTAACAGAATCCTTTACTTGTTCGTAAACAGACTGATTCGTGCTGCCAAGCTTGGAGGTTGATGCCTGTGCTTTGTCAATAGCATCTTGTGTCGCTGTAACATCTTCAGCAACGCCCTTGTAGTTGATTTTTGAGAGACTGTCCACTAAATCCTGAGCGAGCGAGATTTGACTCTTCATCATCTTCGCTTGAGCTTCCATGATCTTACTTTGCTGTTCAAGCAAGTCATTCAGCTGCTGTTGGATATCAATGTTAGTGGCCATAAGGATTCGTACCTATAATTACAGTTACACAAAGTTTAGGATAACCCATGAGCAACTATAAATTAAGCGCCGTCGGAAAACTGTTCTTCGCAAGCCTTGTCGCTGGTATAGCTTCAGGCGTTACCAAGTCGGTAATGAAACTCAAGGGAACTCCAGAGCAAGTCAAAGCAATCACAGATGCAATTATGGCATCAAAAGATTTCCAGGACGAAATAAAGAAACCCGGAGCAACTGTTGAGACTGTTATTCAAAAGATGCACCTCAAGAATCTCACAGCAGCTGAATTCAAGAAGATTACCGGAAGACCTTGGCCTCTCTAGTCTTTCTCTTCTTCTCTTGTTTTCTTGCTCTTCTTGTCGTCAGGTAAAGACTTCTCTATGCGAACTGTGAGAAGTGACTTTCCATTAACTGTTGGTTGACCTAGGTCATCTGTACCAAGAGACTTCACAACCATTCTCTTGTTCTTCCACTTACCTGCGAGAACAATGTCACCCAGAGCAAGATCAATCGTCAGCTCAATGAGTTGTCTAAGTAAGTGTTCGCTCTTTGCATCCATAACCCTAATTAGTTGTAATGTCGCACAAGAAACTAAAGTCATTTCAGGTTAATCTCGTTGACTCTCGGAGCGGCTACAAGAAGTCCGTCTTGTGCAAGACCTATGAACTCCCAAACGGGTTGGTTGAGACCTTCTTCATAGACAATGACAAAGACAGTGTCCAGATATTCGCTATAACCAAAACAGGGAATGTTCTGTGTGTAAAGCAGTTCAGGGCAGGTCCTGAAAAGGAACAGCTTGAATTGCCCGGTGGAGGTCTTGAGAAGGGTGAAGATCCGGTTGAAGCAGCTCAACGTGAGTTACTTGAAGAAACGGGTCACAAGGGAAGTAAGTGTATCCCTATAGGCAAACTGCCATACTCTCCTTACTCAACTGGTAACAGACATGCGTGTCTAATCGTTGAGTGCGAGAAAGTCGCTAGACTAGACCTTGATCCAAACGAGTTCCTGGAAGTATTAGAAGTTCCCTTGAAAGAATTCAGAGAACACATGAAGAAGGGCACAGTTAGAGGCTTTGACCTAGGCTACATGGCTCTAGATCATCTGTCTAGACTGTAAAGCTCTCTCCGCAACCGCATTTTTCTTTGAATTTGAAATATAAACGACATTCATGGCAGAACTTTATTTGTCCTTCTTGTAATAGAAGCATTGCTAAAGCTTCCAATTGACCATGAATTCTATTGTGTTCTTTAATACTACAAACCAATAAATTGGTTTGAATATTATTTCCTTTATCGCCATCAATATGATGAACTACTTCGCCTTTAATAAGCTTACGTCCAATTGATTGTTCGGCTACTAATGTATGTTCTAGAAACCAAACGATTCTCCACAAGAGCATCTGTGCTTCTCATTGGGATTCTTTATCTGGAATCCATGACCCATGAGTTTGGTCTCATAGTCAACTACGGTACCAGTGAGATAAACCATACTCTTCTTGTCAACCACAACCTTGAGACCGTCAAAGGTCTCAACTAGGTCTTTACCTTCTCTGATTGTGTCATCAAACATCATCACATAAGCAAATCCAGAACATCCTGAACCCTTCACTCCGAAACGGAGAAAGATGTTGGGATCGTTCTTCTTGGCTACGGCTTCTTTAGCTTTTTCAAGTGCTTTTTTCGTGAATTCAAGTTCCATTACTTCTTCTTTGTAACAGCAAGCCCTTCCATGAGCTTTTCAATGTTCTTCAACATCTGTGCTTCTACTAGTTTCTCTAAGTGAGTCTGTGCTGGATAGGAGTGACCTTCAAACTTGAAAAATCTTGCTACCTTACTCATGTCTCCAGACTTCTTTGAACGGTATTCGCTGAATGCCTGACCGATAGCCATTGGAGAGAATGTCCCAATGTCCATTGTGCTGCCATCCTTGAAATGTAGTTGAACCATTCCACCAGTCTCGGGCCCAGCATAGACTACGGCATCTTGTTGATAGGCTTCTCCAAGTGCCATCGCACTTTTAAGATCTAAACCAATCACCATGAGACTTGGTTCAATACTGTCCGCCATTTGATCTGGTGGGCATTCGTCGTATTTCACCTCTGGATCTTGACACTCTTGCCAGTGACCCCTGAGTTGAATGAAGCCTAACCCTTTTTC
>Ga0315284_10013027_pt1 | contig 11844 bp, 10 predicted proteins | sample YL17G09_16_MG_FD_203696 | JGI IMG/M metagenome (GOLD analysis project Ga0315284, IMG submission 203696) | Sediment microbial communities from Yellowstone Lake, YNP, Wyoming, USA - YL17G09_16 | ecosystem: Environmental > Aquatic > Freshwater > Lake > Sediment | place: USA: Wyoming | collected... | reverse complement strand
ATACTTCTTGCGCATCCTCCACTCCTGTCAATCCTGAAAAATCAGCAAAAGTCAGTAGGGCTGAAAAATAACTCGTGTCAAGTGTGTCGCTCTACTAGTTTTTTCTATCGAGAGGGCGCGTGAGGTGTGAGGGCACCCGCTCGCCGCGAGCAGGCAGGCGGAGCCTGCCGGTAGTAGCTATCTACTACCGGCGGCCTCCGGCCGCCTGCGCTTGCCGAGAAGAACCCCCCTTCAATTCCCCCCTTTTCCAAAGGGGGGAAGGTCTCGACATTCATCCTGCCCCCTTAGAATAGGGGCAGCAGGGGGGGGTAAACAAATCCGCGCGAATCCCCCCGCCTGACCCATTGCAACACTTTCCCCACTGACACACTCCCTTGAATAGACGAGTTGGTGTCGCCTTACTATAACCTAATACGATACAACTAATTGCCGGTTTGCTTTCGATGCGGAGAGATGCTTTCGTTTCTGTGTGATGTCCCTGCAGCTTCAGCACACGCCCCCATCCTTCAAACCATCACCAACGAATAGGTGAAACATGCATCCCTCTTGGTGGCTGATCCTCGTCTTCTTCGCCGCCTTGACCTTGGCGCGGGCATAACCGCTGCACACTGTCATTGACGTCGCACGCATCTTGCCGGCGGAAAACACCAATGCGCACGTAACTGAGGACGGCAATGGCAAACCCGCCGTCCACGCCGCCGCGCAACAATAACCCCTGACCCCGTCCGTATGACGAGACCTCGTCCGCAAAGCGGAAGGGCCGGAAGCGGAATAACACAAACGGCGGAAGGAGACACTCCTTCCGCCTTTTTCATTTTCCGCCGCGGCGATGAATGTCATTTCGTAGGGGCGACTCCCCGTGGTTGCCCTCCGGATGAACGGGCAGGCACGGGGACCTGCCCCTACAGGAATCGCGGCCGCTACTTGACCAGTATCATCTTCTGTGTCTGGGAGAATGCGCCCGCCTGCAAGCGGCAAAGATAGAGACCGGAAGACAGATTGCCGCCGTCAAACCAGACCGAGTGCGCGCCGGGAGGAAGCACGCCATCCGCTAACACGGTCACCGTTCGCCCCAGAATGTCCATGACCTCCACGCGCGCGAGTGACGTCGCCGGAAGATCGAATGCGATGCGGGTGCGCGCGTTGAACGGGTTCGGATAATTGGGGTGCAGAACCGCAGACGCCGCCATTGTCGGCGGTCGCTCCTCTGTCGGTGTTCCCTCCGCCGTCAGCCGCACCATCCAAAAGTCCCAGCCCCCGGCTCCCCAGGACTGCGTGGACCCTACGGCCACGTACCCGTCCGAGTAGTGTATGATCTTCGTGAATTCCTCCGAACCGCCGCCGCCGTAGGGTTGCGACCACAGCAACTCACCCCAGGCATCCGTTTTCAGCAGCCATCCGTCAGTGGCTCCGGCGCCGTAGGATCCGCTATATCCTGCAATCAGAAAGCCGCCGTCGCTTTCCTCCGACACGCAATAACCCCGGTCATTGTCCGCGCCGCCGTAGGTGCGCGACCACGTGACCCCGCCCTCCGCATCGAGCCGCGTCAGCAGAACGTCCTCATCGCCGGTCACGGCAGACGTGACGAAACCTGTTGCCACATAGCCGCCGTGCGCCGTCTGCGCAATGTCCCAGACCTCATCGTCGGCCTCACCCCCCACCGTGCGCGTCCACTCCTCATTTCCCGCCGAATCCGTCTTCACGACATACGCGTCCCTCCAGCCCGCCGTGAACGACTCGGTGAAACCGGCCATAATGAACCCGCCGTCGGCCGTGCTTTCCATGGCATAAGCCCGTTCCCCGGAATAGCCTCCGTAGGTCCGTGTCCAGAGAGTGTCTCCGGCGGCGTCCGTTCTTACGAGGTAGAGATCCCCGCTTCCGTAACCGTAGGAACCGTAGTTGCCGGCAAAGGCGCAGCCGCCGTCGGGTGTGGCGACACCGTCATAAAAGGAGTCGGCTCCATCGCAGCCGTACGCGCGCGACCAGAGTTCGTTCCCCGCCGCGTCAATCTTCGACACATAGCCGTCCCACCAGCCGTAGCCGAAAGACTTCGTGGTGCCGACCAGAACGAAGCCGCCGTCGGCGCACTCCCACACGGCCCAAGTCTCGTCCCAATCGCTTCCTCCGTAGATGGAATCCCATAACAGGATTCCGTTGGAGTCGGTCTTAACTACGTAACGGTCGAAATCTCCGGCTCCATATGAGGAACTCATGTGTACCAATACAAAACCCCCATCCGAAGTGGGGGTGATGGCGTTGGCCTTTTCGAATCCGGGTCCGCCGAACGTGCGCATCCACAGCACTTCCGGGGCCACCGGCTGAGCGACAGAGGAAACGCATGAGCTGCAGACTAACAAGAGACCCAGCAGTGCTCGAGGTTGCATCTTCAGACCCCTTCCTGATCATCTTGTCTTTGGAACTAATCTACATTAGCGACCACACAAAGTCAAGTTTGTGGACATGCCAGTGCACAATCGGCGAGGGATTCCGTTCGAAGAGGAACGGAATGACATGCGTTGGTTGGTGCGTTACCACCGTCACTCGTATCTGAGCGCCTCAATCGGATCTAAGAGCGAGGCCTTGCGGGCCGGATAGAAACCAAAGAAGATGCCCACCAGTCCGGCAAACGAGACGGCCACCACCGCGGCCACCGGCGAAACGTCCGTCGCCCAGCCGGCCAACTTGCTGATGGTCGCCGAAACCCCGACACCGAGCAAGACTCCGAGAAGACCGCCCAGCGCGGCCAGCATCAGCGATTCGAGCAGGAACTGCCACAGAATGTCGCTCTGCCGCGCGCCCACCGACATGCGAATACCGATCTCGCGCGTGCGCTCGGTCACGCTCACCAGCATGATGTTCATAATGCCAATGCCGCCCACGAGGAGCGAGACCAGCGCCACCGAGCCTAAGAGAATCGTCATGGTGCGCGACGATTGCTCGACCGTGCTGGCGATGTCAGCCTGCGTGCGAATGACGAAATCGTCGTCGTCGCTCGGCCCGATGCGGTGCCGCATGCGCAGAATGTCGGTCATCTCCTGCTGCGCATTGCCGATGGCCGCAGGACTGACGGCCGAGCCGAAGACCATGCTCACCCGTGCATCGCCGCCGTAGAATTTCTTGGAGGCGGTGGTGTTGGGAATGAGAACGATATCGTCCTGATCATGTCCCATGGCCGCCTGCCCCTTGGCCCCTAACGCCCCGATGACCTCGAAGGGCAGACGGCGGATGCGGATGGTCTGACCCACCGGATCGGTTCCCTGAAACAGATTGTCCACCACCGTCTGGCCGATCACGCACACTTTGGCGGCGCCGCGCAGGTCGGTGTCGTTGAACATGCGCCCATTCACCACTTCGTAGCGGCGGATGTCGTTGAACTCGGGCGTCACGCCCATGATCTGCGAAGACCAATTCTGGCTGCCATAGAGAAGCTGCGAGCTGACGCGCACCGAGGGCGTGACATAGCGCACGCTCGGGCACTGCGTGCGCAGCGCTTCCACATCATCGGCGGTGATATTCGAGCGGCTACCCCAGCCCATGCGCGTGCCGCTGCGATTGGTGCTGCCGGAAAAGATCATGAATACGTTGTCGCCGAGGGAGGCGATCTGCTGATTGACCGATTCCCGCGCGCCGCTGGTGATGCCCACCATGGAAATCACCGCCGCCACGCCGATGACGATGCCGAGCATGGTCAAAAACGAGCGCATTTTGTTGCGCAGCAGCGCGCGCAGGCAGACGCGCAGCAATACGAGAACGTTCATGGCGTGCCCTCCTCAGCGAGGATCAGGCCGTCGCGGAGCGTGATCCGCCGCCGCGCATGCGCGCCGATGTCCGCTTCGTGGGTGATGAGCACGATGGTCATGCCCTCGGCGTTCAGTTCGTGAAACAGATCCATGATCTCAAGGCTCGTCCTGGTGTCCAGATTGCCGGTGGGTTCATCCGCGAGGAGCAGCGCCGGTTTGTTGACCAGCGAGCGGGCGATGGCCACGCGCTGCTGCTGACCGCCGGAAAGCTGCGAGGGATAATGATCCATGCGATCCGCCAGTCCCACGCGTTCGAGAGCTTCGCGGGCGCGGCGGTGCCGTTCCTGCGTTCCCAGGCCGCTGTAGATGAGCGGCAGCTCCACGTTCTCCACGGCTGACGTGCGCGCCAGCAGATTGAATCCCTGAAAGACGAAACCGATGAAGCGATTGCGCACTCCCGCCAGAGCCGAGCGCGACAGGTGCGACACCTGCTCACCGTTGAGCACATATTCGCCGCCGGTGGGCCGGTCGAGGCAGCCGATGATGTGCATGAGTGTGGACTTGCCGGAACCCGACGCACCGAGGATGGCGATGAACTCGCCCGCCTGCACGTCGAGCGTCACGCCGCGCAGGGCATGGACGTCCACGTCGCCCATGTGATAGACCTTGGTCAGATCACGGGCGGAAATGACGATTCTGTGGTTGCTGCCGCTCATCAATGGCCGCCTGGCCTCATGGGAGTCATGCCGGGCACGGTGCTGGCGGACGAAGACGTGATGGCCGCCATGCCGACAATCACCGAATCGCCGGGCGAGATTTCACCGCTGAGAATCTCGGCAGAGGTCCCATCGTTCAGGCCCACTCTTACGCTGCGCGACTGAGGCACTCCACCCGGGCCCTTGACATACACCGTTCCGCTTGTGCCGGCGGTGGAATCCGCCGGCGACTTCATGCTCTTTCCGCCCGTTGCGCGCCGCGCGCCGCCTGTGCTCGATCCCGTTTTGTTGTTTTCGTTTTGCGTTCCCGGCGGCTTGAAACGCAGGGCCGTGGCCGGCACGCGCAGCACGACCTCGCGGCGGGCGGTCACGATGGTCACGTTGGCGGTCATGCCCGGCCGCAGTTTTACGTCGGGATTGTCCACGTCAATTATCACCGGATAGGTAACCACGTTCTGATCCACCTTGGCCGCAAAGCGCACCTGCCGGATGATTCCCTCGAAGCGCTCGTCGGGATAACTGTCTACGGTGAAGTTCGCTTTCATGCCCTCGCGCAGACCGCCGATGTCGGCCTCATCAATGAAGGTCTCGATCTGCATCTTGTGAAGGTCCTGCGCGATGGAGAAAAGCGTGGGAGCCTGCAGCGAGGCGGCGACGGTTTGTCCCGCGTCCACATTGCGCGAAATCACCACGCCGTCAATGGGCGAGGTGATGACCGAGTAGGCGAGATTCGTTCGCGCCCGCGAAAGCTGCGCCTGCGCCTGCTGCATGCCGGCGCGCGCCAGTTCCACGGCGGTCAGGGCGTTGTCGTAGTCCGCCTGCGCCGCGAGGTTCTGCGAGAAGAGATCGCGCACCCGGGCCGAATCGCGCTGCGCTTGCGAGAGCGAGGCTCGCGTTTTCTCCAGCGCGGCTTCGGCCTCGGAGACCGCGGCTTGAAGGAACGTCGGATCAATGCGGGCGATGACCTGCCCTTGCTTGACCGGCGAATTGAAGTCCACGTAGATGTGCAAGATCGTGCCCGAGACCTGCGATCCCACCGAAACGGTGGTCACGGCGCTGGCCGTGCCGGTGGCGCTCACCACCGTCTGCACGGTTCCGCGATCCGCCACGCCCATGCGATAGGGAGTGACTTGGCGTTTCCCGGCGGAGGAACCGCGCCACCAGACAACCGCCGCGACCACGGCCAGTGCGGCGATGAGGATGATAATCCAGCGTTTCATGGAGTCTTTTCCAGCCAAGTTGCTTTGCTACTCAGAGTTAACGCGTCAATTTGTGGAAAGTTTCGGTGCAAATCAAGACGCGTCCGTCTCTTGCTGGTTAGACAGCCTGCGGGCCGCAAAGTTTAGAGCCCCATCGGGCTGTGAGGCCGCCTTCCGTACCCGAGTCAGAAGCCGCCGATTTCCGGTTGCTTTTTCCCGGCTTGGAGCGTAAATTGGCACAATATTCCGCCGGCGCGTCCCGCCTCCAATCACTTAGCCCACGGGAGAATTCCCCTCTTGGAAAAGAACCTGTCGAACGGCGCCCGGACTTTTTTCGGATTTCCGCTCGGCTACTGGTCGCTGTGCGGCATCGAGATGTTCGAGCGCTGCGCCTACTTCCTGGTGCGCGTGGTGGTGGCCGTTTACATCATGCAGGCCGACGAGCCCGGCGGCCTGCATCTCACCGCCGCCGACAAAGGCACCATCTTCGCCTGGTGGTTCATCTTTCAGTCGGTGCTGCCCATGTTCACCGGCGGTTATGCCGACCGCTACGGCTACAAGAAGACGATCTTCTTTTCCGTGACCATGAACATCATCGGCTTCGTGGTCATGGCCTACATGCGCACGTTCTGGGGGTTCTTCGGGGGCGTTCTCATTCTGGCCACGGGCACGGCTTTTTTCAAGCCCGGTCTGCAAGGCTCGCTGGCGCAGAACCTGAACAAGAGCAATTCGTCGGTGGGCTGGGGAATCTTCTATTGGGTGGTGAACGTGGGCGCGTTCATCGCGCATCCACTGGCGGGCGTGGTGCAGGTGAACATCGGCTGGAAGTTCATCTTCCTCGGTTCGGCCTTTCTGACCTCGCTGAACTACCTCATGCTGCTCACCTTCAAGGATTTTCCGTCGGGAGCGTCGAAGACCGAGACTGCGGGGCAGGTGTTCGTGCGCACGATCAGGAACATTTTCGAGCCGCGATTGATAAGCTGGCTTCTCATCATGTCCTGTTTCTGGCTGATGATGTATCAGCTTTGGGACTTGCACCCCAATTTCATCACCGACTGGGTGGACAGCTCGGCAGTGGCGGCGCTTTTGCCCGGCGTGCTGTCGCGCATGACCGACCGCGGCCTGCAGATGTTGCAGCAGAACATGCTGGCGCTGAACTCGCTTTTCATCGTTTTCTGCATGATTCCCGTGTCGTGGCTGGTGCGGCGGATGCGCACGCTCGAAGCGATGGTCATCGGCATGCTCGTCGCCACTTGCGGCATCTTGGTGGCGGGCCTCACCTCCAGCGGCTGGGTGTTCCTCTTGGGCGTGGTCTTCTTTTCTTTGGGCGAGATGCTCACCGGGCCGAAGAAGAACGAGTATCTCGGTCTCATCGCCCCGCCCGGAAAGAAGGGGCTCTATCTCGGCTACGTGAACATTCCGGTGGGCATCGGCGGGTTCGTGGGATCGAAGATGGCGGGCTACTTCTACGGCCATTACGGAGACAAGGCGGTACTGGCGCAGAAGTATCTTCTCGAACACACGCCTTTGGGCGCGGGCAAAGTCTGGAACGGCAACCCCGATCAACTGACTTCGCTCTTGAATGTGCCGCGCACCGAAGCCATGACCAAGTTGCAGGAGGTCATCGGCCAGGACGCGGTGCAGACCACGCAGCTTCTGTGGAACACCTACTCGCCGCACACGCACGTCTGGCTGCCCTTTGCGGCCATCGGCGTTCTGGCGGTGATTGCGCTCATCATTTTTGCCCGCATGGCCAGGAAGTGGTCGGATATGAATGCGTGAAGTAGAGGAATGTCGCCGCGAATGGTAGGGGCAGACCCCGGTGACGGGCCCGGGGAAAGCGGGTCGCAGACTCATCCTGCTTGCCTCTCGCTTTTTTCGTTGCTTCTTATGAGGAAATGTGCGATATTACGCACCGTAGAGCGGGCCAGTAACGCCCGCTCTTGTGTCACAAATGCCTGATTTTGTGTGAATTGCCGTTGCGATTCGAGGTGGGGCGGAGGGTGAGGCCATGACCTTTGTCATTACCGATAAGTGCCTGGGCGAGCGCTATGCCTCGTGCATGCAGGTCTGTCCGGTGTACTGCATCTATCCGGGTGAGCACGACGGCCAGCCCTTTGCCGTCATAGATCCCAAGCTGTGCATAGATTGCGGCGCGTGCGTGCCCGAGTGTCCGGTGGAGGCCATCATCGAGAATCCCAAGGAGGATCCGGTGTATGCTGAGCTGAACAAGAAGCTCGCTCCTCTGTGGAAGGGCAATCCCATGCCGCCGGTGCGTCCCGCCACCGATCCGCCGCGCAAGGGAAGGGTGTACTGAAAAGACAGAAACCAACCAACCATAAATTCCACATCATGCTCCACCATCAATCCACCGGAAGCGGGCCGCCGATTCTGCTCTTGCCCGGACTATTGGGCACCATCGAGTCGGACTGGCAACGCTTCATTCAGCCCATTGCCGACATGGGCTACACCGTTATCGCCGCCGACCTGCCGGGGCACGGCCAGTCGGAGATGACGAAATCGCTCACCATGCGCGTCATCGTGGAGGAGATCGAGCGGCTCTTGAGCGGCATTCACGCCGATCCGGCGGTGATTCTCGGCTATAGCACCGGCGGCTACGCGGGCCTTTCTTTTGCCCTCAAACACCTTGGGCGCGTGGTCGGTCTGTGGATGCACGGTACGAAGTTCTACTGGTCGGGTGAAGAAGCCGAAAATCTGGCGGCGGAATTAGATGCCGTGTGGCTGGAAGAAAACAATCCGGATCGCCTCGCGGAGCTGCGCACCCGCCACGGAGTAGAAAAGCTCGACGCTATCCTGCCGTGGGCGAACAAGATCATTTCGGGGATGCCGGATTCCGGTCTCACCGAGATGGAGCTTGAAGACCTTGATTTGCCGGTGGTGATTTCGGTGGGAGATCGCGATGAGCTGGTGCCGGTCAATGAAGCGGTGGATCTGCAGCGGGCGCTGCGGCGCGCACAGCTTTCGGTGTTTGCCGACACCAATCATCCGCTGCCCAGCCTGCGCGATCATGTCTTCCTGCCGGCCTTTCGCGATTTTTTGAACCGGCTGGATTAAGCTCTGTCCTCGCCGGGTCTTGGCGGGCGGGATTAAACCTCGCGCCGCGGCCGCTGTCCAACGAGCGGAACAGGACCCGAAAGCGGAAAGGACAACCATGAAGCGAACCCTACTGCCCACGCTGATCATCGGGCTGATCCTGGCGGTGGCCGCCGCACAGGCTCAGCCGCCTGAGCCGGAGCGCTATTCGAGCGATCGCGCTCAGGACATGAAACACGTCAGCGTGAAGGGGAAGATCGAGAGGATCACCGGACAGCGCGCCGTTCTGAAAACCGATGACGGCCGCAAGGTGACCGTGCACTTGGGACCGCAGCGCTACTGGCGCGATCAAGGCTACCAGCTGAATACCGGCGCGAGAGTGACGGTGGACGGCTGGGGCGAAGTTCTCGATGACGACGGCGGATTCGTTTACGCGGGCGGCATCTACGGCGACGGCTACTCCATCGAGCTGATGAACAGCCGCGGCTATCCGATGTGGGCCGATCCCGAGGACTGGTCGGATGACTGGTGTCCGTCGTACGGAACTTTCGAACTCTACTTCGGTCCGCAGTGGGGATACGGCCCGTGGGGCTATTGGGGTCCGCCGCCGCGCTGGTGGCGGCCGCACGGATGGTGGCATCCGGGATCGCGCCACCATGATCGCCCGCATGATCGCCCGCACCGTCCGCCTCCGCGTCACCATCAACGACACGGCCGCTGGTAGAGATTTTGGGGTGCCGTCGCGCCGCCAACTAAGGACACGGAGTTGAGTCTTTGACCCGAGAGTGAACAGCTCTCGGGTTTTCTGTATCTACCTTTCTGCGGGGACGCATTATCCCATTTTGGGATATGCTCGATTGGGATTTATCTTGGGCGCATGTCTACAACAGTCTACTCCTCTCACTACAGGGCATTTCTGAAGCAGCTTCGGCGAGCTCGCTTGGAGGCTGGGCTGACTCAAGCGGATGTGGCGAAGAAGCTCGGATGCCACCAGTCTTTTGTTTCGAAGTGCGAGTCCGGAGAGCGAAGAGTTGATGTTATTGAGTTGGCGAGGTTCGCAAGAATCTACGGGAAACCGTTTCCTTTCTTCATTCCGGACACTGTGGTGCAGAAATGAAGCCCAAACCGGAATTCGCCCGTTTGCCGCGGGATTTCTGGGCACATGTCCGCTTCATCTCTGAAACCACCGGCTATTCGGATCGGACAACGCCCGGTCTCCGGCGCTACACTCTTGACGACATGTCACAAGCGCTTTGGGGGTCTGGTTTGTCAGTGGGCTATGTGCGTGACAGGAATGGTCGCCCGACCAGCGAAGGCCGACTTCTCGTTCGTTATTTGAACTTCCGCGCCGACACTTTGGAAAAGGTGGTAGAGCCCAACTTGATGAACAAGTCGTGCGCGAAGACCGAATTCCAGTCGCTACGCCGGTGCTTGCGCCCTACCTGCTACCTGCCGATGAACAAGCAGAAGGGGAGCAAGCGACACCACAATTACTTGGCTTGCATTGTGAACATGCTGACCGCACACACCTTGGCAGGAAGGGCCTTTGACGACCGACCAAGCGGGCTCACACTTACGACAAAAGACGGCCAGCCACTGCGGACCTTTGCTCGATGGATGGATGGTGCTTATCCGAGCCGGGTTGATCCCTACGCGGTGTGGGAAGTGAAGGAATATTATGGCACAAAGACCTTCGGCAGCCGCGTTGCCGACGGCGTATACGAAACGCTGCTTGACGGCGAAGAGTTGGCCGAATTGCAGGCTACCGAACGAGTCAAGGTTCATCACTATCTCTTTGTAGACGACCATTTTACGTGGTGGGATTGTGGGCGGTCATATCTCTGCCGTATCATGGATCTTCTCCACATGGGCCTTGTAGACGAGGTCATCTTCGGCCGGGAAGTGTTGACTCGGTGGCCGAAGATTGTCGCCAATTGGCCAGCAAACCCTTGACAATTATCCCATTCGGGGATATATTGGAGCACGAGCCTACCGATGGCAAACCACCCATGACACAACTGATTCTGCCGCATACGTCCGTGGAGCGTCCGACGGTGCCGCGCTTCTCGCTCCAGCTTTTCAAGTGGATAGGGAACAAGCAGCGCTTTGCGCACGAGATAATCTCGCATTTTCCCGATCACTTCGAGCGATACTTCGAGCCTTTTCTGGGCAGCGGTGCCGTTCTTGGCACGCTGGGCCCGTCGAGAGCCGTTGCGTCGGACGCGCTTGAACCGCTGATGGGGATTTGGCGGATGCTGGCGGAGAGGCCGGATGACTTGCTCGATTCGTACTCGACCCGGTACAGAGCGTTCAGCAAAGACCGTCAGGTGGCCTACAAACGGATTCTCGCATCTTTCAACCGACATCCTAATCCTGAAGACCTTTTCTTCCTCTCGCGATCCTGTTACGGCGGCGTCGTGCGGTTTCGCAAAGACGGACACATGAGTACACCCATAGGTGTTCACGTTCCCGTGAATCCGGAATCTATGAGGCATAGAATCGGGGTGTGGCGGAAACGTACACGTGGAACCTCTTTTTTCCTGTGCGACTTTGAAGAAAGCATGTCGAAGGCGGGGCCGGGTGATTTGATCTACTGCGATCCCCCGTACTTTCACACTCAATCCATCCTCTACGGTGCACAGGGGTTTGATTTGGATCGTCTTTTCCGTGCCATAACAGAGGCCAAGAAGCGCGGCGCATTCATCGCCCTTTCCATTGATGGGAGGAAGAAATCCGGCACCGTGGAATGTGGTATTTCTCTTCCTCCGCGTCTCTTCACACGCACGGTGCACGTGAACTGCGGTCGCAGTATGCTGCGCCGCTTTCAGATGGCCGGCATGACTCTTGAATCGGAAGTTGTCGCGGACAGATTGCTACTGACCTATTGAGAGCTTGACTTGCGATTTCTCGCCTTCTTCTTTATCCTCACCGTAATTCCTCCACTGTCTTTCGCTTTTGTCACCGAGAGCGAGCCCAACAACACCACGGCGCAGGCGGATCGCATACAGTGCGGGGACACGGTGTACTGCGCGGCGCTGGACGGGCTGGGCGATCTCGACCATTTCCGCTTTGCGGCAGTGGCGCAGGACTCCATCGTCGTCTTCACGGAGAGTTGCAGCGGCAGCCTGACCAACA
>Ga0315284_10013023_pt1 | contig 11846 bp, 8 predicted proteins | sample YL17G09_16_MG_FD_203696 | JGI IMG/M metagenome (GOLD analysis project Ga0315284, IMG submission 203696) | Sediment microbial communities from Yellowstone Lake, YNP, Wyoming, USA - YL17G09_16 | ecosystem: Environmental > Aquatic > Freshwater > Lake > Sediment | place: USA: Wyoming | collected... | reverse complement strand
CGCTGCTGATGCCCCGATCGACGGCGGCGCGGCAGAGATCGAGAATCGGGGCGGAGGAGTCCCCCGAGCACTCGGAGTGGACGTGGTAGTCGATCACTGGCCCTTTTCCTCGTAGACCAGATGCGCGACCACATCTCCGACGATCTTGAGCGAATCGGCAGAGCACTTGTCAACGGTGTCGTCGAGCGTATGCCAGGGCCCGTAGTTGAAGTCGATAACGTCGATGCACTTCACCCCCGCCTCGATGAGCGGGATGTGGTCGTCGGAGACGCTGTACTTGGTCTGGGGGATGAAGCTCTTCTCGTAGCCAAGCGACTTCGCCGTGTCCCAAACTCGCTTGACCACCTCCGGCGCGGCTTGCACCGATTGGCTCTCCTGGTAGACGGCGAGGTCCTTGTCTCCGACCATATCGAGCAAGATTCCGTATGCGATGGCATTCTTGGTCCTGGTGTCGAGGTGTTCGGCGAAGTACTTCGATCCCAGAAACATCGTCTCTTGTGAAGGAGGGCTTGTCACATAGTCCTCGCCGTCGAAGAAGACCATTATCACGCCCACATCAGGCTTGCGCTCGGCAAACATCCTGGCAAGCTCCAGCAGTACGGCCACGCCCGAAGCGCCGTCGTTCGCGCCTGGAATCGGCTTGGCCCGCTTCGACGCATCAACCTCCATGTCCGCGATAGGCCGCGTGTCCCAGTGCGCCGCGAGAAGGATGCGTCGCTTGGCGGCCGTATTGAACCGCGCGATGATGTTATCCAGGATCAGGTTCTTGCCCTTGACAGTCTTGCTGAACTCCTGAAGTCTTACCTCATCCGCGTGCCGCTTGAGCTGGGAAACGATCAAATCGCGGCAGGTATCGTGTCCGGGCGCGCCGGAATATCGCGGCCCGATCTCCACCTGCTTCTTGAGTAGGTCGAACGCCTTCTTTCCGTCGAACGTGGGGATACTTCTCTGAGCCTGGTCAGAAGGCGAGCAGCCGGTCGCCGCGCTCAGCAGCAGCGCGCACAATCCCGCCGGACATAGGAATCTTGACAGACGCACCCTTTCCCTCCGGGAGAGCGTTCAGTCTTGCGGGAGAGGGATGCTTCGGGAGGCTGTTTTCCCCGAAGCATCCCTCTCCCGGCTTGCGTCACTTGACAAGCGTTATCCTGTTCAAGGCCGCGTAGTCCAGCTTCTGGTTAGCCTTCAGATAGCTGTCGATGGCGTCGGAACTCGCGGTCGATGGCAGCTTGCCCACGACGTTCTTCCTCGACCACACTTTCCAGTACCCCAGCGCGCCGTCCGCAAGCGAGCTCAACATGGCGACCGTATACGCCTGATCGTTGCCGATCGGAGTCTTGCCGACCGTTACCGACGTCACCCGGCTGCCGACCGGCCGCGCCGGGTCGAAGGCCAACTTCAGTCCCGATACCTGGAGAAATGCCAGAGCGGGCCTCGGATAGCTTGTCACCGATCTCTCCAGGGCCTCTCGTATCTTGCGGCCGTCGAGCGCAAGCACCACAACACGATCATCGGGGTAGGCAACAAGCGCAGCTATGTCGCCGGAGCGCACCTTGCCCGCGGCTATAGGCTCCGCGCTCGCCTTCAAGTCACCGGCGGCCACCAATGCAATATCCGCGCGCGCCGCCGCGCGAAAAGCGTCCGCGACCAGGCTCCCGACGGAAGTCTCCTGCTTGCCGGGTTCTTTGTTCTCCAGAGCCGACGCGCTTGTCGATTCGGCCGGGTCTGCCGCGCTGACCGATGGAAGCGCACCGAGCGACGCCGCTCCTACGAGAAACAGCAGCCAAACCGAGCCAAGCTTGTGCATCCGTCCACCTCCCGCAACCGTCGATCTTCAATCTGCAATCTGCAATCTCAAATCTTAAATCCCTTCAGCGCCGCCTGAATGAAATCGTCGATGTCGCCGTCCATCACTCGAATCACATCGCCGGTCTCATAGTTGGTGCGAAGGTCCTTGACCATGGTATATGGTTGAAAGACGTAACTGCGCATCTGACTTCCCCACTCAATTGCGCGCAAATCTCCTCTCAGTTCGGCAAGCCTCTGTTCGCTCCTGGCGCGCTCCAACTCGAAAAGCCTCGCGGCAAGCACTTTCATTGCGTTCACGCGGTTCGCGTGCTGGCTTCGCTCGTTCTGGCAGGAAACGACGATACCGGTGGGGATATGGGTAATCCGAACCGCTGAATCGGTCTTGTTGACGTGCTGGCCGCCCGCGCCGCTGGAGCGATAGGTGTCGATTCTCAGATCATCGGGGTTGATGCTGACTTCCGAGTCCTCCTCGATCTGGGGGATGACGTCCACCGCGGCAAACGACGTATGCCGCCGCTTGTTCGAGTCGAATGGCGAGATTCGCACGAGCCGATGCACGCCGCGCTCGTTTCGCAGATAGCCGTAGGCGTTTCGGCCCTCGACCAGCACCGTCACGTTTTTCGAGCCGGCCACGTCGCCCGGCACGATATTGACAATCTCCGTGCGATAGCCGCGGCGCTCCGCCCAACGCAAATACATTCGAAGCAGCATGTCCGCCCAGTCGCACGCCTCAGTGCCGCCCGCGCCCGCGTTTATCTCCAGAATCGCGTTCGCCGAATCATGCTCGCCCGAAAGCAGCGTCTCCAATTCGAGCCGACTATACGCCGCCTCGACCGCCCCCAACTCCGAGCGCAGTTCGGCGGCATCCGCGCTTTCCTCGTCGTCAACAAGCTCGCCGAGCACCCTCAGGTCCTCGACCTGAGCCTTCAGCTTGGTGACGGGCTCAATCGCCGATTTCAGCCCACTGAGCTTCTTGAGGGTCTTGCGGGCCTCGGCCGCGTGGTCCCAGAACCCCTGCGTGCCGGAAAGCTGCTCTAACCTCGCAATCTCCGCCTGCTTGCCGGCAAGGTCAAAGATGCCCTCCCAGCTCTTCGAGTGCTATCTCCAGCCCGGAAACCCTATCGAGTACATCTTTAAGCAATTCACTATCTCCGCAGCGTAAAGGAATTATGAATGTTGAATTATGAATTATGAATTAACGGAGCCACGCGTCCCCAATTCATAATTCATAACTCATAATTTCGATCCCTCCAGGAATCTTTCCTGGAGGGCAGCATCCCCTAGCCTCCAGGTAGGATACCTGGAGGGATCGAGCGAGGAAATTGTGAATGTTGAATTATGAATTATGAATTAACGGAGCCACGCGTCCCCAATTCATAATTCATAACTCATAATTCATAACTTCCCTTCGATCTTACCCAGACAGCATTTCTTGAACTTCTTGCCGCTGCCGCACGGGCACGGGTCGTTGCGACCGACCTTGCGCGAGCCGCTTTTTGGCGCCGCGTGTCCCCTGGCCATAGGCCCCATGTCCTGGCCCTCATTCATGCCCTGCGGGCCTTCGCCGGAAAGCTCGACCACGTTATCATACGTCATCCGCCTGTGCCTGGGAGGCTCCTGCGTCCGGACACGATACATAATCCGCACCATGTCGTCCTGGATACCGGTCAGCATCGCCTGGAACAGCTCGTAGGCCTCTTTCTTATACTCGACTATCGGGTCGCGCTGGCCATAGCCACGCAGCCCGATGCCTTCACGCAGATAGTCCATCGCGTCGAGGTGCTCGATCCACTTGCGGTTGATGAGATCGAGCGCGACGTGCCGCTCGATGTCGCGCATAAGCTCCGGCCCGATCTCCTGCTCTTTGAGCTCATACGTACGCTCGACCACGTCGCCGACCATGTCCTCAAGCTCCTCGCGCCGGCGGCCCTTCAGATCCGCGGGTTTCAGTATCAGCTCCAGCGGCAGGATCTCGTTTGTGTAGTTGAACAGGCCCGCGGTATCCCATTCGTCGGGATGCATGCCTTCGGTGCAGAACATGTTGATCGCGCCCTGCATCGTCTCGTGCAGATAGCCCACGACGGTCGGCCGGAGGTCGATGCCCTGGAGTATCTTGCGCCGCTGCCCATAGATCGTCTCGCGCTGGACGTTCATCACATCGTCGTACTCGAGAACGTGCTTGCGCATATCGAAGTGGTGCATTTCGACCTTCTTCTGCGCGCGCTCGATCGTCTTGGACAGAAGCTTGGAGTCGATCGCCTGATCCTCTTGCCAGCCCGCAAGCAGGAACGATCTGGACTTGTCCCCGAACAGCCGCCACAGCTCGTCTTCGAGCGAGACGAAGAACTTGGAAAAGCCGGGGTCGCCCTGGCGACCTGAGCGGCCGCGAAGCTGGTTGTCGATGCGGCGGCTCTCGTGCCGTTCCGAGCCGACGATGTATAGCCCGCCGCGCAGGATCACGTCCATCGCCTTGGGCGTCGCGTTCTCGACCTTATCGGGGTAGGCCGCCTTCCACGAATCAAGGTCCCACGTGAGGTCGGTCGTGTCGAACTCGGCCAGGTCCTGCTTGGACTCCTGCTCTTCCTCGTCGGTCAGCCCGGTGCCGCCAAGGATGATGTCCACGCCGCGGCCGGCCATATTCGTCGCGATGGTCACGGTCCCCCTCCGGCCCGCCTGCGCGATTATCTGCGCCTCCATCTCGTGGTACTTGGCGTTGAGGATGTTGTGGACGATTCCCTCCCTCAGAGACTCGCGAAGCCTGGGTATGCCGCTCGGACTAATGCCGAGCACCACGGCCAGCCTATCGATGCTCTCCTCGCTGAGCATGTCCACTTCCATTCCCAGCCTTTTGCCGAGCCTGCCGAACCGGTGAATGTCCAGCTCCTCGAACTTGGTGTTGAGCAGCGCGTGGAACTCCTTTTTCTCGTCGCCGCCCAGCCCGGACGAACGCTCCAGCGCATCGCGAAGGATGATCGCGGCAGCCAGAAGCTGCAGCCGCTCACTTAGCAGCCTTTCGCTGATGCGCTCGGACACCTCGATGGAACGCGTTCCGACCAGAACCGGCTGCTCGCGCGCATGCGCCTTCAGGACCTCAATCGTGATGCCGCGGAACTTGGCCTCCTCGGTCTTGTAGACCACGTCGGACATATCCTTGCGGATCATCCGCCGGTTGGTGGGAACCTCGACGACATCGAGCGCATATATCTTGCGGAACTCGTCTTCTTCGGTCTTGGCGGTGCCGGTCATGCCCGCGAGCTTGTCATAGAGCCTGAAGAAGTTCTGATAGGTGATGGTCGCAAGCGTCTGGTTTTCCTCCTCGACCTTGACGCCTTCTTTGGCCTCGACCGCTTGATGAAGCCCGTTTGCCCACCGCCGCCCAAACATCAACCGCCCCGTGAACTCGTCAACGATGATGACCTGGCCGTCCTTGACGACGTAATCGATATCCTTGCGCCATATCGCGTGAGCGAGCAGCGCGGCGTTTACGTACTGGTTGAGCTCCAGATTCTCAGTATCGGCGAGATTCCCGCAGCCGGTGATTTCCTCGACCTTGGCCGTGCCCTCCTCGGTGAGCATCGCGGTGCGGGCTTTCTCATCGACCGTATAGTCGCGCTCCTTTGTGAGCCGCCGCACGACCTTGTCCATCTTGTAGTATAGATCGCTTGAGCGAAAGCTGTAGCCCGATATGATCAGCGGGGTCCGAGCCTCGTCAACAAGGATGCTGTCGACCTCGTCAACGATGGCGTAGTGAAGCTCTCTTTGGACCAGATCCTCCAATCGGAACGCCATGTTGTCGCGCAGGTAGTCGAACCCGAACTCGTGGTTGGTGCCGTAGGTGATGTCGCAGTCGTAGGCCTCTTTGCGGCTGATCGGCCTGAGCTGGGCCCAATCGTTCGGGTCTTCGGGGACGTAGTCGGGATCGAAGATAAACGATCTGCCGACATCGCCGGTCTCCGCGCTCTGACCGTGGATCGACCCGACCGAAAGCCCCAGAAGATGGAATATCGGCCCGTTCCATCGCGCGTCACGCTTGGATAGGTAGTCGTTGACTGTGACCAGGTGCGCGCCGCGGCCGGTGATGCCGTTGAGGTAGAGCGGCAGCGTGGCGACCAGCGTTTTGCCCTCGCCGGTCTTCATCTCGGCTATTCGGCCCTGATTGAGCACCATCCCGCCGATCATCTGCACGTCGAAGTGCCGCAGTCCCAGCGTGCGAACGCTCGCCTCCCTTACGACGGCGAACGCCTCCGGCAGAAGCTCACCCAGTATCTCCCGCGAAGCCTCCCTGCGTTCCTCGTCGGTGAAGTTCTCGTGCTCGACGCCAGCGCGGTAACGCTCCCCGAACTCGTCGGCTTTGGCGCGAAGCTGCTCGTTTGAGAGCGCTTTGACTGACGGTTCAAGGGCGTTGATCTGATCGGCTATCTTGCGGAATCGCTTGATCTCGCGCTCGTTGGCGCTGAACAGCTTGAGGAAGTCCATGTGTTGTCTCTAGGCTTCAATTCCTCTCGTACAATATCACACGCAGCTACACAAGTCAATCGACCTGGCGCGCCGGCTCCACGCACTCCATCAGGATTCGACCGTTGCGCCAGATCGTCAGCTGCGTGCCGCGCAGAACGCTCCGCCAGCACGTATGCGTTGTCGCAAGACCGGAAAGGAACGGGTCGCGAATACCCAGGGCCTTGAGATACCGCCGCGCCTCTTCCTTGGACCGCAAGTCCGACCGACCGCCGGGCAGCTCATATTCGATATAGCGCAGCGCGGAACCACGGGCATGAGTAAACACTCGGATATACTGCCCGTTGAGGCGCGATGTCAGCACATAGCTGCCGCCGGACATCTGCCTGTCGCAGGACCAGTTCATGCCCCTGGGAAGAGCGAGGTAATCCCTGTCGAGTTCCAGCAGCACCTGCGGCTTGCCCCCGCAGACGAATGCGCGCTGCTGGCTCTGGAGCAGCATATGGCCCGCGCCGCCTATTGTGCCGCAGGCGATCACCAGAGCCAGGGCGGACTTGACGACATATCCCCTTTCGGCGGCTCGCTGCCCCGCCAGTCCGGCCAATCCAGCCACAACCACGCCTCCAACGGTCAGCGCCAGAATCACCGGCCAGGAAGCTCCGTTAAGCGAGTGAGCGCCGGAAAGCAGCGCGGACACCAGGGCGGCCAATATGCACGACCACAGCGGAGCCCAGGCGATCGCCTTCTGCGGCGAGACGAATCCCACTGCAAGGCCGCACGCAATCGGCAGGGGCAGCACATAGACGACCCCGGCGACGAACCACGCGGGCAGGAAATTACCCACCCTCAGCGTCAGCAGGCCCAGCGCCAGAGCCGCTCCAAGACCGCACAGCCCCGCAATCAGGTTCCGGGCAAGTCTTCGGCCCGTCTTGGTCTTGGCCACAACGTCGTCCATCTCACATCAGCTCCTTGATGCAACTTACCGGACACATGCCCCAGTATAATACCACAGAATGCCGTTCACCGCGCAACAGCCAATCGGCTTGTTTTGGGACTGGCGCGCTGGTATAATGTGCGCGGTGCAAATCACCAACATCCGGGAGATGGTCGAACATGCACGAAAAGCACCATTGCGCTCGCCGTATTGTTCCCGCGTTCCTTGTCGCCGGCTGCTTGTGCGCGATAATGATGACTTGCGCGTTTGCCGGGCCCAAGGAGTGGCAGATTCTGTATAAGCGGGGCAAGATCGACGAGGCGATTACGTCGGTGAGGGCCGTCGTCAACGCCAAGGCGGACGATGCGGCGGCCAGACGCTGGCTCGGATTCCTTCTGCTTCAGAAACACGACTACCAGGGCGCGCTCGAACAGCTTAACGCCGCCCGCGCCCTTAAGGCCGACAGCGATGAACTCCGGCTCAACCTCGGCATGGCCTATATCGGCCTGAATCAGAGCGATAAGGCGATAACCGAGCTCGAGCAGGCTCTCGCGCTGCACAAGAACTGGGCCGAGGCATACTACAACCTCGGCGCGGCTTACTATTCAGCGCGCCAGCTCGACAAGGCAATATCCGCCTATCAAAAGGCCGCCTCCCTTGCCGCGCCCAACGCCGCGCTGAGCAACAATCTCGGCCTGGCTCTTCAGGAGAAAGGCAAGAAAACCGAGGCGGCGGCGGCGCTCAGCCAGGCATGCCGGCTCGATCCCAAGAACGCCCAGTTCGCCTACAATCTCGGCTTCGCCCTTCAAAGCGCAGGCGATCAATCGGGCGCGGGCACGGCGTTCGGCAAGTGTCTGGCGCTCGACCCGAATCGATATGACGCGCACGTGGCCCTGGCGGATCTGATGTCATCATCGGGCAGACAAACAGACGCGATCGCCCACTACGAAGCCGCGTCCAAGCTCAAGCCCGACGAGCTCTCGCCGCGCTACAACGCGGGCGTGCTCTACTCCAGGATCGGCAAGTTTGCAAAGGCCGCGGAGGCGTTTGGGGCGGCGGTCAAGATCGACCCCGAGGACGCCGAGGCAGTCGCGGGACTTGGCTGGGCGCTTTATAAGAGCGGGGACCCCGCCGAAGGGATCGCAGCGCTCCAGCAGGCCGTCGCCAAAAAGCCGTCGCTGCTTTCGGCATGGCTCAACCTCGGCACGGCATGTACCATCGAGGGCAAGACCGACGAAGCCATCCGCGCCTGGGAGACTGTGCTCAAGTTCGATCCCAAGCAGCTTGCCGCGGCGGTCAACCTCGGCAATCTGTACTTCGGGTCCGCGGACTACGAGAAGGCGGTTGCCGCCTATGAGACGGCGGTCGGCATCGACCCGAAATCGTCTGATGCTTACTACGGAATGGGCCTGGCTTACTCGATGCTGGCCAAAACCGACGAGGCCATCGCGCAGTACCGCAAGGCCATCGAGTCCAACCCGAAGATGGTGGCCGCATACAACAACCTCGGCGTCGAGCTCGAAAAGAAGGGCCAGATCGAGCAGGCCAAGGCACAGTATAGAAAGGCTCTGGAGATCGATCCCAACAACGCCGACGCCAGGCGCAATCTGGAACGCTTCAAGGAGGAGTCCGCCGGCATCACCGCGCCGTCGTAGGCTTGGAACATGAAGACAATCGGCCTCGCGCCCAACCCTCATAAGCCGGAAGCGGTGCGGCTCGCGGGAGAAGCGGCGGACTTTCTCGAGTCGCGCGGCGTCACGCCGCTTCTCAGCCGGGACGCCGCGGCCGCGCTGGGCAAGACTCGCCTCGGCGCGGACGACAACTCTATCGCGAGCGCCGACCTGCTGGTGATACTTGCCGGCGATGGAAGCATACTCCGGTGGAGCAGGCTTACCGCGCCTAACGGGACACCGATGCTCGGCGTCAATTTCGGCCACTACGGGTTCATCACCGAGATCGAGCCGGATCAGGTGCTGCCGTCCCTTGAGAGAATCCTTGCGGGCGACTACTCGATAAGCGAGCGAGTCGTTCTGAAGGCCGTGGTTATCAGAAACGACAAGCCCGCCGCCGCCTACTACGCCCTTAACGACGTGGTCGTTTCCAAAGGCCCTCTTGCGCGAATGATCGCGCTGCACACCTTCGTGGGCGGCAAGTTCATAGTTACGTATGCCGCTGATGGGATAATCATCGCCAGCCCGACTGGCAGCACGGCGTATTCGCTTTCGGCGGGCGGGCCGGTGGTGCATCCCGATGTGAGCGTGCTCATCATCACGCCGATCTGTCCTCACACGCTCAACGTCCGCTCTGTCGTGGTGCCGGACGGCGAGAAGATTCAGATCGCGGGACAGGCCAGGGAGGGCGAGTCCGATACGATGCTGACGCTCGACGGCCAACTTGGCGAGCACCTCGGCCCGGAGGATGTAGTCGAGGTCGGAAAGGCCGAGTTCACGGCCAAGCTGGTTCAGTTCGACCCGCTGAGCTTCTACGACAAGCTCCAGACGCGCTTGCGTTGGGGAGAGAGATACAACACGTAGAGGCGAGTTACGAATTACGAGTTACGAATTAACCCGCATTATTCAGAATGAGGTCAGGCGTCCCGCATACTGTCATTCTGAGCGCAGCGAAGAATCTGCTTTTCGGAGCGAGATTCTTCACTGCGTTCAGAATGACACGAGTGATGCGGGTTAATTGGTAACTCGTAACTTAAGACTGAGACTATGCGCAATCAATCAGGGCATTGAGTATGCGTGGGTGGTGGGCAATGCTGGTTGAGCTACACATACGGGACTTCGCGTTGATCGATGATCTCCGCTTCGAGGTCGGGCCGGGCTTCGGCGTGCTTACGGGGGAAACCGGCGCGGGCAAGTCGATCATCGTTGACGCGCTCAGCACCGCCCTCGGAGAGCGAACCGGGCCCGAGGTCATCCGCACCGGCGCGGAGAAATGCGTGGTCGAAGCCGTCTTCGACACATCCGACTCGCCCGCCGCCGCCAAAGCCGCCGGGCAATATGGATTTGAGGTCGAGGACGATACGCTCGTCGTCAGCCGTGAGATCGCTCGCGCCGGCAGGTCGCAGGCCCGCGTCAACGGCCGCGTCGCCACGGCTTCCGCGCTGCGCGACATTACATCCCTTCTGATCGATGTCCACGGCCAGCACGAGCACCAGTCGCTGCTGATGGTGCCGCTCCATGTCCGGATTCTCGACGCCTGGATTGGGGAAGACGCGACCGCGCTTCGCAGTCAGGCCGGCGATCTGCACTCCCAGCTTCAGGCTCTGCGCGAGGAACGCGAGCGCCTTCAAACCGATGAGCGCGAGCGGGCCCGCCTGCTGGACCTCTATCAGTTCCAGCTTCGCGAGATCGAGGCCGCGCGCCTGGAAGAAGGCGAGGATGAAAGCCTCGCAGCCGAAAGGAACCGCCTCGCCAACGCCGAAAAACTATACACCGCCGCGTCCGAGGTCCACGACGCCCTTACCGGCGCGGAGGGCTGCGCCGTCGATAGATTGAGCGAGGCCGCGCGTATCGCCCAACGCATAGAAGCCCTTGACCCGTCCATTTCCGCCATCACCGAATCGCTTGCGACCGCGCTGATCGGCGCGCAGGAAGCAGCCGGCGCTATACGTTCCTATATCGACGAGGTCGAGGCCAATCCGGCGCGCCTCGAACACATCGAGGAAAGGCTCGAGCTTATCCGCCTGCTCAAGCGCAAATACGGCGACACGATAGCCGACATCGTGCGCTGCGCAGCCGAACTGACAGGCAAGCTGGACGGTCTGACCCACACCGACGAGCGATCCTCCGAGCTTGCGGCGTCGATTCAGGAGCGTCAATCGCGGCTTGCCGACGTCTGCGCACAGCTAACGGCGCTGCGAAACCAGGCTTCTCGCGCCTTCGAGAAGCGAGTCGAGGCCGACCTTGCCGAACTCGCTATGGACAAAACGCGATTCGAGGTCTCCATCCAGCCATGCGAGCCGGGCCCGGAAGGCGCGGACTCTATCGAGTTTCTGCTCTCGCCCAATCTCGGAGAACCGGTCAAGCCGCTTGCCAGGATCGCGTCCGGCGGGGAGATGTCGAGAATCATGCTCGCTCTCAAGAGTGTAATGGCGCGCGCGGAGGTGCCCGTGCTCGTTTTCGACGAGATCGACACGGGCATCGGCGGTCTGACGGCGCAGGTGCTCGGCGACAAGATGGCGTCGCTTGGCCGGAAATGCCAGGTCTTGTGCGTCACGCATCTGCCGCAAATCGCGGGCAAGGCGCGCAATCACTACTCGGTCGGCAAGATCGTCGCGGACGGGCGCACGCGCGTGCAGTTGAGGGCGTTGTCGGACGGTGACCGCGTCGCGGAGCTTGCCCGCATGTTCGGCGCGGATGAGACCTCGGATGTCGCGGCCCAGCACGCCAGGGAGATACTTTCAGTTGCGGGTACAGGGAACGGTTAGGCTCGACAAACGGACCAAGAATCTCGCCACGCGCCTCAAGCCCGGCGAGATTGCCGTAATCGATCACGTTGATATAGACTCCACCGCCGCGCGCATGCTCGCCGACGCGAAGGTCGCCGCCGTCATCAACGTCTCCAGGTCCTGCTCGGGCCGCTATCCCAACCTCGGCCCGCGGGTTTTGATCGAGGCCGGCATTCCGCTGATCGACTGCAC
>Ga0315284_10013021_pt1 | contig 11846 bp, 10 predicted proteins | sample YL17G09_16_MG_FD_203696 | JGI IMG/M metagenome (GOLD analysis project Ga0315284, IMG submission 203696) | Sediment microbial communities from Yellowstone Lake, YNP, Wyoming, USA - YL17G09_16 | ecosystem: Environmental > Aquatic > Freshwater > Lake > Sediment | place: USA: Wyoming | collected... | reverse complement strand
CCGAAGAGGTCGCCGACCTCCTCGATGCCCTTGACGAAACCCTTGTCGAGGATCTCGCCGGGGGGCAGGCCGGCGTCGAGGCCCTGCTGGGCGAGGGCGGCGGCCTCTTCGGCCTCGCCGTCGATGATCGTCTGGGCCATCTGGGCGAAGAGCTCGTGCATGGGCATGTTCCCTCCTGTGCTCACAGTCTATGTTGATGCGTAGCCTATTCTTTCCAGCCGTCTCGACGTCAAGCAGGTTAGCCGTGAGCTACAGAAGCCACCGGGCGGCCCTCGGGCGAGCAGGTCGGGCTGCGGCGACCCCCTGCGCCTCGGCAGCACCCTTGAGCTCTCGGGCTGGGACATGACGATCCGCCGCAAGCGCGTTGCTGGGCTGCGGCGCGCGGCCCTACGCGTGATGGGCATACCCGACGACGCGCCGGTGCGGCAGATCTGGCGAGGGCCGCGGCCGGTGACGCCCGACGGCCTGCCGGTCGTCGGGCGCGTGCCGCGGCGCGAGCGCGTGATACTGGCCACCGGCCACTGCATGCTCGGCCTCTCCCTGGGGCCGGTCACCGGCAAGCTGGTCGCCGAGCTGGCCGGCGGCCGCCCTCCGTCGCTCGACCTCACACCGCTCTCGCCGGTCCGCTTCGGCTGACCGGCCGCGATCGCCAAGACGACGCCGGCGCTGGCAGCAATCGGCCGGCGGGGCCATACCGTGGGGGTACCGCGCCCGCCGGCCGTCTCGACTGCCACGACCGGGGGGCCGGTTGGTCGTCGGCAGTCTCACCGGGGTTGTTGCCCGGCGCGGCGCGGCCAAACAAGATGGCGAACGACCCTAACCAAAGCTCGCATCGCAGTTCACAATCTCGGCGAGGTTCAGGCCAGAATGCCCTCGTACACCGCCCGCCAGTCGCTCATGTCGGTGAAGAGGTAGTCGGGCTCGTGAGCGGCGAGCTCGTCCAGGCTGTGCCGCCCGGTCGCCACGGCGATCGTCTTCACGCCCAGACCGGCGCCGCACTCGATGTCGGCCGGCGTGTCGCCGATCACCACGATCTCCTTGCCGGCGAAGTGCCGGCCGGTGAGCTTCTCGGCGCGGGCCACGGCGACCGGGGGCAGCTCCGCACGCAGCGCCGAGTCGGAGCCGTAGGCCGCCACCTGGAAGAGAGAGTACAGCCCGGTGGGCGCCAGCTTGACCCGGGCGCCCTCCGCAACGTTGCCGGTGAGCAGCCCGACGAGCACACGCCGGTCGGCGGCCAGCGCCGTGACCAGCTCCTTGACGCCGGGCAGCACCTCGATGCGCACCCTGCCGACCTCATCGGCGAGGAGTTCCACGTAGCGCGCTACACACTGATCAACGAGTGTATCGATGACGTCGTCGGGAGTGCCCAGCCGCTCGGCCAGATCGTGCACGACCTGCGGCTGCGTCTCGCCTTCGTAGCGGCCGACGAGGGCTTCGGGGTCGCCGACGCCCCACAGGTCCGCGAGGTCGCGGACGATGCCGGGGTCGGTGCGGCCGTGGAAGCTGTAGTCGCCGAGCTCGCCCTCGACGCCGTATACGTCCTTGATGGCGCGCATGATGGCGCGACCTCCGGAGCCGTGGCCGTCGATCAGCGTGCAGTCGATGTCGAAGAGAGCGAGGCGTTCCACGGCGGGGAGTATAGATGATGACCGGACGGGCCGGGAGGGCGCGGTTCGCGCCCTCCCGGCCCGTCCGGATCACGTGCTGCTCAGCCGCCGCCGGTCGGGGCGCTGCCGCCGTGGCAGGGGCAGCTGGCCGGCTGGCCGAAGCCGGCCGCGTGACAGTCGTTGCACTGCAGCGGCACTTCTCCGCGCGGGATGTGCTCGCCTTCCTGCGGGTGCGAGAACTTCGACGGGGTCCAGCTCTGTGTCGTGTGGCAATCATCGCAGTTGGTCAGGCCGTTGTGCTGGTCGCCGTGGCAGTTGATGCAGCCGTCGGGCTTCACCGAGACGCCCTTGGTGTGGCACGTCTGGCACGTGACCTGCCCATGCTTGCCGACCAGCGGCCCACCGGGGTGCGCGAAGTTCTTGCCGCCGCCCCAGCTGTCGATGTTGTGGCAGTCCTGGCACGGGCCGCGGTCTGCATGCGGCGGCTTGTGGCAGTAGCCGCAGTTCTTGGTGCCGTCCTTGTGACAACCGAAGCACGACGGCATGGAGTTGGCCGGCGCGGCTGTGACGCCCGGTGCGCCCAGGTGGACGAGCGCCGCGTGGCAGGCGATGCACAACTGGTTCGTGTGACCCTCGCTGCCGTGCTGGAACGTGACCGGCGCCGGCGCGCCCAGCTTGAGGGTCTTGCTCGTCTGTGCGCTGGTATGGCATCCGCTGCGCTCGCAGGCGGAGTTGGGGATGTGGCGGGTCACAGTGATGGGCGCCTTCGAGAGGCCCGTGAAGTGCACCCAGACCTCCCGCGAGGCGGCCATCTTGGTCTTCACGAAGTTCACGGTGCCCGGCGGGATGTGGCACTTCACGCACTCGACGCTCTTGTGCTTCGACGCAGCCCACGTGTCGCGGTACGGCCACATCTCGTGGCAGTCGGTGCCGCAGAACTTGTTGCTCTCGGTGAACTTGGCCGCCAGGGCGGAGCCGCCGATGAAGAGCAAGGCGAAGATCCCCAGGACGACGAGGGCCTTGGCCCACCACGGTGACCACCACCTACGTACCTTCTTGGCCACGACCGACTCCCCCGCGCGACGCCCCAGACATCCTTGCCGCCAGTGTACTTCAGCACCTGGCGTGTGTCGCCTGCCCGGCAGCCGGGCGGCGCCCCCTCAGCCGGCTGCCCGACTCTTGAGCAGCAGCAGCGGCACGTCGCTGTTGTGCCGCACGTGGTCGGCCACGCTGCCCAGCACGATGCGCTTCGCCCACCCATGCCCGTGCGTGGCCATGGCGATGAGATCGGGTTTGAGCTCGGTGGCCTGCTGCAGAATGGCCTCGGCCGGCTCGCCATGCACCATCACAGTGTGGACGGTGACGCCGCGGCTGCGCAGCAGCTCCGCGGCGCGCTCCAGGTCGGCCTCGGCGTCTTCGAGCTCGCAGGCGCGCTCGTCGCGGGTGTGGTAGTGGGCGACGCGCAGCAGCGTGACCTCAGCGCCGCACATGGCGGCCAGCTCGGCGATGTGGTCGAGCACCGGCCCGTCTGTCTCGGTGCCTTCGACGGGCACGAGGATGCGCTCGTACATGCCCACTGTTTCAGCCTCCCCAGAACGTGGTGTACAACAGGAACACGTTGAGCCCGATGATCAGCGCCGCGACCAGTACGCCGACTATCGAGGTGATGGTACCCGTGCGGTCGTCGCCCATCACGCGGCGCGCCCGGCTCAGCCACAGGAGTGGGATGATGGTGAACGGCAGCTGCAGGCTCAGGACCACCTGGCTGATGATCAGCCCCTGGAAGGCGTCGATGCCCAAGACGATAAGCACCATGGCCGGCAGCGTGAGCACCACGAGCCCGACCTTGTAGACGCGGGTGCGGGGGTCTTCGGGGCGGCCGAGGTAGCCGGTGACGATGTTGGCCTCGGCCAGCGAGGCCGTGACCGAGGATGACAGACCGGCGGCCAGGAGCGCGATGCCGAAGACGAGCTGGGCGAGCGAGCCGACCAGCGGCTCCAGCGTCTGCGAGGCCTGCTCGATGCTGGTGACCTCGATCCCAGCCGTGAAGAACACGGCCGCCGCGACGATGATCATCGCCGAGTTCACCAGCCAGCCCATGCCCATGGCCAGCGTCGTGTCGGCAAGCTCGAAGTGCATCAGGCGAATGCGCCTCTGGGGATCCACGTCCCAGTCGCGCGAAAGGATGACGTTGGAGTGCAGATAGATGTTGTGCGGCATCACGATGGCGCCCAGCATGCCCAGCGCGATGAGGATGCTGGCGCTGCTCACGTTGGGGATCACCCAGTCTGGCGCCGCCGCCGCCCAGTCCGGCTTCACGATGAACAGCTCGACGATGTAGCAGGCGGCGATCACGGCGAGGAAGACGAGGATGATGCGCTCCAGGCGATGGTACTGCTGGCCGAGGATGGCCAGGTACACGAGCACCAGCGTGAGCGGGCCGCCGATCCACACAGGCAGGCCAAAGAGCAGATTGAAGCCGAGGGCCGCGCCCAGGTACTCGGCCAGCGCTGTGGCCACGCAGGCGATGGCGATGGTGACGCCGAGCAGCCACACCATCCAGCGCGGCAGGTGGGCGCGCACGTTGACAGCGAGAGAGCGGCCCGTGACGATGCCGAGCTTGGCCGCCATATGCTGCAAGAAGATCAGCATCAGGGTGCTCAGCGAGACGACCCACAGCAGCTGGTAGCCGAACTGCGAGCCGCCGGCGATGTTGGTCGCCCAGTTGCCGGGGTCGATGAAGCCGATGGTGACGACGAAGCCCGGCCCGAGGTAGCGCAGCAGCTCGCGCGAGAAGAGGTCGCGGGCGAAGCCGCGCGGTCCCCGCGCGGGCGGGCCCGCGAGTGCCTCGTCCAGATGCACAGGCGGGTCCGGCTGCGCCCGCCCGCCCGCCCGCGGCTTGTCCGTCACGATCGACTTCTTGAAAAGCGCTCGCCCGTCATCATGCCTGCATTCTAGTCGGCACGGCGGCGTCTAAGCACGTATCTGTCGAACTGGGGAACCGTGCACGCCGCCCGGTCGCGGAGTCGCGGCCCGGCGCGCCGTGGCAGTCCCGCGCCGCCCGACCGCCCCGGCCGCGCGCGCCCGCCGGCTGTACGGGTAGTGTCGATCGGGCTCGAAGTCGTCGAACGTACGACCAACGGGATCCCCAACGGTACATCCAACGATTCCGCCAACCACAAAGGCGCGCGCGACTCTGCCTCGCGGACCGGTGCGAGGCGGCAGCGGAGCCAGCCGAGCGGCGCGGGCCTCTCGAAGGGCGCGGAATGGCGCGGCGGCCGACACACTCGGACTAGACCGCACTTATCCTCTGACGATAAGTCCTGTCGAATCTGTCAAGACGGTGCCGGGAGAGACTGGAGCATTGTTGGCCCCAATTCGGTGAACGGCCCCAGAGATGCAGAAACCGCCTTGCGGCGGTTTCGCGCCCCGGGCCGAAACCCGAGGGAGGTAGGCCCGAAGGATAGCATCCGGCGCTGCGGATGTCACGCCCTCAGGATCGACGTCAACCAGTCGGCTGTAATGTCAGTCGTCCCGGCCAAGGATACGTCGCCGCCTTCACCCGCTCGTAGTTCGCGTCGAGCGCCGGCTCGAGCAGCAGGATGGCGGCGATGCGGCGCGTCATCTCGGTGACGTAGCGCGCCTCGTCGGGCTTGAGGTCACGACCGAGCAGGGCGCGCTCGCGGTAGGAGAGCCACTTCTTCATCACCTGGTAGCCGCCGATGGTGTACTTCCAGGCGCGGGCGGGGACGCAGCGCCAGTAGGCGACGTCGCTTGCGTAGACGTCGTAGCAACCGCCGCCGAGGCAGGCGGTGAGCTGGTCGTAGGTGAGGCCGAGGTCGGCGAGGCCCTCGCGGAGGGCGGCGAGCTCGGCGTCGGTGTAGGGGCGCTCGACGGTGCGGCCGCGGCCGGGCATGGTGACGCCGCGCCCGCCCACCTCTCGCGACGACCGGTCAGATGAACAGCTGAGTCTGCCGGTCGGCCTTCGGATAGAACAAGCCGGTTACGATGAAGGTCGGCTTGGCGGGGCCGAGTGTGCCGACGAAGAGCCACGTTTCGTGGCCCTCGGCGAAGAACCGCTCGAAGGCGTCTCTGGTCTCCTCCGCGGCGGCTCGCATGTCGCGTCCAGCGTGCCGCAGTTTGAAGTAGAGTGCCCCGACCTCCGAGTCAGTGATGTTCTGCTCGTGCCCCCGACAACGCGGGTCGTCGCACCCATGGTGCAGTCGCAGCCTGAACGGCAGCTCCTGGAGAGGACGCGCGGAGGCAAGCAGCTGCTGTTGCCTGGTTTGGGCGTCTTGGGCGACTGACCACGCCGAGCTCTTCTGCCAGATCAGCTCCAAACGCGCGACCCTCTTCGGCCGCAGGAAGCCCATCGACGTGCCGTCTATCGCACGTCGGTCCTGAAGCTCCTCGATGGACGCAGCCGCGTGCGGAACGAGAATGGCGCGCCGTGCCCCCCAATGCCGGCCGGCAGGGATGAACCCGTCAGGATCGATCGTGTCGGGATCGACGACGTGGCTCTCTGGGCGAGGGTCTCCGCTCTGCTTGCGCAGGGCGACGTCGATCCACTCGTAGCGACGGAACTGCCGGCCCTTCTCCAGGTAGCGGAAAGGGATCGGCCAGAGCCGACGCCACTCGCCCGCCTCGTTGATGCCGGCAGTGCAGACGGCTTCGTGGTGTGTGGGATGTGGTGTCGGGTAGGTCTTGACCGTGATGAGGACGCGCTCGCGCCAGAATCTAGAGGTGCTTGACGACAAGCCCATGCGCCCTCTCGGCGAGCGCGTCCGCGACAAGCGACCTGTGGCAACGCGAGGCGTCCGCTTCATAGCAGAGAAGGCACACGATCTCGCCCCGATTCATGATACCGAGCACATGGTCGAGTGCGTCGCCGGCGCCCGCGAGTCGCTCGCGGAAGACGTGAGCGAACCAGCCCCAATCTCCGCCCAACTTCACGTGGTCGCGAAGCGGCTTGGGATTGCCCAACCCTCGTTCGTGGACGTAGTCAACCCCAGACTGAGCGAGAAGCGAGGCCAAAGCCGTCTTGGAGAACCCGCGCTTGCGGCTGAGGGGCAGCTCCCGAACGTCGATCACCGTCGTGACACCAGACGCCGCCACCGAGGCGGGTAGGTCGTCTGCCGTTCTGCCTTCGTAGCCGATGGTGAAGAGATTCATTCCGCGCCCTTGAGGTCGAAGCGTTCCCTGACGAGTCCGAGCATACGCGGCTGAAGGCAGAAGCGCATGGTGGACAGTGTCGTTCGCGAGTTGACGTTGTCTCGCCTCGAGGTGGTCATTTCGCCGGCCACGAATACGTATCGGCCTTCACCCGTTCGTAGTTGGCATCGAGCGCCGGCTCGAGCAGCAGGATGGCGGCGATGCGGCGCGTCGCCACTTCTTCATCACCTGGTAGCCGCCGATGGTGTACTTCCAGACGCGGGCGGGGACGCAGCGCCAGCAGGCGACATCGCTCAGATAGACGTCATAGCAGGCGCCGCCGAGGCAGGCGGTGAGCTGGTCGTAGCTGAGGCCGAGATCGGCGACGCCCTCGCGGAAGGCCCGGAAGGCGCGGAATGGCGCGGAATGGCGCGGAAGGCGCGGAATGGCGCGGAAGGCTTGCGCCCGATTCGCGTAGGCCTCTTGCTGGTCAACGTCGCAGTCGCCAGCGTGCACCGCGGCCGCGTCCAGTGGAGTCCACCAAGCCAAACCCGCGCAGCAGACTCAGGTTCTCCTGAGCCGTGCGCGCCGGCACCGCCGCCGACATTGCGGCTAAGATCTGCGATAGCGAAGCCTCGCCCAGCTGGGAAAGTGCCGCCAGTAAGTCGCGTTGCAGCCCGCTGAGGTCGCGATCGACGCGGCTCGGCGGCACGGAGGCCGTTGGGAGGAAGCGGACGGCCAGTGACCCCGCGTGCTCTTCGAACTCCGGTCTTGCCAGCCCTGCCGACTCCGCAAGACTAACGATCTTCAGGGTGCCCATCCCCCACTGCTCGATGATCCCGCGCCGGTGGAACATGCTGGCGATGATCGGGTTCCACGGACGGGACGGGTGCCGCTCGTACAGGTCTTTCGGACGCAGTCCGAAGTGCAGGCCTCCGACGCTCACGATCTCGAGGCGGTCGTCGTAAATGGCGATGTCTATCGACCCGGCCCCAGCGCTGTAGTCGCGATGACACAGAGCATTGGCCAGCGCCTCCCGCAACGCCTCCGGTGGGTAAAGAGGTTCATCGATGCGGGTGAACTGACCCGGCGAGAACCGACTCGCGATGGGCAAGTGGTCGAGCAAGAACTGCTCGCCGAGGCGTAGGAGTTCGAACGCGTTTGCGACGACCTGCCGGTCGTCGCTCGCCTGCTGCTTCTCGACACCGCGGAAACGCGCCATGCGTAGAACGCACTGGACGTACGGGGCGGCAAGAGCGGCGCGCGACCCAAAGAGTACCGCTGCGGCGTTCAATAGCCGTTGGTCTTCAGTAATCAGACCGAGACGGCGGAGCAGCTCATCCGGCTCGCGCGTCCCCGGGTCGCTAAGTCGCCCGCGGGCTACCCCGTCATCAACGGTTCGCAGGAGCTCGTCGGCATCCACGTCGGCAAGCGCCAAGGGGCCCGGCTGATTCTCCCAGCGCGCGGAGGCATGAATGCGTTCGAGCAGGAGGCGCTGGTACTCGGCCTGCGGCATGACGACGGTTCTCGGTCCCGAGCGCTTGTAGGGCCGACCACGACGTGCGTGAGGAGCCATGGGGCTGGGCTCGATCTCGAGTGAGATCGCCGAGAGGATGCCGTCGACAGCCTCGACCACAACTTTCGGGTAGAGCGGGGGCTCGATCTCGGCGATCTCGGCGTGAAGCATCTCCAGCGTGGTCGCCGTGACCTGCTGACCCACGACCCGGCCGCCATCGAGTACGCCGACGAGAATGAGGCCACCGCGTGAGTTGGCCATCGCGCACGCCGCTTCGGCGATGCGCGATCGCTGACCTGTGCTCCTCTTGAACTCGAGGGTCTCGGATTCGCCGTGAGCGACGAGCGACTGAATCGTGGCGAGGTCCATGACGGGAGGGTAGCGGTCCCGACTCGCCTTGACGAGGGTGACGTTAGCCGGTGGTGTCTGAGACGGGCCACGCGTAGGTGTCCGCCTTCACGCGCTCGTAGTTGGCATCAAGCGCCGGCTCGAGCAGCAGGATCGCGGCGATGCGGCGCGACATCTCGGTGACGTAACGCGCCTCGTCGGGCTTGAGGTCACGCCCGAGCAGGGCGCGCTCGCGGTAGGAGAGCCACTTCTTCATCACCTGGTAGCCGCCGATGGTGTACTTCCAGGCGCGGGCGGGGACGCAGCGCCAGTAGGCGACGTCGCTTGCGTAGACGTCGTAGCAACCGCCGCCGAGGCAGGCGGTGAGCTGGTCGTAGGTGAGGCCGAGGTCGGCGAGGCCCTCGCGGAAGGCGGCGAGCTCGGCGTCGGTGTAGGGGCGGTCGACGGCGCGGCCGCGACCGGGCATGCTGACGCCGCCCTTGCCGCCGTGGCCCCAGCCGGCGGCGACGGCGAGGTCGCCGGCGGAGGGGTCGAGCTGGCGTCCGCTGACCGAGGTGAGCACGCCGAGCGGGCGCAGCTCGTGGCGCACAGAGCCGGTGGTGACTGCGTCGACCGGCTCCTCGACGTCGAGCAGCGCCGCGACCCTGCGGCCGAGCTCGGCGGAGGCGACGAGGGCGCCGCGCGTGGCGGGGAGAGGGATGCGGGGCCAGTCCTGGCGGATGCCGTCGGCGTTCTCGCGAAGGTAGGCCGGCGCGTAGCCCGCAGAAACGACGTGCATCCACATATCCTCTGCGATGCCTCCACACGCCTCGAGAAACGCCGCGGCGGCAGGGGAGGCGTTGGGCTGTGGCACCTGGTCGGGATCGTCGAGGAGAGACGTCTGCTTGTCCTCGGAAGCGCGTGCCGAACGGAGGCGGATCGGAATCAAGTAGGCATCTTTGTGAAGGGCGTGCTCGTCGCAGAGGCCCGCGCTCACCAGGAACGGCGCGCCGTCATCCATTCTGGGAGCGCGCCGTCGCGCCAAGACGAATCGGCCAGCCTGACTGGCCTGGTCCACGAGGTGCGGTCGAGGCTCATTCCACAGCGGCCTGGTCGTCTCGACGTAGGCCCATTGAACGTCCATGGGCCTCACGACCATCCGCCTCACCTTGGCCTCTTCGAAGGCCCGCTTGGACAAGACCTTGTTCCGTGTCTTGGCGGCGTTGAACCTCGCCCAATTCGACTTCAGGCCCTGCAAGGACTCCGGGAGGTCTTCGAGAGTCCTCGTCCCGTCAAAGTACAGACCCATCCGATCGACCAAGGCTGCTCGCTCTATGTCGATCATGGCGCCACCGCGCTTCTCGAGAAGGCCAAGGCTCGGCGGCTCGCACGTGAGTTCAGCGACCGACGGCCACGATTGGTACTCCGGGGCTGTCGTGACGGGCCGAAAGGCGAGATGAGTCTCGGCAGCCGGGACCACTTCCACATACTCGGACGCCAAATCCGTCGACGTCAGAGAGCCAAGCAGTCTAGCGCGTCGGTCAGCCGCCTTCGCGTCGTCGATGTCGTCTCTGTAGAGGACTCTGCACGTCTGACCGTCCCGCCCTGTGCGACACCACAGCGACGTCGCCACCCCTTGCTGAATGCCCGCCGACTGCCCTGCCATCGCAAAGACTGTCTCGCTCGTGCGTCCATCGGCCGCGTACTCGGAACTCTTCCGATCGCCATGAAGATCTTCTATCCAGAACGCGTCGAATGACTCGAGAAGGTGCTTACGAAGAACGACGAATGAGGGGTCAGACAGCCAACTCGCGCTTGAGATGAAGCTGACCAGTCCGCGCTTCGATACGTGACCGATGCGCCGCTCAGCAAGGCCGAAAAATCGAACGAACAGCTCATCCAGATTGAACTTCTTGATTCCCCACTCCGAGACAAGCCCGGCTTTGTAGGGCGCAACAAGTCCGGCTTCCTCGTCGGGGCTGACGCCAGCATAGGCGTTGTACGGCGGATTCCCGAGGATCACCAGGATCGGCGCGTGCTGCTTCACGGCCTGGGCCTTGTCGCGCTCCTCCTCCATCTCGGTGAACAGGAGATGCTGCTTGGGCTCGGTGGGAGGCTCCCAACCGGTGAGGGCGTTGGTGAGGTAGACGCCGGCGCGCTCGTCGGATTCGTCGGCGAAGGGCGCGCCGAGCCGGTGCAGCAGCATCCCGATCTGCAGGTGACTGATGACGAACGGCGCCGGCAGGATCTCGAAGCCGTACACGCGGCTCATGGCGGCCTGCTTGATCTCGTGGGCCGCCAGGGCGTCGACGCCGCCGCTCTTCTCGGCGAGCGTCTCGGCGATCTTGTTGAGGACCTCGACCAGGTAGGCGCCGGTGCCGCAGCACGGGTCGAGCACCACGACGCGCGGGTCGGCGAGGCCGTCGGGGATGTCCAGCTCCTCGCGCAGCACGGTGTCGACGCGGGCGACCATGTACTGGACGATCTCCGGGGGCGTGTACCAGACCCCGAGCTCTTTGCGCAGCTCGGGGTCGAACGCCTCGAGGAAGGGCTCGTAGAAGTACTGCACGGCGTGGCTCTGCTCGAAGGTCGAGAAGAACGAGGCGCGGTCGACGCGGTTGAGTGCCTCGGCGGCCCAGTCGAGCACCTCGTCGATGCGCATGAGGCCGAGCGCCCCCGGATTGCTGAAGTCGTAGAACAGCTTCTGCAGGATGGGGATGTGCAGGTAGCCGGCGGCCTCGCGCCAGCGGAAGCGCGCCTGCGCATCCGTGGGCGGGTGGTGCTCGGCCCAGAAGACCCAGGCGGCGAAGAGGCCATAGAACAGCGTCTGCACGAGCGTGGAGCGGAAGAAGTGCTCGCCCTTCTCGCCCGAGAAGCTCATGCCGAGCGCCTCTTCGAGGGCCTTGCGCGTGCTCACCCAGTTTGGCAGGTCGCGCTCCTCGGCGCGGGCGCGGGCCTCGCGGGCGTAGCTCGCGAGGAACCAGGCGAGATCCTTGGGCGCGGCGATCTGCGCCTGGCGCAGCAGCACGCGCCGCAAGAAGTCGGTGAGGCGCTCGCCGGCCTGCCGGGCAGCGTCGCTGCCCGGGTGCGCGGCGAGCGCCCAGAACTCGGCTTCTGAGGCGGCGAGGCTGAAGCTCTCGAGGCTCGCCGCCTGCCCATCCGCGTTGAAGCCCACGAGCACGAACTCACGGTACGTGGTGACCAGCACCTGACGGTACTTCTCGAGGTAGCGGCGCACCTGCTCG
>Ga0315284_10013020_pt1 | contig 11846 bp, 15 predicted proteins | sample YL17G09_16_MG_FD_203696 | JGI IMG/M metagenome (GOLD analysis project Ga0315284, IMG submission 203696) | Sediment microbial communities from Yellowstone Lake, YNP, Wyoming, USA - YL17G09_16 | ecosystem: Environmental > Aquatic > Freshwater > Lake > Sediment | place: USA: Wyoming | collected... | reverse complement strand
ATAGGGAAATTGATGAACCGGATTATTTATTTCAAGTCGGCTAGTTGGTATTATAACACTCATTCTTTTTTACTTAGTATAATAAGCGATATTTTTTTATATACTGGAGATACTTGAATATGTCATTTACATTTGAAATAGAGGATAAAGAGAGATATATTGTTCCTAAGGAAACAAAATATAGATTTGCTCTCACTAATCTCAATAAAAGTATTATTTATCATAAGAAATTCATAGAAGACGCTAAGAACACGACGACCAATTACATAGCAGACGAAATTATTGGCAAAGGGGGGGCATCAATTGTTTATAAAGGTGTAAACAAGGATAATAATGATAAAATAATCATTAAAGAATTAAAAACTAACAATATTAATAAGCTAATTCGAGAGGTGAACATTCTAAAATTAACAAAGGGGATCCCTAATGTAATCCGATTATTGGATTTTTTCAAGAATGACGACAATTACTATTTAGTATTTCCTTACTATAATTGTCTCTCAACGAGGACTATTTTTTATGGATTCGCCGCTATGGAAATAAAAATATTCATGTATAAATTTCTGCAATCATTGGATAAATTGCATGCCAGAGGGATTATCCATCGGGACCTTAAGCCGGGGAATTTGCTAGTGAAATCTTGCAATGATTTTATGATCATTGATTTTGGTATCAGCGATTTCTATTTACCATATCGCAAATTCTGTAATAAAATTGGCACACGGAATTTTAAAGCCCCGGAGCAATTATTGCTTCTTAAAGGGTTCGACTATAAGATAGATATATGGGCGGCTGGGATTATATTCGCTGAAATATTGTTTCAGAAATACCCATTTTGGAAGCCAGATGAGGACATTGTCATATTGGAGAATATATACAATATGGTTGGGGCTACAAAATTCTCCAATTATTTGAAGAAAATTGGGAGCACTTCTGCTTTTGAATTTATGAAAAATCCGTCAAAAGGGCAAAATTTCGAGAGTTATTTTGAAAGGGAAACAAATGATGAAATTATGAATAATTTAGAAGATAAGAAAAATGGGATTGATTTAATTAAAAAAATGCTGGATATTGACCCCAATTCCAGATTAAGCGCAGAAGAATGTTTGAAGCATCCATTTTTTAATTCCGTAAAAAAATAATTTTCCCGATATTTAAATTTAACCTGTTATATATTCATATATTATGGAAACCAGTTCAATTCCAATTTCTTGTATTCTGCAAAATAAAAATAATGATTCCTATGATTTCCCGAATTTTTATGTATCAAACAATGATAATAAATATTATTTCAAAGAGCTAGTTTTAAGTATTGGTACATTCAACTATATAGAATGCTCAGATGATACTACAAAAACTACACTGTTTGAATTATTAACTGGTATAGAAAAGACGAATAAACTTTCCGTTAACAAAGAGTATTTAACGTATGATATTGTCTATAAGCCAAAACTAATTCAGCCAAAATTTGATGGGAAATTGGAATCAATGGGAATAAGAGAATTGAACTATTATTTTGAATTTATGGATATATTTGCGCCTTATTTAGAAACTAATGTGAAAGAATTACCACAGGAAATCCTCCAATTAGTGGGTTTTTTACTTTTTATAAATAGAGAGGGGGTTGTATATATTTTTGATTATCCATATGATGTAATATCGATCCACAATCGGAAGCGAATGTGGAATATTATGAAAGAGTTTTGCAGGAAACAGAATAAGATTGGCATTGTTGCTGAAAAAGATAAGCGAACTGGTTGCACATATAATGTTAAAAAAATTAGTCATGATGAATATTTTGGGATGATGATTTAGAGGCGATTTGTGATTTTTGTATTAGAAATATAGAGTAATTCATTCGGTTCATCTTTTGAATTAGTTTTCATAGCTTCAATTGCGTCCAATACTTCCCAGCCCTTGACAACTTCTCCAAAAACGACGTGCTTTCCATCGAGATGAGGGGCTGCATCGAATGTAATAAAAAATTGGGAGCCATTTGTGTCGGGACCACTATTTGCCATACTAAGTAGACCTCGTTTTGTATGTTTTAAGTGGAAATTTTCATCTGGGAATTTTTTACCGTACACACTTATTCCACCTGTTCCATTGGAATTCTCATAGTCGCCCGTTTGGAGCATGAATCCTTTTATTACGCGGTGAATAACGCAATTCTTATACTCAATTTTAGAAAGTGATTTAAAATTGTGGCATGTTTTGGGGACAATATCTTCATATAATTTTATATAAATGTCTCCAATTGGGACCTCTTCATTTTCTTTGGGGCTTTTACTTACAGATAATACAATATATTCTTTAACAGGGTCTGGATCAGGTTGCTGAATAGATGGTGTGAAGTCTTCTTCTTTTTTACTTTGGACATATGGACATACTGGTTTGAAGAATCCCAGAATGGAGCTCCTTTTCTTATAAATAATTAGGAGAATAAGGAGAATTCCTAGACCCAAGAGTATCCATTTATAATTCATATTAGTGATAATCGTGTTTTTTTTAAATATAAAGAATATTTGTAATATTAAATGAACGTTGTAGACGAAGTCAATAAAATTAAGAAGAAGGAACAAGAGCTTTATAAATTTATTCTGCAGCAATTTCTTGATTTAGAGGAATTTAAAAAGAGTTTCTCATCTTCTATTGCCAAAACAGTTGATACAAAATTAGAGGAGATAGATAAAGTATTATCAAAACACTCAAATATTGAGTCAATAGGAGGATCAGATTTAGAAACTATTAAAAAAGTTATTCTTGAGAATTTACATGTTCTTAGGGGTGAGAAGGGCGACCAAGGTGAGAAGGGCGACCAAGGTGAGAAGGGTGACAAAGGCGACCAGGGTGAGAAGGGCGACAAAGGCGACCAATGCGACAAAGGCGACCAAGGCGACCAAGGCGACCAAGGCGACAAAGGCGACCAAGGCGACCAAGGCGACCAAAGTAGTTCTCAAAATATTAGTGATTCTGTAAATCTAAAACAGGGATATTCTTATGATGAGAATGGAGCAATTCCAGATATTGCCAAGACTTTAGAAAAATATAATAGTTGCTCCATTTTCCTGAAATCGAGTGTGATTGGAATATTTATTTTACCAAAACCAACAGAGTCATTTATAGGCAAAGAAATATTGGTTATGAACACGAGTTCTTCTGTTTGGAAAATACGTGCAGAAGAAGGAGTCAAAATTGGTGGACAAACAGAAAAAATATTAAGTAAAACAGGGAATTATATAAAATTAGTGAATGATGGAGAAAAATATTATATATTATAATTATAATGACGAACTGTATTCATCTTAAAAAAAGTGGTAAAATGTGCGGGAAAAAATTATGCGGTGGTGATGGAATGACTTGTTCATCTCATCATAAAAAACAGAAGGGTGGTTTTTATGAATTAGTTTATCCACTTGGGGCTAGTGTTGGAACAGCAACATTTGCACTTTATAAAATGAATAATATTATTTCGGAGTGGTATCACGGGCGTTCCGCTAATAATAAAAAGAATAATAAAAAGAAGTAATTTTTAGATTTCATTTAATCTTGTTATGACTGAATTTAGGATTTGTTCTTCTTCAGATTCCTGTTCTTTCTCTTTCTCTTTCTCTGATAAATCAATAGATGTATCATTCTCTATTTTTTTAATAATAATAGGCTCTTCTTCAGTCACATTATGCTGTTCAACTTTCTGCCTATTAGTCAATAATTCCTTTTCTATCTTTTCAACATCTTCATCCGTAAATCCCACCAATTTAATATATTCCTCTTTTATTCTTTTTGCATCTTTCAATTTTTTAGAATACCAAATGGTGCTCTTAAAACTATTTTCATAAATTGCGCGATTAGGCATAATTTCTCCCTGGGTTAATAAAAAGGGCTTCTTAATCATAAATGCCTTGATAAAATTATGCTGGATACAGAAATTTATTTGCCGATCCACTGGAGCCTGTATTTTCAGTAATTCAGTTAATTTTACTAGCCTCTTTGCGCCACGAAGGCTTATCATGTATGCAACTGTTCCAAAATTATCCTCTGCTGGTATTATATCACCATCTTTCCCTTCTAAATATTGGATATTTTGCTTATCAGGGTGAATAAATAGATGGACGTAGTCAAATTTAACTGGCAAATTCTCATAAATAGTGTCAATAATTTTGTTGAAATTATTGTAAATTTTAACATCGTCTTCTAAGACTATTGCGATATCAATATTAGATTTTATAATATATTTCCATAATTGAAAATGAGATAGAAAACAGCCTAATTGTCCCTCACTGCATTTATCATAGAAAGTGTCAGTCAAGAAAATATTGTTTTCTTTTAATATTTCATTTGCATCATCCAATTCACCGTCAAATGCGGCACATTTTAAATAATTTGTCAATTTTGGGTAGACTTCTTTTTTCAAATAGTCTTGTCTCTCTTTGTTTTTGTCAAGAGAGATAATGAATTTTGGGATAACTTCAGAAGGTAATTTCATTATAAAGTTATAGAAGATTTTAAGATTATGTATTATGCGTAAAGCAGGTTTAATAGAATGGCTAAACCTAAAATCTGCCAAATAGATTCTGCTGGTTTAGCAATAGTTAAAAGTCGGCATAATACTACATTCCAAAGGAATTTACCAATAATTAAGATAAATAGAATTATAATAATCATAACAATAAATGCGGCTAATGCCTCGGAACCATTCCAAGATGATACTCCATTCATACCCTCTTTTGTATTTCCGCATAGTGCGGAATTAATAGCAGTTTGCAGAGTCTCTCTCAACATTATATTAGATTCATAGATTTTTATTTTATTATTTTTTGCTAAATAGAATATATATTTCTCCAAATACAACATGACACAAAAGATGCAAAAAATAAATTTTGACTTATCTTGCTTTAAGGATGAATTCCAGGAATATCTATTTAAAATGGCAAATGTAAATCACTATTATGAATTTATAAATCAGTATCAAAACCAGTTTTCAATTAATTTGCAGCATATTCTGAAAGTGGATGACGATTGCACATTCCAAAATATGACGGAGCCATCTTCTATTTCTATTATAGAAGACAGCACTGAGCCCAAAGATCCGGAAATTCTATACCCTTATACAATCGAAAATAAATTGATTATGATAAAAAAGGAATCGACTTTTCCTAAAAAAATGAACAAAGTATTTATGAGCCATGGAGGGAAACTTGTGAATCAAAATTGGGTATTTCCTCTTACAAGTTTGAGCTTTGTGAAGAATTTGAATTCCAATCTGTGTATAAAAGAAATTCGCAATGAGGAAAAGAGAACAATTATATTTCCGACGAACAAGCATCCTAAATTGGGGGAAAGTGTGATATACGATAAAAAGGAGAATGTTGGAATTTGGGACAATATTATAAAAGGCTGGATATTCCAAAAATAAATTTATTGGCTTATATTATGAATTGGAGTGGTTCTTTAATTGAAGATTTTAGGGGGTCTAGTGGTGGAGGTGGAAGTGGAGGCGGTGGTGGTGGCGGTGGCTTTGGAGGTGGTGGCGGAGGCGGAGGTGGAAGTGGAGGCGGCGGTGGCTTTGGAGGAGGTGGCGGCTTTGGAGGTGGCGATAGAGGAGACAGAGGAGGAAGTGGAAGTTTTGGCGGTGAAAGAGGAGGAGGTGGGGGATTAGACCGTGTTAATAACAATATGAGCCGTAGATTTAATCCAAATTTCGACAATAGAAATCATAATAATAACAATATAAATATTAATCATGGAGGTGGAGGTGATAGGGATAGAGATAGACATGACTGGGGGGGGAATTGGGGATATCCTCCACTTTACTACTACGATTATTTAAATCCATATTGGAATCGCGGCGGCTGGAATACTCCTCAAGTAGAAGTCGTGAATGTAGAATCCGACAAAAAGGAAAGAGATGATAGGGGTGATAAACCTAAAAATTTTATGAATGTAACAAATATATTTTTGGGACTTATTATTTTGCTACTAATTTTCGGAATTATAATATATATTCGGAAGTAGCCTCCAACCCACTAGCTATCCTTAAATAATTTCATTGTTTTCTTCGTTTCGCGAATCATCTGTATAACTTTTTCATCATCCAATGATGAAAATTCCGGTGTGTTCTTCTTCGTCTGCAAATAATATGACTCTTCCATTTCAAATTGCATCTTTTCATCGTCACCACCTACTGGAGTCCGCGGCTTTTTCATATTATTTTTAATAAAAGCCAGCAAATCAAATGTGTAGTATTCTCGCCCGTACAATGTTAAAAATGCGTCTATTTTTTTCGCATCTGTGATTTCCTTGGCAAAAAGCGTATTCTTATTTATGTGGATTTTATCAGTGCAAAAATCCTCTTCCAAAATATACATATCTATGTCTTCCTCCTCAATAAATCTTAAAATTGGCTCCCACTCCTCTTTCTCTAAAACATAAGACGCGATGATTTTAGGGATTCCAATATTGGATAACTCTAAATGAATCAATAACCGCATATAATACCCCGGAAAATAATTACGAATCAAAAACATGCAACGCATTCTTGTCGAAAAATTCCACAATCCGCAGCCCATTTATCGTCCCGGTTTTCATCATAAAATTCTTCAAATCCTTTATTTTATTCATATCCCCCAAAATCCGGTAATTTATCCGCTCAAATAAGGTCTTCTCCATAACCGGAAAAACGCATTCAATAAAATATTCGTATAATTTGTTCGTGTTCGCTTCGTAGAGGCTGGTATGCCCAGTTTTCAAATGAATCGCATTGGCACTTCTACTCACAATCATCCTGTCACCCTCTTTGTAGTTTGCCTCTATATAATTCATGTAATTCTGTGGGAAAAAACTATTCGCCGCCATCACAAAAAAATATGGCGCCACACTGTTCATAAAATTCGTCATAACCAGCAATTTCTGCATTTCGGACAAGATCCGTTTACCCCCGCCCCCGCCCCCACCTAAAATAGCCTTTATCTTGAATAGCCTATCGAAATTGTAAAATAAGTTCTCAATTATCTTCTCCAGTCCACGTATGTAGTTCGGATGATCCGCGTATAATATTATTTCAAATGTATGATTAGGCGATGATTTCACTAATTTCTCCAATGTGCGCTCTATTTCTCCAATATTCCAATTACTCGTCTGAGTTATAATCACCGTATTCTGAGGAATAAGGAATCGATCTTTCCGGTTCCATTCAGTCACAATAAATCCGTCATTCTGCACCGTTTTGTTCGCCACTGTCCGCAACAATTCATTCCTCTGAAATGGCTGATTATGCACCTTCTTGTCTGCCCGCCTTTGATAGTCCTTCTCACAATCAATCGCCAGCCGATTCAAAATTTGGCTCCTATATATTTTATGTGTGTCATAGGCTCCAATATTCTCGCTAAAAATATTCTGTAGAACCAACCTATAAAAAGCCTTCGTGTCCTCCTCTATTTTGCGCTCGTCTTTACTGTTTCGAATAATTTTCTCAACTGATTCCCTAACAAAATCATTATCCGCCTCTTCCCCCGCATGATTGCAAAGATTAATGATTAAAAGAAATCGGTATTGGTCAAAATGGTATTTTTTATGATAGCCGAACAATTGGTAAAAATGGATGTCCACTGGAGTCCCAGATGCGGGCAAAAAGACGCTGTCAATATCTCCAATATACGCTGTTAAAACATGATTCTCTATCTTTTTTAATTCCATCCTAGTGCTATGATTCACCCAAATAATCAATTCCTTCTTCTCCTTTTTCTCCAATTCCACCTTACATTTATATTCCGCCTCCCCAATATTTTGGGCTTGTTTCACAGTTTTCTTCATGTCGATCGACCAAAATATATCTGACCGTGAATACACTAAGAATTCACAGCTGAACTTGTCCGGGGTTTTATTCTCCAGAATAATATGATACCCTTGTAGTTCACCCCCCTCTTCAATCACGTCATTTATTTCCTGGATGGTGTCTTTCGACTCCAGAATATTTATAAAAAATTTCTTACATTTCATTGCGAAATTTATAAATAGAATATATTTATAATAAGATAAGAACGACACTCCCTCCTCCATAATACCTATAAGAGTGTATACTCTTGCAAACTGGGCAGAGGATAAGATGAGTGGAATTTATATGGGTGCTCATATGGCTCCCTGAATAATGGCTTATTGTAGAAATTCAGGGGATTTGATCCAGTCCTTAAATAATTAAAAGGTTTGTCCATGTAATCTTGCCAAAATTCGGTGGCGCTTTTGTCTGTTTTCTTCCATAAATACGACAAATTATACACAAAAAGAAGAATTATTAAAATTATCAAAATCAGAAGTGTCCAAAATAAATTTCCCATTATAAATATATGCTATATATTTTTTTCTTCGCAATTCTTCTTTCATTCGTCATCGGTTTAGCAGTCTGGGCAATCATCGAGGCTGTCCAGCATAAAAAGAAAAAAAATAAAATCGTCGTTGGCGATTGTAAAAATACTCGCTGGGGATGTTGTCCTGATGGAATTGTCCCTAAATATGACCCAATGGGAACCAATTGTATACCACACTTAGGATTAGGCTCCGGCTCCAATAAAATATCGAATCATCCTTTCAATCCACCCCATCTGATGGGGAATAGTTAACTGATAATTAGTGATATACTCAGAATGTTTCTTAGTCTCATAAATCATCAGGTCGCCCTCAAAATGCAGTTCATTTCCCTCAAAATGTAGGCGATTTGTGCTCTCTTTTAGTAGAGGGATTCTATGGAAAAACCACATACGTAATTCGCGGATATTCATATCATTAAAGAATTCCGTGCTTAATATATGTGGTCGCTCTCTCATCTTATCAATGGCAATCTTCTTGTTCAAAAATCGGCGACCATCAGGTCCCAATTTTTTATCAGTTTTCGTAATATCTTCCAGAGAAAATCCAACGCAATAAATATCATTCTCATTGGGGTCAGTTGTAAAGCTATATTCCTTCTTGTGAACATCTGACATATACTGGACCCACTCATCTAGTTTCATAAAAGCAATATGAACTCTCGTCTTATTGCTTAACATTGCCTTGAAATATTTGATTTTCATTTCACGGTAGGAATCATCCATTTCAACTTCCACTCTGGGTTGTTCAAAGTGGTCCTTCTTATTGATTCCTAGACTCAAAAGGTATTCATCTGGTATCTTTTCATATTCATCTAGACGATGCCTATTTTTGTCTTGACCAAAGAACTTGGAATTCTTCCTGAGATTGATTAAATCATCGTAATTTTTTCCAGAGAAGTAGCCACCTTGGGTCCTTGAGTTTACACTCTTCAAAATATCTCCATTTCCTTCCAATATGAAGCCAAATTTAATATGAATAATATGTCCATTCTCGATTTTATTTACTAGAATCGAGCCATTGTATACTTCATATGGATTTGATTTATCGCGGTTATACAGCATTTTCAAATCTGCATTTTTAATATCACAATAAATTCCTAGCCCAGATTTGATGAAGAATTTACCAATTGAAATGCATTCTTTAGGTGCTCTTTTTGGGTCTTTTTGGTCAAATCCATTAAACCGATTCTTTTTGTCAGAAATAACTTCTTTTGCCGGATTATACACACAATAAATGGGCTTTTTGATCAGCCTTTTCACTGCGGTATTCCTCAAAAAAGGGCGATTCTGGCGAAGTTTAGAGCTATCGCCCTTGTATTTAACTCCAGCATAAAATACACCATTGGTCTCCTTATTTTTAACATAAGCAAAACAGTATGCAATTATTTTGTTTGATTTATCGACTGATTGATAAATCCACGTAAAAGAAACTGGCGTATCTGTAGTCATTTTTTATACTTATGTATGTAATTTCTTTTAAGCCAAGCTAATAAATTTTCATTTTTTTCCCAAAATCGTAAATTACTAGAAATCCCAAATTTTTTTGACGATTATTTCCGAATGCACGAGAAAGTCCAACATCAACACGCCAAAGTTTTTTATTGCATATATCATTTACTTTTGGTTGAACTGTATGCCCAATTACCATGTGATTAGCACGTAGATTCCCTAGTGTCGCCATTAATCTCTTGCAATTCACTTCATTTGTGCCAAATTCACGAGTTGTTAGTATACCATTCTCGCCACTAATAATGTCAAAAAAAACATTATCTTCATGTAGGGTCATTTCATTTGATAAAAATTTCTGGAGCATTTTATTTAATTTAAATATTGGATATTTTTTAGATATTTCAGGAGAAATTCCAGCGTGACAAAAAATCCAGCCTCCAATGTTAACAGCAAGAAAACATTTTTTGGCAAATTTTCGAAATTGATTGTTAAAATACTTTAGACGCTTTAATTCACCTCCCATTTCTCGAATACCATGTTCGCCGCTATAAGTAAAATTTCCACGAATATTCATAAATTCATGGTTTCCCAGTAGTATTATTACATCACCTTTTTTTTGCTTTGCTTGTTTAATTAGTTTACTTAAAAAATTAATCACTTTCAGATCACTATCACCGTTCCAATTATCAATTCTTGCTTTACCATCAACTAAATCCCCAATCATTACTAAATATGTTTTATCTCCAATCCATTCTAACCTATCATTTATCAAATCAGCTTTTTTTAATACTGCTAATAATATTTCGTAATCAGCATGAATATCTCCAATAACTACTATTTTTTCAACCATTTTACAAATTCCTTTCATTATAAATAATAAGATATTAAAAACAATCTTATATTATAACATATCATATGACTTCAAGAATTTTTGATGTTTCCTTTCGGGATGAAGCAAGAAGAATAACCGTTAATGATAATATAAAAATTGGACATTTCATTGAAAAATCTATTGGAATATATGATTTAAATGTCGATGATATTAGCGGAATATATTTTGTGAATGATGACAACCAGGAAATTTTTTTACACGATTCGATCCATACAAAATTTTTTGATACTATTACTGTCTTACTACGTGAATATGAGAATATAACATTATTTACAATTACAACTTCTAGACATTTAAGAACTCCTCAATCTATTAATAAATTTCGGCGTGAATATAAGCGGTTTATTACAAATAATTCTCAGTACAATAATCGTGTATTTTTTGATAGACCATACATGAATGTAATAAATAATTATTATGGACATCAACCAGTAGCAGATATGTTAAACAATCAATTAAATATACCAATCACATATTATAGGGCAGAAATGTATGTAACAAATAATTATTTTAATGATCCACCAGATAGAATGAGAGAACAAAATTCTCAACCCCAGCCTCAACCCCAGCCTCAACCCCAGCCTCAACCCCAGCCTCAACCCCATATTCGTATTCCTGAATCCGATGTTAATAATGTTGCAAATAACGCAAATAATATAGAAATAGAACTAAATTATTTATATAATCCAGATAGAGGACGATTTAATATTATTCAGAATCCAACCAGAAATAACATAATTGATTATATTTATAATTTTATAACAATGCCACTAACTCAAGGTGTAAATGAGGATACTATCAATCAATTACGTCGTGGAACTTATACAAATCTTCGTGAACATATTATTCCTGAATGCACCCAATGTACAATAAGTCTAGAAGATTTTTCCGATACAACCGAAGTAATTATTCTTCCTTGCAGACATGCTTTTACAGTAAATGGAATACGACGATGGCTTCAAACAAATACAACATGTCCAACCTGCCGGGGGGACATCGTGTCCCCCCTAACCCCCCCTCCGATTGGGTAGAGATTGGAGGGGGCAAGATGTTATCTCCGATTGAGTAGAGATTGGAGGGGGCAAGATGTTATCTCCGATTGAGTAGAGATTGGAGGGGGCAAGATGTTATCTCCGATTGAG
>Ga0315284_10013019_pt1 | contig 11847 bp, 11 predicted proteins | sample YL17G09_16_MG_FD_203696 | JGI IMG/M metagenome (GOLD analysis project Ga0315284, IMG submission 203696) | Sediment microbial communities from Yellowstone Lake, YNP, Wyoming, USA - YL17G09_16 | ecosystem: Environmental > Aquatic > Freshwater > Lake > Sediment | place: USA: Wyoming | collected... | reverse complement strand
GCGCCAGGAAATACCTGGAGGCGTCAGATGTCGAGCCGTTCATGGAAGGCGTGATCACCGGCACCTCCGGCATACTGCTCCGCGAGGGGAAGAAGCGTGGCTTCGACGTCGTCGTCCTTCTCACCGAGGCGCGCCAGAACATCGCCGACGCGAAGGCGTCCGTGCTGCTCATGGCCGCGATCGACCAGATGGTCCTGAAGATGAACCTGGAGCTCGGGCCGCTGATCAAGGAGGCCGAGGCGCTCGAGGAGCAACTGAAGATACTCAAGAAGGATGCGGACCTGAAGGCGAAATCACAGCAGCCGCAGAGCGATCAGCCGGAAGGATACACGTAGCGCTTCAATCCAGGATCACGATGCTGTCGTTGCTGACGACAACGCGGTCGTTCTTCGTCTTCTTGACGCCGTTCTTCCTGTCGCTGGCGCACTTCTCCTTTATCCCCTGGATCTCATCGGAAGAGAAGTTCGATATGCCCTTGGCGAAGTCGTCTATCCGCACGACATCGCCCTTCCTGAACCTGCCTTCTACGGCATCTATGCCCATCGGCAGCAGGCTCTTCCCATTTCTGAGCGCCTGCTCCGCACCAGAGTCCACGAAGACCCTCCCGCGGGGGCTGGCGAAGAGGATCCACCTCTCTTTGTTGGAGTAGTGCCTTTTTGGGGTGAAGAGCGTCCCGACCTCCTCCCCCTTGATTATCCTGAGGATGGCGTTGTCAAGGCGTCCGTTCGCGATGACCATGTAGCAGCCGGACTGCATCGCGATCTTCGCCGCCGTGATCTTCGTCTTCATGCCGCCGACCGATCTGGCGCTCCTGCTCGCGCCCGCGATGCGCTCGATGTCCTTCGTGATCTCGTCGACGGTGGAGATCAGCTTGGCGTTCTTGTCCGCCGAAGGGTTCCTGTCATACAGCCCGTCGACGTCCGTCAGCATGATCAGCATGTCCGCGTCGATCTTGCTGGCCACGAGTGCAGAGAGCTTGTCGTTGTCGCCGAAGCTCTCCTCGATCTCGTCAGTCGAAATGACGTCGTTCTCGTTGACCACCGGCACGACGCCCATGCGGAACAGCTCGTCGAAAGCCTTCCTGAGGTTCAGGTACCTGGCCCTCTCCGAGAACGCCCCATAAGTCAGAAGGATCTGCCCTACGCTCTTCCCGTGCTTGCTGAACGCGTCCCTGTAGGCCAGCATGACCGTCGTCTGCCCCACCGCCGCGCAGGCCTGCTTCTCCGCGATGTCGGTCTGCCTGCTGTTGAGCTTCAGCTCAGAACTCCCGGAGCCTATCGCCCCGGATGTGACGATGATCGACTGGACGCCCCTCTTCCCGAGCTGCACGACCTGCCTGGAAAGGTCCTCAATGTAAGCGAAATCAAGAGTCCCGTCCTTCTTGCAAAGGGTGTTCGTCCCCACCTTGATGACGACTCGCTTGACCTTGAAATCCCTCATCGCAACCGCCTGTGTGTGAACCGCTTCGCGTTCTTCCCTGTGTAGTCGGCGACCACGTGCCCCTTACCTTTCAGCCGGTACTTGTAGATGACCAGCCCCTCGAGGCCGACAGGGCCCCTAGCATGGGTCTTGTTCGTGCTTATGCCGACCTCGGCACCGAGGCCGTATCTGTAGCCATCGGCGAACCGCGTCGAGCAGTTCCATAGGACCGAGGCGGAATCGACCCTTCTCATGAACTTCCCCGCGTCAGCCTCGCTCCTAGTGATTATCGCATCGGTATGATGAGATCCATACTTGTTGATGTGTACTATCGCATCGTCCAGGGAGTCGACGATTTTAATCGAAAGGATGAGGTCGTTGTACTCGGTCGACCAATCCTTCGGCGATGCCTTCTTCGCTTTGATATGCTTGAGCGTCCTGTCGTCCCCGCGGAGCTCGACGTCAGCCTTCCGGTACTTCTGGGCCATCCTCGGCAGGAACTCCGCGGCGATGTCCTTGTGCACGAGCAATGTCTCCATCGCATTGCAGACCGCAGGATACTGGCATTTCGCGTCGTGGCAGACTTCGACTGCCATATTAACGTCGGCGTCGGAATCAACGTAGGTGTGGCAGATGCCAGCCGCGTGGCCGAGCACAGGGATCCTCGTGTCCTCCTGGATAGATCTTACGAGCTCGTTGGAACCTCTCGGGATCACAAGGTCAACGAGGTCGTTCAATGCGAGGAGCTTCTTGACCTCCTCCCTCGTCGAGAGTAGCTGGACCGCGTCTTTGAAGCTCTTGTCAACGGACACGATGGCCTCGTTGATCGTCATGGCCAGGATCCTGTTAGTCAGCTCTGCCTCGGATCCTCCCTTGAGGATGACGGCGTTGCCGGACTTGATGCACAGCGTCGATATCTGCACGAGCGCGTCCGGCCTGGATTCGAAGATGACGGCGATGACGCCGATAGGGGAGGCGACCTTCTCGAGGATTAGCCCCTTGTCGAGCTCGACCCTGTCCAATATCTTGCCGATCGGATCCTCCTGATCGATCAGCGCCTCTATCGATCTGATGGAATCGTCAATCTTCTGCTCGTCGTACTTGAGCCGCGTCAGCAAGGGCGATGCAAGACCTGCCTTCTCAGATCTGGCCATGTCCTGCCTGTTCGCCGCGGCTATCTCCTTCCGCTGCTTCTTGAGCCTCTCGGCTATGGCTGCGAGCGCTTCGTCCCTCGTCCCGGAACCGATGCTCTGCAGCCGGTAGGACGCCTCCTTGCTCCTCTCTGCGGCTTCTCTCACTTTATCCATTGCGACCGATAGCATCGGGAATCACATCATAAGCCTTTCGGGTTCTGTGACCTTATTGGGTGACGACCTTAATGTCCCCCCGCTATAACGCCACTCGTCCCATTCGGCTCCGACCGTACGGTCTTTCGACCGCAGAGGATCATCACGACGTCATGCTGGGACGCGCCGGGGCCGACCCATAGGCCCCCTGCCACCCTCTCAGGGGCAGCTGTTTTCAACAGGTTGATACTCGCATTTATATGACGGTTAATATGCCATCCGCACTCGCATACGAACTCAGTGCCCCTTCGGGAATCTTGTATCCTCCCACATGCCGGGCACTTCCTGCTGCTGTATCTGGGATCGACCTTAATGATAGGGATGCCTTTCCACGCGGCCTTGTATTCGATGATCTGGTGTAGCTTCCTCCGCGGCCATGCGCTGATACGGCGGTTGAACTCCCTCCCTTTGCCTGGCCTAATCCCTGTGAGATCTTCGAGGACGATTGATGATTTGTTCCCCTCGGCGAAAGAAAGGACGGCGTTCGCCATCTGATGTAACCTATAATCGATTCGATTATGCTCCCGCTTACCTTCTTTGCTGCACAACTCTCTAGATTTTCTTCTGTCATGAGACTTCTTTTTCTGGATTTTTCTCCGACGCCTGTAATGTGTTTCCTGAATTACCGCGACTTCTGGATATTCGGCCTTAACGATTTCATTAATTTGATTGTCTTTCACTAAAATGCCATCCAGACTTCGCTCATTCGTATCTAACGAAAGGATCGACTCAGGAGCATATAGCGCAGGTGGATGTTTCCTCAGGGTGACCACAACTCTGTCCGGGAGTAAGGTCAGCGAGCCGAACGAAAGCGATTCATTGTCGAGATATCTCCGATGGTAATCGCTGAGGATGAGCTTCAGCTTGATATGACATCCTGCTTTGATCGGAAGATCGAGAATGCCGTTCTTCCTATCGAGCTTGAAAGACCCGTTATCTGTCTTCATGAACAATTTTCGGATGTATGGAATCTTCGCAGGGAGTCCCTGTCTAAGTCTCCTCCGGTAATTCTTGAGCACGCTACTTGCCACCACGAACGCCGACACTATATGCCTTGAGTACATGTTCGGATGTCTCTTTCGGAAATCATAGTACACCAGATTACAGAGCGAATTCCTGGATGTCGTTCTCGACTTCAGACCCACCCGGATTGCATTGTTCGCGGCGAGGCGGAAATCTTCCATCAGGAACTTCGCTTCATTAGGAAGGGTCCCTTCGAAATGAAAAACAAGAGAGCGGACGAGCATCGGATTCTGTATCTGGGTGGATATGTAACCTACCTTTCACTACATGTAGCCAACCGGATTGTTAAAGGATCGTACTGAAAAATATTCTATGGAATCGCTGTTTACCTAACAAATGTTATTTGCCTGACCCTGAAACTGACATAACAAAGACTGGCTATCCCGATCAAGTCGAAACGATGCCCGTCTTCCCCCCAAACCCCTTTCAAGGCTTTTTCGGCTTATTTTCGCCCTTGGCTTCCCCTTTCTTCTTTCTCTTTCTCATGAAAACGACTGCGCTCACCGCTCCGGCGGCAACAATCGCGATGACAGCAACGACCATTCCCCACTGTATCCCTTGATTCCCCTGATTGTCACTCTCGGTGACACGGTCATGGAACACGGTGATTTCCGGATCGCTCTTCATCGATTGAGTGTCCTTGTAGGTCATATTAGGGAATCCGTGGGTGACATAGACTCGTCCGTCGTTTTGGACTGGCGACATTGACGAATAACCCACCGAGGTGCGAGCATCGGTTCCGTTATAGATCGTGAAACTGTCCTTCATCTGCAATCTCGAGATGGTCAGGGGAGCGCCATTGTACGTTATGTCATACTTCAAGGTCGCATTGGTATGGCTCGTCGGAATGATCGGCCCTCCGGAACCTGGGATCCCTAACGCCATCATATATCTCAATTCTGCAGTGAATGGCACGCCTGCATCGAATTCAGTCCCGTTCGATTGATAGAATCTGGTATTGGTGAAGTCGAACTGCGCTTCTATCTTGTCGTCCGTCTGGTTCCAATCGGCTCTTATGTGATGGATCAGTGTCAGATCGAAGGTCGAATCCGGATAACCGCTTTGATAGACTCGAATATCCTCGAAGGTGATGTTGCAGTCGAAAGTCGGCACGGTGCCGTCATATCGGATCGGAGAATACTCCAACTTAAAACCCGTACATGTGGACAGGGGTGATTGTATCGTTTTATCCATCGTTTGATTCGCTATATTGAACGACGGTTCCGTGATCATGAATTGAGCTATGTACAAGGTTCCATTGATGTTGTAATGAATGTTGTTCGTGTAATCTACACCAGAGATATTATTCTGAGATGGCTGAGATATGTTTCTGGCCATAATGAGCGTCATCACGTCCCCGTGCCTGACCTCGATCGACCATCTTTCGTTAATAAAAAGATCATGAGTAGGGACGCCGTTTACATCCCCCCAAAGATTGTATTTATGGACTTCAAAAACCAACGGCTCAGGAACTTTTTCTGGAGACGATCCATCTGCCCGGGCGAAAGGTATCAGATTCAAGCTTCCGATGACCAGCAGGCCGACAACCGTAAAGATGATGGCAGATTTCTGTGCGGAACTCCTCATCGCTTTCCTCTCTCCCGGTTATCCCCTCGTCAGGAGATAAGTGTTGCGAGGACATACCAGGTGAGAAGGTCTATGGAATGTTATTTGCCTGACCCTGAAACTGACATAACAAAGACTGGCTATTCCGATCAAGTCGAAACGATGCCCGTCTTCCCCTCAAACCCCTTTCAATCAACATCTCTTTGTAATGGAAGAGCTGCATAAAGGAATCCCAAAACAATCAAAAAGACGCCGATGCCGATAAGAGCGATACCCAGATAAGCTTTCCATTTTCCTATTTTCTTTGATAGACTATATCCGATTACGAGAGTAAGTCCTCCAATAAAGAACAACATGGGCCAAATCGCAACTACTGCCATTCCATTTTCCTCCTCCTGTAATCCTCTCGCCAGGAGATAAGCGTTGCGAGGATATACCAGGCGAGAAGCTCTATGGAATGTTATTTATGCATTCATTATCTTTCGAGTTCGCTACAGCCTATTCGAATGGCTGCTAGGTGATTTGAATGGCAGCGGTGAAAAAAGCGGTTATCAAGACAGCGGTCCCCGGGCCTAAGTCCCTGGAGCTCGCCAAGGTGAAAGAGCAGTATGTGTCCAAGTCAATAAGCATCAGCCATCCGGTCTTCATCGAGAAGGCCGCTGGCTCGATCTTCACGGACGTCGATGGCAACACGTTCATCGACATGGGGAGCGGCATCGGAGTCTCGAACGTCGGCAACAGCCCGAGGGAGGTCGTGAAGGCGGTGAAGGAGCAGGTGTCGAAGTACAACCACCTCTGCTTCATGGTTACCCCCTACGAGCCCTATGTCAGGCTCGCCGAGAAGCTGGCCAAGGTCGCACCGAGGCCCTACCTGACCAAGTCCGCATTCTTCAACTCCGGCGCTGAGGCCGTGGAGAATTCGGTGAAGGTCGCAAGGCATTACACGAAGAAGAACACCGTCTTCTCGTTCCAGCACGCCTTCCACGGAAGGACCCAGATGGGAATGGCGCTGACGGCCAAGGAGATGCCGTACAAGGCCGGCTTCGGCCCGCTGCCCGAGACCCACAAGGTCGACTTCGCTTACTGCTACAGGTGCCCGCTTAACATGGAGTACCCGAAGTGCTCCATCGCGTGCGCCGACAAGATCGACGAAACGTTCTCCTCGCCACAGTTCAACGGCAAGGTCGCCGCGCTGATCGGAGAGCCGATCGAGGGCGAGGGCGGCTTCATCGTTCCCCCGGACGGATTCTATGAGAAGGTGTCGAAGATCTGCAAGAAGCACAACGCTCTGCTGATCATGGACGAGATCCAGACCGGCGCGGGAAGGACCGGTAAGATGTGGTGCACCTCGTGGTGGCCGTCGGTCGACTTCGACATGATGACCGTCGCGAAGGGAATCGGAGGCGGCCAGGTCATCTCAGGATTGATCGGGCGCGCCGAGGTAATGGACGAGACTCACGCGGGCGGACTCGGGGGCACCTTCGGAGGCCACCCGGCGTCATGCGCCGCGGCACTGGCGCAGCTGGCCCTCGTAGAGAAGAACATGGACAAGGTCGAGAAGATCAACAAGTACATGGCGAAGCGCCTGAAGGCGATGGCCAAGAAGTACCCGGTCATCGGCGACATCAGGGGCAAGGGCGCGATGATGGCCATCGAGCTCGTGAAGGACAAGGCGACGAAGGAAGCGGACAAGGACACGACGAACGCGGTGAAGACTTACGCGTTCCAGCACGGTCTAGTCCTGCTGACCTGCGGCACTTATGGAAATGTCGTCAGGATGCACCCTGCGATGACGATGCCGAAGAGCGTCCTCGTCGAGGCGATGGACATCCTCGAGGCCGCGCTCGAATCGACCGTAAAGAAGTAAACACAATCGAGGTTGCTGGTCAGAGCCAGCAACCATAACCATAATTTTTCGATCGCCGAGCAACTTTCATATCCGAGTGCCGCTCTTGGCGGTCCCATGGCAAAACAGGTCCACGCGGCGCACATACTCGTGAAGCGCGAGGATAAAGCGAAAGAGCTTATAGCGAAGATCAGCGGCGGCGACAACTTCGGCGAGCTCGCACAGAAGTTCTCCGACTGTCCGTCAGGGAAGAAGGGCGGCGACCTCGGCTGGTTCGGGCGCGGCCAGATGATCAAGGAGTTCGAGAACGCGGCGTTCGACGGGCAGAAGGGGCAAGTCGTCGGTCCCGTGAAGACGCAGTTCGGGTACCATCTGATCAAGATACTCGACCAGAAGTAGCTCTGATCGGCGGATGTCGCATCATCCGTGGAGCTTCTTCGTGAGGTTTGCCAGCCTCTCGCCGTAGTCGAAGCAGGTCTTCTCGACATCCTTCGTAGGCTTCTCTATGGCCACTGGCCCGTAGTGGGCTCCGTTGGTGTCTCCGATTATGACCATGCCGTGAATCAGCAGTGCCTCGAGCAGCTGTGCGACGGTGGTCTCATTCCCTCCGCCGAGCACCCCGCTGGTCGCAAACGCTCCTCCGACCTTGCCAGCGAGCTCCCCGTGATATTTCACGCTCTTGTCGATGAGCAATTTCATCTCAGCCGCGCAGGTCCCGTAGTATGTGGGCGATCCGAGGATTATCCCGTCGTATTTCAGCAGGTCCGCGGGCTTCACTTCGGAGACCTTTCTCAGATCGACATCCATCCCGGTCGATCGGACGCCGTCCGCGACCCTGATTGCCATCTGCTTGGTATTTCCAGTCCTGGTGTAATAGCACACTAGCATCTTTGTCATTCTACATCCTCCCATACTCGTGAAAGCTTTCGCGATAATAAATCTCTCTCTCAATCTTCGGTCGGCTTCGGAATTACGCAGATCAGCCTGAACGGCTCCTTGCCGTCGTTCACGAACTGGTGCAGCTCGTTCGGCTCCACGAGGATCGCGTCGCCTGCGACAAGCTTCTCCTTACCGCCCTTGAGCGCGATCTTGCCCGCCCCGTCGAGCACGTAGACTTCGTGCTCCCATTCGTGCGAGTGCTTCGGGGTGTGCCCTCCTGGCGCTATATCGAAGAACCTCATGTAGAAATGCGGGGCCTCGAATTGCTTGGCTATCAGCGGTCTGAAATCGACGCCCTTCGTCCCCTCCGGCGAACTCCCCTCCACATTCTTCTTATTGACCTTCTTCATTTCGATTCCCCCTACATCGGCAGCGCAGTCGGTTCGATGAAATATACGGAGAATTCCTGGCCCCCTGCGATCTTCTTTGCCTTCGCCTCGACGTTCGATTTCGTCCCCCCGTCGCAGATCACATGCTGATCCATCACGGCTATCCAGAGCCTCGGGTACTTCTGCACGAGGTCGAGGTAGTTCTCCTCGAGCCATTGGTCGTTCGCCAGGTCGTTATCATCCTCTTCTCGTTCCTTATCTTTCATATCACACGCCTCCGCTGATTTCAATCTGCGATTCGGATCCTTGATCCTCTGTCCGAGGTACGTTCTTGAGCAGTCTCTTAAGGAAGGGAGGGGTGAAAAGGGCCGTGAGCAGCCCCATGAGGATGATGACGCCGTAGATGTCGACGTTGATGACCTCCTTCGACAGCCCGTAGAGGGCAATCACCATGGCAATCTCCATCCTCGGCGCCATTCCGACGCCGACGGCGAGCGATTCCCTATTGTTGAAGCCGAAGAATCGCGCTGGGACTCCGCATCCTATCACCTTTGTCGCGAAAGCTACAGCTGTCAGGATGAGCGCGAATATCCAGATATCGATCGACATCCAGATGTCCACGAGGATACCGAGCGACAGGAAGAAGATCGGAGCGAAGACCCACCCCAGAACCTCCGTGCGCTTCCTTATGTGCTGGTTGAACTCGCAGGCGGCCAGACTCGTGCCGGCCACGAACGCCCCGACTATCGCGGATATGCCGATCGTCTCAGCGATGACCGCGTAGAGGAATGCGAAAGAGAGCGCAAGCAAGAATCCACTCTCCGGTATCCTGTGCTTCCCGCCCCTGAGCTCTACGGCAGCGATCAGCTTACTCACGACCCTAGAGCCGATCAATGCCCCGACCGCGACGAAGATGATGGCCGCGATCACTATCCATGAGATGTTGAGTATCGAGATTGCGTCACCTGCGGTGAGATCCGAGGAGATTGCCAGCACTATCATCCCGAGTATGTCGTCGACTACGGCGGCGCCGATTATCAGCTTCGCCGGCTTCGAACCCAAAATACCAAGCTCCTTCATCAGGCCGGCCGTGATCGCCACGCTCGTAGCTACCAGCGCCGCGCCGATTATCATGGACTGCGCGAAAACGCTGTACCCCGCTCCCGGAGTCGGAAGCAGCCATTCGGCCATGAAAAAGCCGCTCACCCATGGCACGATGACGCCGAAGGTCGCAACGACGATGGCGGGCTTGCTGTAGATATCCTTCATGTTGCACTCTAGGCCGATCGTGAAGAGCAGGATAATCGCGCCGAACTCCGCCAACCGGTACACTATATCCCCCGGATCGGACTGGCTCACGGTGATCAGACCGAGTATGCTGGGACCGATCAGGATGCCCAGAAGTATCTGACCGATGATCTTTGGTTGGCCGAGCCGAGCAAAAAGGAAGTTCGAGGCTATCGCTACCGCCAGCAGAAGGGTCATCTTGAACCAGACGTCGTTGACCAGCTCGTTCCATAGTCCTTCGAACATCGTCTCGAAACAATACTGGCGAGATTAAAACCTTTGCCCATCTCCACCCAGATGGACGCCCTGAAAGCCTTATAAAATCGCTAATCCATCAACCTTCAGAATCCGATGGTGAAAACATGGGCAAAATCAGCAGGGGTTGGCAGCTGACAAAGCTGAGCTTCGGGGTCATAAGGAAGGACAAGGAGATCCTCCTCTTCCCAGTGATATCCGGTCTTGTATTGATTGCAATCGCGGCTTCTTTCTTCATCCCCTGGTTCTTTATGACCGACTTCTCCGGCGGGACCTCAAGCATCGGCATCACTTTCTATATCTTCTGGGCCATTTTCTATTTCATCTCGTTCACGATTTCGACCTTCTTCACCGTCGCCATGATGGGCTGCGCGATGATGCGGTTGGAGGGCGGCGACCCGACCTTCTCTTACGGAATGAGGTTCGCGGCCGACCGGTTCAAGTACATCGTGGAGTGGGCGATAGTCGCAGCTACCGTCGGGCTCATCCTGAGGGCGATCGAGCAGCGCTCTGGCTTCATCGGGAAGATAATCATAGGCATCATCGGCATAGCATGGTCGATCGCGACCTACTTCGTCCTGCCTGTGCTGGCCTTCGAGAAGCTCACGCCTTTCAAGGCGATGAAGCGCAGCGCGAGCGTGCTGAAATCCTCCTGGGGGGAAGCGCTCTTCTCCAACCTGGGGATCGGGCTGATATTCTTCCTGCTGGCACTCGTCGGGGTCGCCGTGATGCTCCTCGGAATCTACCTGATCGTGGTCACCGAAAGCCTCTATGCGATCATACTCTGTGTAATCGCGGTGCTGTACTGGATATTCCTGGCGATACTGGCGTCGGCCGCCCACGCCGTGCTGATGACCGCCCTCTACAGGTTCGCGACGACCGGGAAGACATCTATGGAGTTCCCGACGCAGGTCCTCCAGAACCCCTGGAACATCTGAATAGGGCCGCGTCGAACCAGCATCTTAAAATGATGCGGAGCGCGATAGGGATGGTGGAGAGCCTGCTGCACAGGTGAGCCCATGGTTGTCGTCGAGACGCTCCTGATACTTCTGGTGGCTTCAGTCTTCATCGGCATCATAGGCTCGATGCTCGGCATCGGCGGCGGCATCTTCCTCATACCGATAATGACGCTCGGCCTCGGCATCGATATCAAGGTTGCCGCTGCCACCAGCCTGGTCACGATAATCGTGACCTCTTCGACCTCAGCTTCCGGATATCTGAAAGACGGGTTCGTCAACGTCGGGCTCGGGATGTTCCTCGAGATGTTCACCGTCACCGGCGCGATCATCGGCGCGGTTCTGGCTTTCTACCTGATGCCGGAATTCATCGAGGCGATCTTCGGGATAATGCTGGTCTATGCGGCGTTCTACATGAGGTTCTCGAAGGATGTCGTGTGCAGCCCCGTCGCTCAGGGCGCCGCGTCAAAGCGATCGAGGTTCACCGGAAGATTCTACGACCGACGCGCGAACCAGGTCCTTGAATACGACGCGATTAACCTGCCGAAAGGGGCTGGCGCGAGCTTCGTCGCTGGCAACCTCTCGGGGTTGATAGGGGTCGGGGGAGGCATAGTCATGGTCCCTGCGATGAACCTCTGGATGGGCGTCCCGATGAAAGCCGCTACGGCCACGAGCACCTTCATACTCGGCGTCACGGCAGTGGCGAGCGCGCTCGTTTACCTGTCGAACGGCTTTATGGCGCCAGTGATAACGGCGGTCGCCGCAATCGGAATATTCATCGGTGCAATGCTCGGTACGCGCACGATGCCGAAAATAACCGGCGGGGCTCTGCGCACGGTGTTCTCCATAACCCTCATCGTGATTGCGATTCTCATGTTCCT
>Ga0315284_10013018_pt1 | contig 11847 bp, 11 predicted proteins | sample YL17G09_16_MG_FD_203696 | JGI IMG/M metagenome (GOLD analysis project Ga0315284, IMG submission 203696) | Sediment microbial communities from Yellowstone Lake, YNP, Wyoming, USA - YL17G09_16 | ecosystem: Environmental > Aquatic > Freshwater > Lake > Sediment | place: USA: Wyoming | collected... | reverse complement strand
CACCCCCCAGCATTGCAGCCGTCACGGGGCTGTTTCCCCGGGCGCCCAACGTTGACATCTTAGCGTCTCCCCAGGCCGGAATCCTTGATGCGGGGCTCCCCGACCGCCCTCCCCGACAAGTGTCGCTGACATTGTTCCATTGCGGCGGCGATCTTTCAAGGGCTGATCGTCCGCCGCGCGGCACACCGCTCGAGAATCGCCCGAACCATCATCCGACCCACACGGTCACAAAGGCGAATCCGCCGCTGCACCTGCCTTGGGCTTGCGACAGATACCGGCCATCATGTGTGGCATGAACCAAGGCCAACACCGGTTGATCCAGGCCACGATCCGTCGCTGCAACGTTGCGGCGCGTTGTCCGAAAGGCTTCTCGGCTGGCGGGACCGGTCTAATGTCAATTACGTCAAAGCCCGCCGCATCGAGGATATCTGCGTATTCGCGCGGCGTCCAACGGTACTGCCAGAATTCGACTTCCGGCGGCAGGTGCCTAAGGCTGCGGATCACGGGGTTGCACTCAAGGAACTCGGCCAGCCACCCCGGCCCCGCACGGCGGAAGATGCTATAGCACGGAACGGTGCAATACAAAACCCCGCCGGGGGCAAGTACCCGACGCATCTCCGCAAGCATCGCCTGCGGCCCAGCCTCCATGTGCTCGATGGCGCCGAAACTGACGATGGCATCGAAAAAACTGTCCTCGTATGGCATGTCCTGGATGAGACCCCGTTCGAGTCGAAGTTCCGGCCACCGGGCACACGATTGGGAGATCGCAGCCTCCGAGAAATCGATCCCGTACGCCTCAAACCCCTGCTGTTGGAGGAACCACACCCATTTGGCATATCCGCAACCGGCCTCCAGCAAGCGCGCGGGCGGGTGGATGTAACGTTGGATAAGCCTCCAGTCCGGACGGTTGCGGAGTTTTTCCTCAATCCCCTCCTCCCTTGCCCACACTTCGACCAATCCATCCCAAAACCTGGGGTCGCCGCCAGCCACACTGCTCTTCGCTTGGCGCCGACCCCTGTGTCGCACAAATGCCACCGCTTGCCTCCTTGTCCATTGCGGCAATCTGCTCCCGGTCAACGGCGGCGTCGCTCGCGCTTCCCGCCCAAAGGAAAGCCTGCATCCCGGAAACCTTCCGCCACGATCCGCCGCTCTGCTTCCATCGTGAAGAGGCCGGCCCTCTGGAGGGCCGACTGGGCCATCCTCTGCCGAAGCCCTTCGTCTCCGAGGACCTGCCGCAAGGCCTTGTACAGTTCATCGGCATTCCCGACCGGAACGATGAGTCCCGTAACGCCCTGCGAGACCACGATCGGCACGCTGCCGACCCTGGTGGCGACGACCGGCAGGCCGTTGGCCATCGCTTCGCTAACGACCTTGGGGCCGGTCTCCGAGTGAGAGGGCATCGCCAGGACGTCCGACGACCGATAGAGACGGCTCATATCTTCGTACGGCACCCATCCGAGAAACTCGACCGCGCCGGTCATACCGAGTTCCTCCACGCGCGCCTGCATGGCCAGATCCTGGTCCCACGCCGAACCCGCCACTACCAGGCGAACCGGCAGGCCGTCGTCCAGGAGCCGGCGGACGGCCGTGAAGAGTTCCAAGAGCCCTTTGCTCGGGTGCAGCACGCCCGCGTAGAGGACCCGTCGCTCGGGCCCCGCGCTTCCGGCCGGGCGGTCGGCGATATCGGCCTCATGGACGGTCGAACTGACGACGCAGCGGACCCGGGGGTTGCTCCGCCCGTAGTGCCGCGACAGATCCCGGCCATGCGCATAGGTTACCGCAGCGGTACGGGTCATGGCACGGAAGAGCAAGTCGGCAGCCGCCGCTGCCAGCCAACCCACCAGCCCCAACCCTTGCTTCGCAAACTGCATCCGCAGGATCTCGGGCCAGTTTCCGGCGAGGCGAACCGCAAAGGCTTTCCCCTGGGCCAGACACGCGGCCCAGACCAATAGCGAGAGGTAGTTTGGCGTAAGAACCCACACAGCGTCACTGTCACGGATCGGGCCCCAGAGGCACTTCAGCAGAGCAACCGGGTGCGAGAATGCGGTTATCTCGAACCGACTGTAGTACGGCGGCAGTGGCCGGACGTGGATGTTGGGCACCTTCAGAGGCGTCGCGCCGCGCGTCGGCGCTTCCTCGAACACCGGAACGCACAGATCGACCGACTCGCACAGCGGGGCCACCATCTCCATCAGTTTGATGAACCCCGGCGTAGAGCAGTAATCCGCCCCCACCTTGTGAAACCGCACGTGGCACGTGATACAGAGATTCATGGTCACACGATTTCGGCATCACCGTCCACGGGGCCTTGCGGGATCGGCTCGGGGGCCCCGCCGGGCGGTCCCGACCTCTCTTCCCGCCTCAGCATCCGCCACGACGCAATGCACTGCAAGACGACGGTCAGAACATAGGCCGCGACGAGCGACCAGACAAACCCCCTGGCCCCGTGCGCCGGAACCAGCACCACGACACCGACGGCCACCGCCGCCCCCCAGAAGACATTGATGGCGAACAGGTGCCAGACCTTGTCCAGGCTCAGGAACACGCGGCCGAGGACCCATATGGCAGCCTGCAGCACCGAGATCGCCACCATGGCGGCCAGGATATCCCATTTGTCGCGGAAGCCTTCGCCGTAGAGTTGCATGATCCAGGGGCTCAGAAACACAATGGGAATGGTCGGCACGATCGCGATCCCGACGCTGAGGGCCAGGTTGGCCGCCACGGCCCGCCGATACCGCCGCCACTGGCCGGCGCCGCGCAGTTGGGACAGGATGGGCAGCGAGACCATCATGAGTTGGCGCGGGATGAACACGATGGCGCCCTGCCACCGTTCACCGGCGGCATAGCCGGCCATCCCGCCGTACCCGCCGGGCTGGCGGACAACCATCGCAACGCCGAACCACCGAGCGGGAGCGTTGATCAGCCCCGTCAGCAGGGCCGGCAGCGAGAAACGCCACAGGATGTGGGCTTCGCGCCAGGCCCCCGACCAACGCAGAGGGATGCCCCGCTCTCGGAACTCCTCCCGGACGCGCCATGAAAACAGCCCCACCGACACAAACTGGCCCACGGCAAACCCCACGATGGCGCCCGTCAGGCCGAAGGCCCATGTGAGCCCCAGCATGAACGCAAACGTGACCACCATCTCGGCCAGACGAATCCGCGCGATGTCACGAAACGCCTCGAAACCCGACAACGCGCTCTGGAGGATCATCGAGAGGCTCTGCGAGAAAACGAGCAGGCTGCTGACCGCCAGGGGCACCACCAACTCGGGCGATCCGAGGATGTCGCCCGCGATGACCCCCGCCAGAAGAAAGACCGCCACCGAAAGGACCGTGTTGGAGATTAGGGCCACCTGGGCCGCCAGGACGAACACCCGCCCTGCCCTGACCGGCTCGCTCTGGCGCAGTTCGGCCACGTGCTTCGTAAGCGTGTTGCCGATTCCCAGCCCCGCCATCATCGAGAAGACGCCGACGGTGGCGTAGACCGTCCCCCACTTCCCATACTCCGACTCGCCCAGCAGGCGGGCCATCAAAACGCTGAGCGCCAGGAAGAGACCCCGCGTCACGATTCCCGTGCCGACGCTCCAGAAGACCCCCCGCGCCATGCGTGCGCGGAGCGAGCCGCGCGGCGGAAACCACTTCGGGAAGCGCGAACGGAGGGCGGCGACCACACTCACCGGTTCGCACTCCGGGGGCGCCGGGTCATCGGGCAAGTTTCTCTCTCCGCCAGCGTCGACTGGAACCCAATCCGTCCGCGCGGGCCATCCGGCCCGGCAGATGCCGCGTCCGAACCCCGGAAAATCCCGAACGGTCCGACCGGACCGCCGCCCCGAGTGGGCAGAATCACCTGCCGAGGCCATCGCGCACCGCAGCGACGACCTCCTCCTTTTGCGCGTCCGAGAGTTCCGGGTAAACCGGGATGGCCAGCACTTCCTTGGCCGCCTGCTCGCTGTGGGGGAAGTCGCCTTCCTTATAGCCCAGGTCGGCGAAACATTCCTGGAGGTGGAGCGGCACCGGGTAGTAGATCGCGTTGCCGATCTTCCTCTCGTTCAGGCGAGCCTCGACGGCGTCGCGCTTGCCAGGGATGCGCAGAACGTACTGGTTGTAGATCATGCGGTTGTGCGGCTCGACGTGCGGCGTGACCACGCCCTTGCATCCGGCGAACTTCCTGTCGTACCAGGCGGCGCTCGACTGCCGGCCCTTGTGCCACGCCTCGAGGTACTTGAGTTTCACGAGGACGACGACGGCCTGGATCGGGTCGAGGCGGAAGTTCCCTCCGACGTACTTATGATAATATTTCGGCTTGGACCCATGGTTCCGCATGATGTCGCACATGTCGGCGAGGGCGTCGTCATTGGTGACGATCATGCCGCCGTCGCCGACCGCGCCCAAGTTCTTCGACGGGAAGAACGAGAAGCAGCCGACCGTCCCGATGGAGCCGGCGCGGCGGCCCTTGTACTCAGCGCCGACGGCCTGGGCGGCGTCCTCGACCACGAAGAGGTTGTGCTTTTTCGCGACCTTCATGATCGGGTCCATGTCGGCCATCTGGCCGAACAGGTGAACCGGCAGGATAGCCTTCGTCTTTTTCGTAACGGCCGCCTCGATCTGCGCGGGGTTGATGTTGTAGGTCTTCGGGTCGATGTCCACAAAGACCGGCCTGGCGCCGGTGCGGACGATGCATCCGGCGGTCGCAAAGAACGTGAACGGCGTCGTGATGACTTCCTGGCCGCGCTTGATCCCGAGGCTCATCAGGGCGTTCAGAATGGCGTCGGTGCCGCTCGATGCCCCGATGGCGCGCTTGCACTTCGAGTACGCTGCGATGGCCTTCTCGCACTCGGCGACCTTGGGCCCGCCGATGCACCGCTGCGTCTCGAGCACCTCGTCAATGGCCGCGCGCACCTCGGCGCGGATCGTGCCGTACTGTGCCACCAGGTCCAGCATGGGGACGGCCATGGGCATATCCTTACATTGTGCTGTATTGATTGCTAAGCCGCAAGCGGCTCCGCCATGCCGCAAGCGGCTGACGAAAGGCAGCAGGCTATCCTTCGCGGCACAAGCCGCCCTGAAGTATGTACTTCTCGCCGCAGGCCTCACAGACGGCCTTGTCGCCCTTGAATTTCAACGTGATGGCGCACTTGCACATCCAGCCCTTCTGTTTGGCAGGGACGCCGACGACCAGGGCGAAGTCCGGGACGTCCTTGTTGACGACGGCCCCTGCCCCGATGAAGGCGTAGCGCCCGATCGTGGTGCCGCAGACGATCGTCGCGTTAGCGCCGATGGTCGCGCCGCGCCGGACGAGGGTCTTTCGGTACTCGTGTTTGCGGCTGATGAACGCGCGCGGGTTGTAGACGTTCGTGAAGACCATACTCGGGCCGCAGAAGACGTCGTCCTCGAGTTCCACCAGGTCGTAGAGGCTGATGTTGTTCTGGATCTTGCAGCCGTTGCCGACCTTGGCCTTGCCGCCAACGTTGACGTTCTGGCCGATCGAGACCCGCTCGCCGATCTCGGCGCCGGAGAGGACGTGCGAGAAGTGCCAGATGCGCGTGCCCTTGCCGACGTGGGCGCCGTCATCCACGTACGAAGATTCATGGACAAAATAGTCAGGTTCGGCCATGCGGTACAACTCCTTATGGATGGCTAAGTTTACCCGCCCGTGGCGGGCCGCAAGCGGCTAAACGGTAAGCGGCCGGCTACAACTTGATGGGCGCACCGCCGGCCTTCAGGCTCCGGCCGGCCGCCTCGAGGACCCGCACCACCCGCAGTCCGTCCCGCCCGTCGCTCCGGGGCGGGGCGCCTTTCTCGACGCACTCGAGGAAGTGCAGACACTCGATCCGCAGCGGCTCGCCGGTGGGGGTCTTCGGGATGAGGATGTCGCCGGTCCGCAGGCTGAGCGACTGCTCATACCCGACCACCGACCCGGCCACGTCCACGCCCTTGTCGTAGATGCGGATCTTCTCGGCCGGGTCCATGTCGTCGAACGTCGCCATCTTGTCCGTGCCGACGAGGGTCATCTTCCGGATCTTGTGCGGGTCGAACCACGAGACGTGGATGTGGGCCATGCGGCCGTCGGCGAATTTCAGTTGCGCAAAGACGACGTCCTCCACGCCCTTCTGAAGGTACGCCTGTCCCTGGGCCGTCACGGTGACCGGCTCGGCCCCGAAGAGGAACAGGATGACCGATACGTCGTGCGGGGCGAGGCTCCACCAGGCGTTTTCGTCCTTGCGGACGACGCCCAGGTTGACCCGCTGGCAGTACATGTACCGCAGCGAGCCCAGTTGGCCCTTGTCGAGGAGTTGCTTCAACTGGAGCACGCACGGGTGGTACTCCAGGAGGTGCCCGACCATGAGGATGCGCTTCGCCTTGCCGGCCCGGGCGACCAGGTCCTCGGCCTCGCCCGGCGCGAGCGTCATGGGCTTCTCGACGAAGACGTGCTTGCCGGCGGCCAAGGCGTCGCAGGCCACGCGGTAGTGGCTCGGGGCGTCGGTGGCGATGACGACGGCACCGACCTCCGGGTCGGCAAAGACCTCGGCCGCGGCAGGCGTCGTCCCGACCCCCGGATAAGCGGTCCTGACCGCGTCCAGGACCTTCTGGCTCAGGTCGCAAACGGTCTTCAGGCGGCAGGTCTTGATCTCGTGGAAGTTGCGGACATGGTTCTTGCCCCACCCTCCCCCGCCGATGACGGCGACGGTCACCACGGTGAATCTCCTTCCAGGAGTGCGCCGCCGCCCGGACCGACAAGGCGGTCCTCCACACCAGGCAGCCGCTTGCCACAGGCAACCTCACAGGGCGAAATCGGCAGAAAATCGCTTCTCAGTCTACTGAAAGTCCTGCTATTATAACCGCCTTCGAAAGGCTGTCAAGGAACGCGGGTTGCCGCCCGCCGGTCTGCGGGAATCCCATGGAGCCGGGCGGCTCGCCTGACCGATACATTCCTCGACAGATTGGAGCGACACCACACGCAGGGGACCTTAGCGCCGCCGGCTTCGCCGGCAAACGGTGAAGCCGCAAGCGGCGCGGCTTGCCGCTTAACCGTGTGCGGCTGCAAGCCGCGACCATACAGGAGACCGCCCCATGAGCAGCCTGCTGGACCGCATCAACCGCCACGAGGCCGTCGTCGGCATCATCGGAATGGGGTACGTCGGCCTCCCGCTCGCCCACACGTTCTGTACGGCTGGGTTCCGGGTGGTGGGGTTCGACATCGATTCGGCCAAGGTCAAGGCGCTTGGGGCCGGCCGGTCTTACATCAAGCACATCCCGTCGGAGACCATCGCCGGGATGCGCAAGGGCGACCGGTTCACCGCGACCTCCGATTTCTCGCGGCTCTCCGACGTGGACGCCATCCTCATCTGCGTCCCCACACCGCTGACCAAGCAGCGCGAGCCCGACATGACGTACATCGTCAGCACCGGCGAAGCCATCGCCCCGCACCTCCGGAAAGGCCAACTCGTCGTCCTCGAAAGCACGACCTACCCCGGCACGACGCGGGACGTCCTCCGGCCGATCCTGGAGCGCGGCGGCCTGGAGGCCGGGCCCGACTTCCACCTGGCGTTCAGCCCCGAACGCGAAGATCCCGGCAACCCGAACTTTACGACGCGCACGATCCCCAAGGTGGTCGGCGGGTACGACTCAAAGAGCGGCGAGGCGGCCTGCGCCCTCTATGGGGCCTGTGTCGCCAAGGTCGTTCCGGTCTCGAGCATGGAGATCGCCGAGGCCACGAAACTCACCGAGAACATCTACCGGTGCGTCAACATCGCGCTGGTGAACGAACTGAAGATGATCTACGACCGGATGGGCATCGACATCTGGGAAGTCCTGGAGGCCGCCGCCACAAAGCCCTTCGGCTTCGGCAAGAAGGAAAACAAGACCTTCTTCACGCCGGGGCCGGGCCTCGGCGGGCACTGCATCCCGATCGACCCGTTCTATCTGACGTGGAAGGCCCGCGAGTTCGAGATCGCCACGCGGTTCATCGAACTGGCCGGCGAGATCAACACCTCCATGCCCGAGTACGTGGTCCACCGGCTGATGATCGCCCTGAACGAGCGGGGCAAGGCCCTCCGCGGGGCCAGGGTCCTGGTGCTCGGCCTGGCCTACAAACCCGACGTCGACGACATGCGCGAAAGCCCCTCGATCGCCCTCATCGAAAAACTCAAAGGTCTCGGCGCCGACGTCTCCTACAACGACCCGTACATCCCGAAGTCGCCCCGCCAGCGAGAACACGACCTCCAGATGGCCAGCCAGGACCTGACGGAGCCGTTCCTCAAGTCCCGGGACGCCCTGATCATCTCGACGAACCACTCGGACTACGACTACGCCTGGGTCGTCAAGCACTCCAAACTGGTCATCGACGCCCGGGGCGCCACCCGCGACGTGACCGAAGGGCGCGAGAAGATCGTCAAGGCGTGAATGGGACGTCGCCCCGGACGGGGCTCACTCCACCGCCCGCAGGGCAAGCGCCCCGGGGCGGTCCGGCGCCGGCCGCGGCGACACGACCGCTTGCGCCACACCCGAGACGTACAGCGACATCGGAAGGCCGTGATGCTCGCGGACCCAGGCCAAGCGGAAGTCGCACGAGCGGTACATCGCCTGGGCCGCATGGTTCTCTGACCAGACGGCGACCTTCATCTTCTCGATGCCGCGACCCCGCATCGCCGCCACGGCCCGCTGCATCAGGGCCTTCCCGATGCCGCGCCCCCGCAGACGCTCGGTCACCACGATGCTCAGGATCTCGGCCTCGGGCAGGTCGTCGCCGACGTCGTCGCTGTAGAAGAGTGTCTCGAGGGTGTGCTTGAGGACGTTCGGCCGCCAAAGGCGCGGCAGCACGTGGAGGGCCAAACGCAGACCGGTCTTCTTCAGGACTTCCCTGTAGAGGGCGCTGGTGCTGGTGGCACAGGCGATGAAGCCCACGGGCGCGCCCAAGTCGCAGACAAAACCGAAGCCCGACGAACTGGCCTCGATCGCGCCGTAAAGGTCCTCGAGAAATTTCGGGCCGAGAGATGAAAGGAAACCGGTGGGAATACCCTTACAATGGAAAGCAGCCACAGCCGGCGCGTCCTGGGCGCGCATCGGCCGGATTGCCGAATACAGTCCCTCCCCCGATCCTCCCCGCAACGCAGGTCCCCCTCCGAGGCCTGTGACAGCCACCGCACGATTGTCTATCCCGCTGAAGAATAGCCCGGGTTTGCCGATAGTCAAGTGAATAACTCGGGCCGCTGGCCCAAAAAAGCCGCCCCGCAAAACCCGGGAGACAGCCTGGACAAGAAGGGCAAGATGGAAGGACCGGTGGCGGAGGCGCGGCAGGGGGGAAAAGAGGTCAGGCGGCATCGGCCGTGCGGCCGTCCGTCCCGCCTAGCGGGCGCGTTTCTTCACGAGAACGCCGGCGATTCGCTCGGCGGCGCGGCCGTCCCACTTCTCCGGCGTGCCGCACGTGAACCTCCCAGACGCGACAATCTTCCTCCAACCGGGCGCCGACGTCTCCTACAACGACCCGTACATCCCGAAGTCGCCCCGCCAGCGAGAACATGACCTCCAGATGGCCAGCCAGGACCTGACGGAGCCGTTCCTCAAGTCCCGGGACGCCCTGATCATCTCGACGAACCACTCGGACTACGACTACGCCTGGGTCGTCAAGCACTCCAAACTGGTCATCGACGCCCGGGGCGCCACCCGCGACGTGACCGAAGGGCGCGAGAAGATCGTCAAGGCCTGACGCCCCGGAGGAGTGCGACGATCTTCTCGGCGCTGTGCCCGTCGCCGTAGAGGTCGGCCGGCCGGTCCGGCGGAAGCGACGCCCCGGCCGCCTCGAACTCCGACACCGCCCGGCCGATGGCCTGCGGGTCGGCGCCCACGACCCGGTTGCACCCGGCCTCGACGAGTTCGACCCACTCGGTCTCCTGGCGCAGCGTCACGCACGGCACGCCGAACCAGTAGGCCTCCTTCTGGACGCCGCCCGAGTCCGTCAGAATGATCCGGGCCCCCCGCTCGAGGGCCAGCATGTCCAGGTACGGCACGGGATCGATCACGCGTATTTTGCCGCCGACCCGGGGCGCCTCGGCGCCGAGCGTCTTGCGGGTGCGCGGGTGCATCGGGATGACCACGGGCATTTTGAGCCGCGCCAAGGCCGCCAGGATCGCCGCCAGCCGCGCCGGATCGTCCGTGTTCTCCGCCCGGTGGACCGTCGCCAGGTAAAACGACTTCGGCTTGAGACCGAGCCTCGCCACGACGTCGCTTTGCCGCTTGGCCTGCGAGGCATGGAACAGCACCGAGTCGTACATGACGTCGCCGACCTTGTGGACGCCCTCGCGGATCCCTTCCTTCGCCAGGTTGGCGACGGCTGCTGCGGTCGGGCAGAGAAGCAGCGTCGAGACCGCGTCGGCGAGGACCCGGTTGATTTCCTCGGGCATGCGGCGGTTGTAACTCCTCAGGCCGGCCTCCACATGCGCCACGGGGATGTGCAATTTCGCCGACGCCAGGGCCCCGGCCAGCGTCGAGTTCGTGTCGCCGTAGATGAGCACCCAGTCCGGTCGCGCGGCAAGGAGGTCCTCCTCCAGCCGCTCGAGCATGCGGCCCGTCTGGTGCCCGTGGCTGCCCGAGCCGACCTCCAGGTTGACCGCCGGAGGGGGAATCCGGAGTTCATCGAAGAAGACCTGCGACATCCCCGGGTCGTAGTGCTGGCCCGTGTGCACGATCCGCTCGCAAAGCACCGGCTCGCCGGAGGTTTGGTTCAGGTGGTCGGCGATGGCGCGGCTCACCGCCGCGGCCTTGATGAACTGCGGCCGCGCACCGACGACCGTGGTGATCTTCACGATTGACATGACTCGGCCTTCCCCACCGAAGTACAGGCTCACGTTTCCGCGCGCCGCGCGACACGCCCACTATATCGGCGCGGGCCGCGCAACGCCAGCGGCTTCGGCCTTGAATCATCCGCAGGTTCCCGGGGAGGGCCGGCGAGGGGGGTCCAGGACGACCACGGCAGGACGCGAATCAACGTTTCGGACGCCGTGGGCCGCTCTTGGGCGCTATCGTTTATCGGGACCGCGCAGGGCAGATGGCGAGAGACGCACCTGCACGAAATGCCGCAAGTCCAAAGAAAACCGACGGTCAGGGGCCACAGACCAAGGGCTGTCATCACTAACCGTCGATTCATCGGCTGGTGGGGCACCAGGGACTCGAACCCTGGACCCGCTGATTAAGAGTCAGCTGCTCTACCAACTGAGCTAGTGCCCCGTGGTTCCGACGCATTGTACCCACGGGCCTTGCCGTGTCAACCCTCGGGCAGGCGCGGCGGCGCTTGCCCGGACGCCAGCGAAACGCTAGCATGGGCCATATGAGGACCGTCGGACACACATGTCGGGCGTGGTTTGCGTTGGCCGCTCTTGTGGGCGTGTGCGGCCTTGCCCCGGCGGCGCGGGGCGCCGCCCAAGCCCCTGAGGCGATGCCGACGGCGGACCTTCAGTGGGGCCGGCCGGTGGCAGGGCTTCAGGTGTCGCTCGCCCCGGACGGCGCGGTGCGAACCGCTGGGGCGCTCAGGCTCCGGCTGTACCTGAGAAGCGTCGGGTCGCCGCCCCCGAAGATCGAGCCGGTCAAAGACGCGTTCGGGTGGCTCCTCGTGGTCCAGAGGCCCGGGGCGCAGAGCGCCGGCTACTACAGCGACCGTGTCCGGCTGGTCGAGCAGGAGCGAACCGGCGCCGGCGAGGAGCAGGTCATTCATTTCGCCCCGATCGACCTAGTGCTCCGTCGCACGTGAATTGATGCATGTCGTGGGGTCTCTTTGCCGATGGGGTAACCATACCCGAGGCAAGGAGGCCTACCATGAAGAAGAAGTATATCGTGACGCTGACGGAAGAGGAAC
>Ga0315284_10013017_pt1 | contig 11847 bp, 11 predicted proteins | sample YL17G09_16_MG_FD_203696 | JGI IMG/M metagenome (GOLD analysis project Ga0315284, IMG submission 203696) | Sediment microbial communities from Yellowstone Lake, YNP, Wyoming, USA - YL17G09_16 | ecosystem: Environmental > Aquatic > Freshwater > Lake > Sediment | place: USA: Wyoming | collected... | reverse complement strand
GAGCTTCAATTCTTCTGTTCTATTGAAATCAATTCCACCTCAAAAATTAAGGTCGCATTGGGACCAATGTCGCCACCGGCACTCCTCTCGCCGTAGGCAAGGTTTGACGGGATAAAGAGCTCCCATTTGGCTCCTTCTTCCATGAGCGGCAATGCTTCGGTCCATCCAGGAATAACACCATTCACAGGGAAGGTTGCCGGCTTTCCCCGTCGGTAGGAACTGTCGAACTCCTTTCCATCGATCAGGGTCCCCCGGTAGTGAACCGTTACGGTATCGGTTGCCGTGGGTTTCTTGCCAGCACCCGCTTTAAGCACCTTGTATTGCAGACCGCTCGGCAAAGTCTGAACCCCTTCCTTTTTTTTGTTGGTTTCGAGAAAGATCTCTCCCTCTTTTTTATTCTTCTCTCCCTGTTGTTTTGCCAATTCCTGCTGTTTGGCTATGAATTCTTTTTTGAAGTTGGTCAGAACTTCCTGCATTTCTTCATCGGTCAAAAGTGACTGATTTCCGGTGTAAGCATCTTTGAACCCTCTCGTTACAAGCTCGAGGTCCACATCGACGCCCTGCATCTTGAGCGTTCGCCCGATGTCCAACCCCATACTGTAACTGACCTTGTCTCTTTGGGTTTTTAAAATGGCACTGTCCTGTGCCATTCCGTGGACTGCCACCAACAACACGCACAAAACACCAACCATTAATGATCTCACTGTGCGACTCCTTTCTCCTTCGTGATTGAAGTATCAAATGAACAATTGGAGGGATATTATAACAGATTCTCTGAAAACCGATCCAGCCTGTGGATCGGATACCCCTAATCCATCATCACAAGGCCGCACATATCTTAGGTTTTGAGGGTGGACTATGGAAGCTCCCCGGCCAGAGGCCGGTGCTTCCCGGAAAGGAAATGTCGTTTTTATTGTGCCCCCTTGACCCCGCCTATACTGAGGCGAGGATCCCGGGGCACTTGCCGGCCACCCGAAGCGGTTCAGAGGCGAATCCTTTTCTTGTGAAGCTCGCCCCCAAGGGCGGACTTCCGGGAGATGCAAGGACGGTTACAGGGTTGGCTTCCTCTCCGCCCAGCATCCAGCCGACTTGCCCGTGAACAGCGGTCTGTGAGCCACTCTTGAATAAATCATTGAAATCTGATTTAATTTGGTCAGTTTCAGTAGACACATCACTTGGCTTGGAGAAACGACCATGGGAGATCTCCGAACTATCCTTTCTGTTGTTGCAGGAGTGATCCTCTGTGGGTTGGTCATAGGGTGGTTGCTCCGCTCCAAGATCCAACAGGCCCGTGACCGACTCAGAATTGAGATGGAATCTGAAAGGGCAACACTCCTCGAGCGACTTCAGGGCAGAGATCAACAACTGCAGGAGCTGAAGAACGAGCTCAAAAAATCGAATAGTGACATGGACCATTTGAGAGAGGAGAATACGGAACTTAGAACCAAGATCTCGGAGGTTCAAACAAGAATTGAAGAGGAAAGAGAGAGCGCTGAAGAAAAACTAGCCCTGTTGAATGAGGCCCAGCAAAAATTATCCGATGCCTTCAAGGCCCTCTCCGCCGAAGCCCTAAAGAGTAACAACCAATCTTTCCTGGAGTTGGCTAAGCTGACGCTCGAAAAGTTCCAGGAGGGGGCCAAGGGTGATCTCGAAAAGCGGCAGCAAGCCATCCACGAACTGGTCAAACCATTGAAAGACTCTTTAGAAAAGGTCGATGGGAAGATTCAAGAAATCGAGAAGACAAGAACAGCGGCTTACGCAGGTCTCACAGAGCAGATCAAGTCCCTCGGGACGACCCAGATGCAGCTCCAAAGTGAAACAGCGAACCTCGTGAAGGCCCTCCGGATGCCAACGGTTCGTGGCCGATGGGGAGAAATCCAGCTCAAGCGGGTCGTCGAGATTTCCGGGATGCTCGAATACTGCGATTTCATGCAACAGGAATCGGTGAACACGGAAGACGGCACCCTGCGGCCCGACATGGTGATTAAGCTCCCCAACGAGAAGAGTGTCATCGTTGATTCGAAAGCCCCCCTTCAGGCCTATTTGGAGGCCCTGGAAGCCTCTGATGAAGAAACACGACTGGCCAGATTAAAGGAGCATGCCCGTCATATTCGGACTCATTTGTCGAAACTGAGTTCGAAGGCCTACTGGGACCAGTTCAAAGCCACCCCTGAGTTTGCTGTTCTCTTCCTGCCGGGTGAAACATTCTTCAGTGCTGCTCTCGAACAAGATCCGAGCCTGATCGAGTTTGGAGTGGAACAGCGAGTGATCTTGGCGACTCCCACAACGCTCATTGCGCTCTTGAGGGCGGTGGCCTATGGGTGGAGGCAAGAAAAGCTTGCGGAGAATGCCCAGGTCATTAGTGAACTTGGAAAGACACTCTACGATCGGCTACGCACGCTCGTTGACCATTTCTCTGATCTCCGCAAAGGTCTGGACCGGGCCGTGGATGCTTACAACAGGGCTGTGGGCTCTTTCGAGGGTCGCGTGCTCATCTCAGCCCGCAAATTTAAGGAACTCGGTGCCTCGACCGGAGAAGATATCGAGACGATCGAAGTCATCGACAAGTCAACCCGACCCCTCCAGATTAACGGGAAGAGCCTCTTTTCAAGTCCCCAGGAGGACAAGGACGATGCTCAGAACCCAGCTGAAGCAGGGATCCATCACAAGAAGGGAGAAAAGACATGACGTTACTCATCATCCTCGGTATCATCGCTGTGATCGTGTTTTCGGCTGTTGCCATTTACAACAAGCTCGTCCGCCTGAGAAATACCGTGAAGTCCTCGTGGTCGGATATCGATGTCCAATGTAAGAAAAGATATGATCTCGTGCCCAACCTGGTCGAGGCGGTGAAGGGATATGCGTCCCACGAGAAATCTGTTTTCGAAAAGGTGACCCAGGCCAGGTCCATGGCCATGCAGGCCCAGTCTCCTGCAGAAATGGCCAAGGCTGAAAACATGATCAGGGATACTCTGAAGAGCCTTTTTGCTGTGGCGGAGGCTTATCCTGAGTTGAAGGCCAATGCCAATTTCCAGCAACTCCAATCTCAGTTACAAGAACTCGAAAGTAATATCGAATCCGCCCGAAGGTATTACAATGCCGTTGTTCGAGACTACAACACGTTGATCGAGTCTTTCCCTTCAAACCTCATTGCATCTCAATTCAAATTCCAGCAAGGAGAATTCTTCGAGTTGGAAGCTCCTGTGGAAGAGCGAAAAGCCCCCCGGGTCAGTTTTCCATGAACGAGAGACATTTCATGAAAACGCTCTTGAAAACAGTTGTTGTCCTCGCGATCCAAGGCATGCTCGTATCGTCTGCCTTTGCCCAGTTCTTCACCATCGAGAAATTCCATTCCGATATCACGATCCGGCCCGATTCCTCCTTTATGGTCACGGAAAGGATTGACGTCAATTTCTCAAGACCGCGTCACGGGATCTATCGGGAGATTCCCTTTACGTACCGAGATGATTTGGGCCATACGATCAAGACACCCACTCACGTCCTCTCTGTGACCGACGGGTCTGGAAAGAAGTGGAAGGCGAAAATCAGTAAAAAGGGAAATGTGGTCAACATAAGAATCGGCGATACCCACAAATACGTCCAGGGGCGACAAGTCTATACCATCACGTATCGGGTTGAAAATGCCATTCTCTTCTTCAGTGACCATGATGAACTGTACTGGAACGTCACAGGCAACGACTGGAAAGCTCCCATCGAAGAAGCCTCGGCGCACATCACGCTCGCGGTGCCTGCCCAGAGCAAGAATCTATGGGCAGCGGCTTACACCGGGCCGTTCGGTTCAAAGGAGTTGGCCGCTGACTATGAGACACACACAAATGAAGTGACCTTCGCCACCAAGAGACCCTTAAATGTCGGTGAAGGACTCACCATTGCTTTTGGTTGGGATAAGGGGCTGATGGCCATTCCTTCTGCCTGGAAGAAATTTCTTTGGGCCATTGACATGGCAGAGAACTGGATTTTTCTCTTTCCCCCCCTGGCATTCGCTTTCATGTTTTTCTTGTGGAGAAGGAGAGGCAGAGATCCAAGAGTCAGAGAATCCATGACCGTCATGTATGAACCTCCCAAGTTCGAGAACCGACCTCTGACACCGGCAGAAGTTGGAACGCTGATCGATGAGAACTTCGATCCAAGAGACATGACATCCACCATCGTGGGACTCGGAGTGAAAGGGTATCTCAGAATCGAGGAGACAAAAAAGGAAGGCTTGTTATTCGATTCAACCGATTACTATCTCAAAAAAATGAAAGGTCCCGATGCAGAGCTCAGCCCTTTTGAGAAGGAGCTCATGGAGAGTCTGTTCCCAGGACAGCTCCCTGGAGTTTACGTTTCGAACCTAAAGAATCGATTCTACACAAACCTGGGGACCCTGAAAGGCATTCTCTATGGAGAGCTGATTCGGAAGAAATATTTTCTGACGAATCCTGAAAAAGTAAGAGGAACCTATGCCATGGCTGGAGTGGTCACCCTGGTAGTCGGTGCTTTTGCATTCGCATTTCTGGTTCCTGGTTCCACCGGAAAAGGAGTGATTGCAGGCCTCCTCACGGGACTCCCATTTTTCCTTTTAGCCAAATTCATGCCTGCGAAAACGAAGACAGGAGCCTCTGTGTATATGGATATCGTGGGGTTCCGGGAATTCATGACCCGTGCTGAAAAAGACCGCCTCGAACGAATGGGAGACGCTGATCTATTTTCAAAATTCCTTCCCTATGCCATGGCTCTTGATGTGACGGACAATTGGGCAAAGGCCTTTGAAGGAATCTACCAACAGACGCCAGAATGGTATGTCTCTCCCGTGGGAATCAGAACATTCAATCCTTCTACCTTCTCCCATTCGATCCAGTCAGTCACTTCGAACCTTTCTTCTGCCATGTTTTCTGCGCCCCGAGGAAGCGGAGGCCGTGGCGGCGGAGGCTCTGGAGGAGGCGGATCTTCAGGGGGAGGGTTCGGAGGCGGAGGCGGTGGAAGCTGGTGAAAAAATGAAGCTCCACGCCCTACAGGGCGCGGCTTCCCGGTATGGACCTTTTTTTTTATATTGTGCCCCTTTACCCCGCCCTCAAGGGCAGGGATTACGGGGCACTTGCCGGTCAAAAAAACCATAAAAATCGAAGGATAAGACCCTAAATTTTTTTCTTGACAAAAAGTGCGTTGCATTATATTGTGTTGTAACATATTAGAAGGGGGTCTTCCTTGGGAAATACAAAAATCGCTCGAACAATTTACATCAACGGTGATCAACTGGAAGCCCTAAAAAGGTTGTCCCAAAGGACCAAGGTTCCCCAATCTGTTTACGTGCGGGAAGCCCTGGATCTTCTCCTTGAAAAATATTCCGAGCAGCTAAGATTAGACTTCAAGGAATATTCCAACGGATGACCTTCATCGTCTAGGGGAATTCTTTGAACCTCTGGATGAACTCCAGGATTTGGAGGAGGGAAGAGTGGGTGAACGTTTTCGACTGATTTATCTAAAATCTTCGGGATCGCAACGATCCAGCGAAGAGGAATTGCCATTCTGTCACCCGCGAGAAGTGAGTTTCGCCTCCCTCTCTTTTGACTCCTCAGCCGTTCAGCAAGACTCTTTTTCATCTCAAGCCATCTTCAGACAGGCCAAAGTCGATTTGGATCACTCTGATCCGAAAGTGAGAATGCTCGCAATCCAACACCTCGAGACCTGTGACTCGACGATTGCTTTCCCTCTGCTCCAGGAAATTCTCCTAGATCCGACTCCAGAGGTGAGGGTACAAGCAGTCAACTCGCTCGCCAAGTTTCAAGACCCCGTTGTCTCCCCTCTCCTCAAGAAACACCTGAAAGACCCTGATCCCAGGGTAAGGATTGCGGCTCTCCGAGGAGTATTCAAGTGCAAAGACAAGGTCGATATGAATCTCCTCATTCAATTCCTGAGTGACGAATCGTCTTGGGTCAGACGCAAGGTGGCTACTTTACTTGGATGGATTCAGATGGAAGGAACTTTTCCTGTTTTGGTAGAGATGTCGAAGGACGCGGATGCTCGGGTAAGAAAGTCAGCCCTTTTTTCCCTCATGACTCTCTATCCCGAAGAGAGTAAGGATCGATTGTTAGAGGCGATGAACGATTCCGACCCGGAGCTTAGGAGATGGGCCCAGAAGGTTTTGGAGAAGGCGGTAGCCAGACCGTAAAGAAAGATTTTCTAAGTGGATTGAGGAAAAGACAGATGATGGCGCAATCACATTCTCTTCCTCCGAAGGCTGAAGTTTTTGGAAACACGGTGTATAGCCCCACAGCCTTTGCGAGGATGTTAGGGATTTCGAAGCATGAACTCCTCGAAAAGGAATCCCAGGGAATTCTTCCGCCAGCAAAGCGAGATGAGCATCAGGATCGTTACTATACTCCAGAAGACATCATCCGTTACCGGAAGTATCTTGGTCTTCCCCCGATTGTCCGGTCAGTCAGAAAACAGCTTTTCCTCAATTTCAAAGGTGGAACTGGAAAGAGCACGATTTCCGCTTCCTACGGATTCCGCATGGCCCAGATGGGACTTCGAACCCTCTTGGTCGATCTGGATCCCCAGGGCCACCTGACCCAATGTCTGGGACTGAATAGCGCACAGTACCCAAAGACGCTGTTCAGCGCTTTGATCGAAAAAGAAGAAATCGATCGGATTCTGGTCAAAACCGACCTTTCTACGCTGCACGTCATTCCATCCAATCTCAATCTTTCTCCAGTGGAACTCTCGCTCTTCTCCATGAATTCGAGAGAATTCCGGCTGAAGAGGATCCTAAGCACGATTGAGAAGAATTACGACCTCATCGTTCTGGATGCGTCACCCAGCATTGGCCTTCTGAATCTGAACGCCATTCTCGCCTGCAATGATTTGATCATTCCTGTCTTGGCAGACTTTCTTTCCTATCATGGACTGAAGATTCTGTTCGAGACCCTCTCGACCATTGAAGAAGACTTTTCCTTTGTTTTCGAAAACATTTTTATTTTTCTGAATCGTTACAACGAATCCCATCGCATCTGTAGACGATCAAAAAAGGCACTGGAAACTCATTACGCTAAATATCTCCTGCAAACGGTGGTTCGACAGGATACAAAGATTGCGGAAGCAACAAGCCAGGGCGCCCCAGTCTTTTTGTTTGCCCCTTCGTCGAAAGGAGCGTTAGATATCCAGGGCCTTATTGACGAAATTTTCGCGCTGAAAGGAGCGGATCATGACTGACGAGTTTACGACTACGGTCGCCCAAAAATTTCCAAATACATTGAGTAAAGACCCGGTAGAAAGACCCTGGGATGTGCCAGAGCCTGGACCCATGGCTTCAGCCAAGAAATTTGGCGAGGATCTGAAACGAGACGATCTCACCGAGCGCATCCATCATCTGTATGCAGAGCTCCGTGCTTCCTTGAGCATTCGCTCTGCTTTGGAATACGATCTCAAGAAAGCCAATCGGCTCCTGGAAGAGATCAGCCGGATCAAGATGGAAGTGGAGAAGGTCGTCGAGATGTTACGAGTGATGGAAGAGTATATGAAGGAACGGATCAAGTAATTGCTTCCTATTCGTCGGATCAACGCAAACCCAAGGAGTTGAGAATGGGTCTGAAGTCTAAGGAGGGAACGAGATGAAGCTGAGAGATCCGATGCTCATCAGTGATGGCTTCGAGAAGAGCGTCGCCGAAAAGATGCCGAGGGTCAAGAGGGAAGAGGAACGTCCTTTTTCGCCTGTGAAAACAGAACCTCCCCCGCCGCTGGAAGCGCCGGTCGAAACGCGTCCCATCGAGTTCGAGCCTGAGATGAAAGGTACCCCTCCACCCCCTAAGAAAAGTGAAGGGAAGGACCAGAACTTTGATGTCCTGAAGTTGATCGAAGACCTTCACAATCAGCTTCTCCTTTCGAGTCAGACTCGGAGGGCACTGGAAGTTGACGTTGCCACCTCCCGAAAAACGATCCAGCAATATGCCGAAGATAACAGGGATCTACGACACCAGATTGAGAATCTGAAAAAGGAACTTCAAAGGCTAAAGGATCTTCAGACCGAAACCGCTTACCTCAAAGAAGAAAATACGGATGCCTTGGAGAAGATCCAGGAGTTTCAACAGGAGGTGCGAACCCTCAATGAGGCATTAGGCCAGGTTACCCAGGAAAGGGATGAAGCCTTTCGTCGGGTCTCGGGACTGGAATCTCACTCACAACACGTAGAGGTCTTGCGAATCAAAGAGAAGATGAGAGAGAAGGAGGCATCCCAATTTTCCGATGAGAACAGGGCCCTCCGTTCGAAACTGGAAGAAGCTTTGACCCAAAATATAGATCTCGAGAGGAAGTATGAGGAGCTGAAGAGGTCCTTCAATGAAATCAAAGAATCTCTGACCTTCCTGAGGGACTCCTGTAAGACGGAATACTACAATCTCCCCGGGTCTTCCTCCTGAACAAATTTTTGAATTGACATCTCCCCGAGGATAGGGTTATTGTGAGCGAGATTTCATCCCTTCGTTGTGCTATTGCCTGACACCGCTGGGGAAACCTTCACTCGGGGAGAAGCGCACCTTGAAAATTCGACTGATTGATCCCGCCTATGAACACCCCTTTATCGGCCACTCACAAAGAGTGATTAAGCGTATCTGGTTTGCTCACCTGACGCTAACGACCCTTGCTGCCCTGACTCCTTCAGACATCGACGTGAGGATCACCGACGAAAATGTGGAGCCCATTGATTTTGATGAGGAAGTGGATCTCGTCGGCGTGACCGGGATGATCATTCACGCCTCGAGGGCCTATGAGATCGCCCATCGGTTTCGAGAGAGAGGTGTCCCTGTGGTGATGGGCGGCCCCCATGCTTCGAGTCTCCCCCTTGAAGCCAAGCAACATGTGGACGCTGTCGTGAGGGGCGAGGCAGAGAAGGTCTGGACGGATTTGATTAGAGACTTCCAGCACGGATCTCTAAAACCCTTTTACAGAGCGGATGACTACTGCTCTATGGAGGGCCTTCCCCCGCCGAGGCTCGATCTTCTCAAAAAAGATGCCTATATGACGATCAACTGTGTTCAGACGACCAGAGGGTGTCCCTACAGTTGTGACTACTGCCATGTTACCCACTTCTTTGGGAAGACCTATCGCTGCCGGCCACTGAATGAAGTCATCACAGAGGTGAACCGCCTGGAAGGAAATTTTCTGGTCTTTATCGATGACAACATTGCGGGGAATCGTCAGTATGCCAAAGAGTTCTTTACTCAGTTGAAACCTCTGAAAAAACAATGGGCCGGCCAGGCCAGTATCACCATCGCCCGAGATCCTGAACTTTTGAGGCTGGCGGCCGACAGTGGGTGTGTTTCGTTGTTCATTGGCATGGAATCTCTTTCGGCCGCCAATCTGGAATCTGTGAAAAAATCATTCAATCGTCCAGGTCAATTTGAGGACGCCATCAAAGCCTTACATGACTTTGACATCATGATTCTGGCAGGATTCATTTTTGGGCTCGACTATGACGATGAGGGTGTTTTCGAAAGAACCCTTCGCTTCTGCGAGCGAAACCGAATTGAATTGCCGAGTTTCTTCCTACTCACGCCCCTTCCCGGAACCCCTCTGTTTCAAAGGATGGAATCCGAGGAGAGGCTTCTGCATCAGGACTGGAAGCAGTACAACGGAGCCACCGTGGTCTTCAGGCCAAAGCTCATGACGGAGGAAACACTTCAACAGGGATTTAACTGGGTCTGCAAAGAGGGTTACTCTTTGAATTCGATCTTCAAGAGAGTCATCCACCCTCAGCAGCGTTTCTTCACCCGGCTCCTTTCGAACATCGCTTATCGAAGCATTACCCAGCGATCGCCGGAAAGCGCCGTCCCAAGTCTGTCCAGAATTTTGCAGAGAATGAACGACACCATTCCGGTGAGAAACACTCGAGATCTCATCCAGAGGGCCGGTGAGAAAATCACCGAAAGAAAGCAAGCCATCGGTCAGAGGGCAGCCGATACCCTTCGACTCTATTCGCTATACAATGAGAGGCTCAAAACCCTTCTCGTCAGACTCGAAGGTTCCATTGACCTCGAAGGGTCCAAGGAACTTGCCAGGAGGCTCAAGGGGGCGTTGGACGCAAGGATCCAAAGAATCACTCTCGATTTCAACGACGTGAAGGCCTTCTCCTCAGAGGCGATGGCTCTTCTTGCTCGACAGGGTTTCCTTCAACGCGAAGAAAAGGGACTGCTGGTCGCCATTAATGCGCCCGATCCAACCCATTGATGAACACCTCACCTGTTCCGACCATGAGGTCCACATCTCCAAAGCCATTTCTATCTGAGAATTTCCTTGAAACTTCTGCTCGAGGCTGCTTCACTGGTCCATCGTGAGAGGCAGATTCGCTCGATGTTTCCTCATCTAAAGCATTCGAGAGGGTCAGTCAATTTTGTTGACATTCAACCCTTGCTCGTATATATTTAGCCGGGGTTTTCTGACAAGACATCATTAGGAAAGGGGTGGGGCAATTGTATAAGATTGTCGAAAAAAGACAGATGGCCGAGAACACGGTTTGCCAGCTCAGGGTCGAGGCACCTCGTATTGCGCGAAAGGCCAAACCAGGCCAGTTCGTCGTCCTCCGGGTCAATGAAACCGGAGAACGGATTCCTCTCACCATGGCGGGTACGGATCCCGCTGGAGGAACCATCTCGCTCATCTTCCAGGTGGTGGGAAAATCCACGGCCCTCATGAGGGCACTCAACGTGGGAGATTCGATCCAAGACATCATCGGCCCTCTGGGAAAACCTACCCATATCGAAAACCAAGGGACAGTCGTCTGTGTCGGGGGCGGCACGGGTGTGGCTGTGATGTATCCCATCACCCAAGCGTACAAAGAGGCAGGAAACCATGTGATTGCCATTATTGGAGCCCGGACCAAAGACCTTCTCATCCTCGAGGAGGAAATGCGGGAAGCTAGTCACGATCTGCGGGTCACCACAGATGACGGGAGCTATGGCCACCATGGATTTGTGACCGATGTCCTTCGAAAAATCTTCGAAGAAAAAAAGGATGTGAAACTGGTGGTGGGAATCGGACCCGTTCCCATGATGAAGTTTCTGTGTAAGATGACCAAAGAATACGGCGTCAAGACCGTTGTGAGCTTGAACCCGATTATGGTGGATGCCACTGGAATGTGCGGTGCCTGTCGAGTCACCGTCGCTGGAAAGACGCGATTCTGCTGCGTGGACGGACCGGAATTTGATGGCCACGAGGTGGACTATGATGAGCTGGTGAAACGCCAGCGGGCCTATCTCACGGAGGAAAAAGCCTCCATGGATCGATTCATGGGAGCGGCGAGATAGAGGGGGTTTGAGATGGTGGAAAAGAAGGAGAAACCAAAGATACCCAAACAAAAGATGCCCGAACAGGATCCAAAGGTCAGGGCAAAGAATTTCAAGGAGGTTCCTTTCGGCTACTCACCCGAACTGGCCCAATTGGAGGCGAGCCGCTGTCTCCAGTGTAAGAAGCCGAAATGTATTGAAGGATGCCCAGTGGAGATCGATATCCCCGCCTTCATAAAACTCATTTCAGATGGGGACTATGTGGGCGCGGCCAGAAAACTGAAGGAACGGAATGGTCTCCCTGCAGTGTGCGGCCGAGTCTGTCCTCAAGAGGACCAGTGTGAAAAAGTCTGCATCGTCGGCAAGAAAGATGACCCCGTGGCGATCGGTCGACTGGAACGCTTTGCCGCAGATTGGGAGAGGGAAAAAGGGGAAGTCTCTGTTCCGGAGAAGACCCCCTCCACAGGGAAGAAAGTTGCGGTCGTAGGAGCAGGACCCGCCGGATTGACCTTGGCCGGAGATCTCATTCTCAAAGGCCACGAGGTCACTGTCTTTGAAGCCCTTCATA
>Ga0315284_10013016_pt1 | contig 11848 bp, 28 predicted proteins | sample YL17G09_16_MG_FD_203696 | JGI IMG/M metagenome (GOLD analysis project Ga0315284, IMG submission 203696) | Sediment microbial communities from Yellowstone Lake, YNP, Wyoming, USA - YL17G09_16 | ecosystem: Environmental > Aquatic > Freshwater > Lake > Sediment | place: USA: Wyoming | collected... | reverse complement strand
AAAGAGATGCTGAAGTCCATATAAAATTTAAACTAGATGTAGAAAGAGCAACAAAGAAAAAGAAATTTGCTCAAAGAAATACTTTCGGAATGGGAGGAATTACATTCAGAGTTCCTAAATTTTAATATGGCAAAATTAACACTAGAAGAATGGAGAGAATTAACTCCAAAAGTGAATTATAGGAACAGATTTATTTCGACAAGAACTAAAACTGGAACTAAAATTTTAAAAAAGATTATTGCTTACAGACAACCTAAATCCCCTGTAAAAAGATTTACAAGGAAAATAACAAAATGACAGACACTGGAGATATAATTGGAGGAGTTATTGGCTTAGGCATAGGATTAGCAGTTGTTGATGCTATGGGCAGAAGAATAAAACCCTTAACACCTTATAAAAGAAAAGCTAAAAAGAAAAAGAAGAGATAAAATGAACCAACTCAAAGCAGGAATTAAAATAGAGAAAGAACATAAGCCCACTTATACTTTTATACAAAATTATCTTAAAAGAAAAGGCAAACTGCCACCTCAAAAATTAGTCTATAAACATATAGCCCAAAACCATATTAAAGAAATTCCAAATTATTATACTAAATTAAAAAAGGCTAAATTATGATAAAACCCAAACAACAAGATTATAGAATTAATATTCTTAAAAAAGAAAATAAGAAAGAAAAGGATAAGATAAAAAAAGCCATTAAGAAATTAGGATACTTCACTAAATAATATTCTTTTACAATAATTTAAGTAAAAGAAAACCTAAAAAGAAGTTTTCAATCTCTTTCTTCTTTTTGGGTTAATACTAAAAAATAAAAAAACAATTTTAACTCATATTTATTTTGCAGGAGTTATATCAATAAAAGGATTTGTTCCACCCAACATATATTGAGGAAGTTTCCCATCCCATTTTCCGATAGCTTGTAACTGGACATAATCTCTTCCCCCTTGAGAATTTATAGCTTGTGCTTGGATTGCAATAGCATCTGCTTCTCCCTTTGCCTGAGTTACTCTCTGCTCAGCTTCATATTTGACTTGTTCTAATTTATTCTTTGAAGCAAGTGCATTTTGTTCAGCTGTAACTTTAAGTTCAATAGCCTGCGAAAAACTGGGACTGAATTTAAAGTCTATAATTGAAATACTTTCAACAATTATTCCTCGTGGAGCAAGTTTTTCTTTTAATATAGTTTCCATAGAATTTCTTACTTCTTCTCTTTTAGTAATTAACTCAACAGCCGTAAATTGAGCAGTTGTTGCTTTATTACTTTCTTGCTCTAATGGAACAATAATTTTAGTAGCATAATCAATCCCAATAGTTCTATATATTTCTGGAACACTTTCAGAATTTAAATGATAATTAATAGCAATTTTAGTATTAACATCTTGCAGGTCTTTACTTGAGGCTGTCAAATCTGCTTCATACTTTTGAGTTCTTGTGTCCATTTTAACAACCGATTGAACAAAAGGGATTTTAAAATTTAAACCCTCACTTGTAGCAATAGTGCTGGGTTTTCCAAAAGTTAAAACAACTCCCTTATAACCAGCAGGGATTGTATAAATTGTTAAAAATAATGAAATAATAATTAATCCCAATAAAAATATGACTAATCCAACTGCAACTTGTCCAAATTTATTTAATTTTTTTTCCATCTCGTTTTACCCCCTTACATTATTATTACTATAAGGAAAATAACCCTGCCTTGCCCTTTTAAAAGCCTTTTATATATTCTATTAAGGCTAAATAAAGCTAAAAAACCCCAATTCCCCTATTCTTCTACTTTTGCATCATCTAAAAAGGGAACATAAGTTTTTTTAGGAACTTCATCAGGATTTTTCTTTGAAATAATTTTATCAATTTCTGCCCTATCTTCTAAACACTGGAAACAAAATATTTCTTTAAGCATAGCAGGTCTTTTTGCACATCGCATACAAATTTGTTCTTTAAAATCTTCTGCCTTTAAGTCTTTGGGCTTTGTTGTTTTTAAATTAAATTCAGGTTCCATTATTTCTTCAAATCCTCTTTTAATTTATCTCTTTGGATTAATTCACCTTCATAAAAATAAAAATCTTCATCTTGACTATTTATACATCTATATTTTGTAGTTCTTCTAAAAATTCCTCTTGGATAAACTTCTACAATTAAAAATATATTATTAGTTTTTGATGGAAACTTCCACTCTACAAAATCTCCTTCTTGAAACTTATTTATCATTTCTTCAAATCCTCTTTTAATTTATCTCCTGCTAATTTGTCTATTTTATTTTTTACTAATCCTCTTAATCCGATAATCTCAAAGTCAATACTATCAATTTCCATTTTTAATTTTCTGATAAATTCTTTTACATCTTGGACTTCTATATATTTTCCTTCCATTTCATCACTTAAACTTACTTCAATTATTTCATTACTTAAATTAAATTCTTTTTCCATTATTCAATTAACTTATTAACAATCTTATTTAATTTTTTATTTTTAGTTATAAAATAGCCTAGAATAGTTGAAATTATAAAAAATAAGATAATATAAACAAACCACTTTAAAGGTTCAAAATCCCCTGTTGAAGTAGAAACCCCAATAAACCTAGATATAAACCCTATAATTAATAATAATAAAGTAATAGTCAAACCAATAATAAATCTTCTAAAATAAATATTAACAAAAAATAAGAAAATAACAATACTTACAAAAATAATAAAAGTTAAAATCCAACTAAAACTAGCAGTATTAATTAAATCAATAGAACCTATTGCACTTGTTGTTGAATTTAAAGCATTAACCATTTTATTTCTCTCTTATTTTTTCTAACAATTCCTCATACCTTTTTTGTTCTTCAGGATTAAATTTAATCTTTTCCACCTGCCCTCTTGCAAATAATTCCTCTAATATTTCCTTAACAGGTCTTGTATTATTAATAGGTATTTCACGATAAGTTGGTGTTGGTTTATATTTTTTAGGCATTATAATCTTAATCTTTCTACTTCCATTTTCATTCCTACAGAACCTTTTACATTTGGAAAAGCACTTAAACCAAATTCGGCTGGTTTAAAATTATGTTTTCTTTTTAAACTTGAAAAATCTCTTGAAAGAATATTCCATTTTTCTAGATTTAAATCCTTAAGAACTTTGTTCTTTTCTTCATTAGTTCCAAAATAATGCAAATCCAATAAATATTTTGCTTGTTCTCTATTATTTAGCATTAATAATTTTTTAGTATTTGGAATTGATTTATTATAGTGTCTTTTAGGTTTAGAAGAAGGTCTAAAAGGAAAACTTACTTCTTTTTTAACAATAGGCTTATAATTAATTAAAGGAGCATTAAAATTTAAAATATTTTTTAATATAACTAATTCATTTTCTAATAAATTAATTCTTTCTTTTACTTGGGTTTCATTCATCATTTTCTATTTTTCCTTTATTATTTTTAATACTTGAATCATAATTCTGTCCAACTTTTACTGCAAAATTACTATCCCCTGCCCTAGCATTTAATGTATCAATTAAAAAATCTGCTTGAACATTATTATATTTGTCTAAAAATTCATTAAATTGTTTTTTCTCTAATAGAACTTTAAAAGTAACTAGCTTATATTTATCAAGTTGTTTTTTAGCTTCTGCAATAGTTAATCCTTTTCTTAAAAATCCAGCTAAGTAACTTATTTCTAAATAACCTGTTTCATTTTTGCTAACATCTTCCAATAAATCATCCTTTTGCTTTCCAGTTAAGCCTTTAAAAGACATTACTTTAGAAGCTGTGCTTAAAGGTATATCTCCTTTTTTCTCAGGTTCTCCATTCATAGTTCTAACTTTTCCTTGCCATTTAATAGGAACTCTTGAAATTTCATTTAAAGCATTAACAACTCTATGTGTTGGAACACTAAGTCGAGAAGCTATTTCAGAATTACTCATATTTTTTTTAAGTATTTTACAAACCCTGCCAAACTCTTTTAAATTAACATCTTTTCTTTGAATATTTTCAGTTGCATTAATAACAAAAAACTCCTCTTCACTTAAATCATCTTCTTTAGTTAAAAATATAACTGCTGGAATACTTTTCCAACCTAATTTTTTACAAGCATTAAATCTTCTATGTCCCCAAATAATTGTATAACCTTTTTCTTCTTCCTTAACACCGATTGGTTGTAATAAACCATTATCTTTAATACTTCGCATTAACTCATTTAGCTCCATTTCATAAGCCCTAATGTTTTCTCTTATTCTTATTTCTTTAATTAATATTTCTCTTATTTCCATACTTACTTCCATCCATCAAATTTAATTTAATCATTATTACACTTTTCCAACTTAATATTGGTGTATTTAATTCCTTTTTAAGTTCTTCTTTTAGCTTTTGCATCTTCTTAAATTCTGCTTCTTCAAACATTATATTTATAGTTTTCATAAATTAGTTACTTAGTTAGGGTTTATAAATATTTAGGTTATTTATTATATAGTTAGTTAGGCTTAAAATTAGGTTATTACTTTTAAATTATACTTAAAAAATATTATATAAAACCTTATAAACTTAATTTAATTTTTAACTTAACTTTTAAAAGTAACGAGGGGAAAGCCCATAACTTTCCCTTTAATTCTTTTTTAAAAAGAGGATAAAAAGATGGACTTTAAGTATTATATTGGAAAGAGGGTATTTGTTAAAACTCAAACTAATAGGGTGTATGCAGGAGAAGTTTTAGAAGTTAATTTTATTGGGCAAAATTCTTTTGGAGCAGAAATTTATTTAATTACTTTAAGAGATAAATATAATTCTTTGGTTTGTTTTCATAATAATGAAATAAGATTTATAGAAGAGGAGAAGGGGAAATGAGTGAGTATGAATATGTGAATAAACTGGAAACATTTTTAAGAAAAAATGGATGTAAAACTTGGAGAGAAGTTATTCCTGATAATTGTGAATTTTGGGATAAACCTTATCGAGTAGATTTAGTTTTTTATAGAGATGATTTGGGATATATTGGGGTTGAAGCAAAAGAGCTTAATACATTAGGTCAAGGTTCTGTAATTGCACAAGCATTTGAACAAATAAAAAAGTATAGAGATTTTACTTACTTTCATGGAAATAGATTAAACAGGTGGTGCATGACTTTTGCACTTTCTAAAATGGAACAAGAATATTTTAATAAAAATATGATTACTTTCAATTTTATTAAAAACTTTTTTAGTGTTTATGATATAAGTATTTTGGAATTTAAAGAATATGAAAATTCTTCTTATAATTCAATAATTATTGATTCATTAACAAAAAAAGCAATTCATATAAAAAATGGAGAAAATAAATAATGGGAAAAAAGAAATCATTTAGTTTTGGAAAATATAGTTTTAATTCACAAAAAGAATTAGATTTAACTATTAAAACTATATTATCAGAATGTTCTTATAATGTAGAATTTGAAAATGACTTTTTAAAAGAATTAATAAATAATTTGCATAGGGGAGTTCAAAATGCAAACTTAAAAGTAATTAAATTTAAAATTTTAGATTATAATAATCAAATAAATGAATGGGAATTTTGTAGAGAAAGATTTAGGGGAGGAATTTATGTTACAGGTTTTTTTGAACCAATTAAAAAATGGCATGGAGTAACTTTATATCCACATAAAAAATTAAATGAAAGACAAAAACTAATTAATGCATTAAGACAAAAATGGTCTGAACAAGCAATAAAAAGAAATCAAAATACTATTTGTGAAAGCTGTGAAGATAATTTTCCAGAGTTACATCATAAAAATATTTCATTTAAAAATATTGCTACACAGTGTTTAAGTTTATTTACAGAAGATGAATTAAATTTTGGATTAGCAGATAATTGGTGGTTACATGAAAATGAATCAGATGCTCTTTCTTCTGAACACCCAGCTGTCAAGAAAATGTTTGAGTTACACAAAGATGTAGAATATGAATGGTTATGTAATAATTGTCATAAAAATAAACACAAGGAGAAAACAAATGGCAAGATGGGAAAAAGATAGAAAAACTAAATTCTTAATTTGTCCAAAGTGTAAGGCAAAAGAATTAGTAAATAAGACTTGTTATATTAGACTATATCATAACTGTGATTATATTCCTATGATTTCAGAAAAATTAATAAAAAAACAAGAAGAAGAAAAGCAAAAGGAAATAAATCAAAAGTTATTCCTTGGAAAAAAATTAGAGGTAAAAAATGATTGCATACAAAAACTTTAAACAAATACAACAACTTCCTGATGTAGTTGAAAAACATAGAAACTGGCTTAAAGATTATGAGGGTAAAAAGTTTTCAAAGGGAATTGATGGAGTGGATTTAATTAAATGGAAGCATACAAAATATTCTAATAAAGATTTTGATACTGGAATAAATAAAGTTGGAGGACTAGGGAATAGACTTGTTATTGAATTTGATGGAGATGAAAAAGAAGCAAAAGAATTTCTTGAACTTACTGAAAAAAGATTAAGAGAAAATAAGTGGGGTTTTATAAGGAGTTCTCATAAAGGAAAAAGTGATTATTTATGGATAGAATTTACAGAAGATTTAAGCCCTGAAGAAAAAAAGAAATTCTTAAAATGGATTGCACCACCAAAAAGTGAAATTGATTTAAATTTTAGTTCTCCCAACTTTTGTTTTCCTGTTCTTTATGCTATACACTGGAAACATAGTAATTTTAGAGAAACACCTATTGATTATTTTGAAGGAGAACAAATTGATTATTCTAAATTAGATATTAAAATCCCTTTGGGAAAAATAAAAGCTTGTAACAAAAATGGATTTAAATATACTACTTTTAAAGCTGGAAAAATATTCTCTAATAAGGGACAAGGTGAAGATTTTGATAAAAACCAACCAATATTTTATGATAAAAATGGAAATTTTTGGTTATGGAATAATGAAAAATTCTTTTGGGAAATAACCGATGAAGTTGATTTATTAAATATTATTGAAGAAGAAATGGGTGAAGATATTATAAGTTCTAAAAGAAGAACTGAAATAATAAACACCTTAAAACAAAGGGGAAGAAAAAGAACCCCAAAAGAAATTAAAAAAACTTGGATACAATTTCAAGATGAAATAATAGATATTAGCAATAGTGAAAGATTTAAAGCTAATCCTGATTATTTTGTAACAAATCCAATTCCTTATAAAATTACAAATTCAATAGATACTCCTGTTATGGATAAAATATTTAAAGAATGGGTTGGAAAAGAATATGTTCCCACCCTTTATGAAATATTGGCTTATTGTTTAATTCCTGATTATCCTATTCATAGATTATTTTGTTTTATTGGAGAAGGAATGAATGGGAAGTCTTGTTATTTAAATCTTTTAAAAAAGTTTTTAGGAAAAAATAATGTAACTTGCACAGAATTAGATGTTTTATTAAACTCTAGATTTGAAATAACAAAACTTCATAAAAAATTAGCTTGTATTATGGGAGAAACCAATTTTAATCAATTAAGCAAAACTTCTATACTTAAAAGGCTTACTGGTGGGGATATGATTGGTTTTGAATATAAAAATAAGACTCCTTTTGATGAATTAAATTATGCTAAAATTCTTATTGCAACTAATAACTTGCCTGAAACGGATGATAAAACTCTTGGTTTTTATAGAAGATGGTGCATTATAGATTTTCCAAACCGATTTACCGAACAAAAAGATATTTTGGAAGATATTCCTGAAGAAGAATACAACAACCTTACAACAAAATGTATTTTTATTTTGAATGAACTATTAAAAACTAGAAAATTCACAAATGAGGGTTCAATAGAAGAAAGAACGAAGAAATTTGAAGATAAAAGTAATCCTCTTTTAAAATTTATAAGTGAAAATACTGAAAATGATTTTGAAGAATTTATAAGTTCAAATGAATTTAATAAAAAATTAAATGAGTGGTGTAAATCAAATCGGTTTAGAAGTATAGACGAAAGAACAGTTGGAAAAAACCTTAAATCATTAGGTTATGAAAAAGGAAGAAAACATGTCGATTGGTTATTTGATGGCAAAGGTGGGCAAATTTATGTTTATTTGGGGATAAAATGGAAAAGTTAAAAGTTAGACAAGTTAATGAAGTTATACTATCCACACTCGTCAAAAGTGCATATGTAACGACTGTCAAAAGCTTACTTCATTAACTTGTTAAACTAAACTTATTAAATCAATAAGGTTTAGCCTTAATAAATTTAAAAGTTATTAAGGATAATATAAAACTTTATTAAGGCTAAAACTATAATAAATGTAAAAAAGGCAAAAAAGATGAACAAAAACGACTTTTATGAAATTATACAATCATCATTGTTAATTTTTGATGGAATCAGTTTAAATGAACTTATAGGAACCTATGGTTTTAAACCTATTAATGCCCTTGAGGGCAGGAATATAGCTATAAAGTATAATCCTAACCTAATTAAAGCCACTATAAGCCTAGAAAAGCCCACAATCCCTATTGTAAAAGAAGTTGTAACTAATAATATTAATTTAAATGAAAAGGAGGAAAAGGAGAAATTCTTTAAAGAATTGGCATCTTTTGATTTTTGATGGCAGAAGAAATAAAAAATGAAGAATTAAATAATCGATTGGAAAAAATAGGTGAACAAAATACCTTATTTGGAAAAGCTATTCCCTTAACTCAATTTAAAAATCTAGAAGAAAAAAGGGCAATTAAAGAAAAAGTCAAAGCTATGTTTAATGGACAAATATTAAGAAGCATTATAACCCCTAGGGAAGAAGATAATAATATTAGATTAAATAAATTGGATAGATTAGATAGAAAAAGTCAAGGCTCAGATGTTGAATCAACTATGGCAAGGGCAGATGCATTTGAAAAAAAGACTATGGCAACTTTAAGCACTTTTCCTAGCATAATCACTTTGAGTTATATTTCCTTATTAAGCAAAGAGGGAGATAAGGTTTATGATGCTTTTATGGGACATAATTCGAGAGCCGAGGATGTTTTAACACTTGGAAGAAAATATTATGCTTATGATTGCCATAAATTTCCTGTAGATTTTACAAAAAAAGCAATAAGTTATATTCCAGAAGAAAATTGGGAATTAAATTTAGGGTCATCTGAAAAAATAAAATATGAAGATAATAGTTTTGACTTTTCATTAACTTGCCCACCTTATGCAGATGTTGAACAATATAATAAATTATATGAAGAAAATTTGGCAGAAGATTTAAGTTCGAAAGACTATAAAGAATTTTTATGGATTTATAATAAATGTTTAAAAGAAACTTACAGGGTATTAAAGCCAAGTTCTTATTTTGTAATAATAGTGGGAGATATTCACCGTCAGGGAAAATATACAAGTTTAATGTTAGATACAATTAAAATTTGTAAAATGGCAGGTTTTACTCTCCACGACATTAATATTTATAATAGAAAATCCAATATTGGTGGGGATTTAAATTTTAAAACATTTATTTTAACTTGTAAAAGATTTCCAACTATACACGAATTTATTTTAATATTTAAAAAATGATATGTCCTTACATTAAAACATTATGCAAAGAAGAATGTTTAGGAAATTATAATCCAAATTATTCTTATTGTAAAAATTATATGGATATTACAACAAATTTAATTAGTTTTATGAGGAATGAAAGTAAGTTAGTTTTAAAACTATTAAGTAATTGTATAGAAGGAGGTGTAAAATGAAAATAACCTGCACGAGATGTGGAAAACAAATAAGTGTAATTCAAAAAACCCTAGACAGAAGAATAAGACAATTTAAAAACAAAGAAGATTTTAATAATAATTTTAAATGTCAAAAGTGTAAAAGAGAAAGTAAAATTGAAAAAGCCTAAAAGAATATTAAAATCTGTTTTAAAGAAAAGAGAAAAAAGAAAACTTAAAAGGGATTTTAAAACTAAATTAGAAGAATGGAAAAAACTAGTTTTAATTAGAGATAATTATTGTTGTCAGAAATGTAAAAAGAATTTATTAAACCAACAAAAGAATGTTCATCACATTATTTCATTACAAAGTGTTAAAAGAAAATATCCTGAACTTTTAGAAGATATAAATAATGGTATAACCCTTTGTGGATATTGCCATAAATTTGCACCTGATAGTGCTCACCAAGGTTCTATGGAATTTATTCAGTTTTTTAAAGAAAATAAGTTTGAACAATATGATTATTTAGCAAATATTATATATAATAAAAAGGTATAATTTAAATAATAATAATTAAAAACCTATAATATTTAAATACTTAAATATTAGATTAAATATTATGAAAAAGGCAACAACTTATTTAATAGAAGAAGAAACAATTAAGAAAATTAGTTTTTTAGCTGAAGAAAAAAAGAAGAATTATTCTGACTATTTAACAAGCCTAGTAGAAAGAGATTGGATGGAAAATATTAGCACCTTACCTTTTGCAGAAATGATTGTTGCAGATGTTAAAAAAAATGGGAACACTAAAAAGAAGAATTAGATGTCAATTTTGTTATAAATGGTTAGGCAATATAACTGAACATAATTGCACTAAAAAGAATAAACTTTGGAATAAAAGTAAAATAAATTCAGGAAGAAAATTGGTATGGACGAAGAAATAATTAATACAAATAATATTGAACAAAAAGAAGGTATTAAATTAACCAAAAATACGAAAGGATATAACTGGGAGATAAAATTATTATCTTTAGATTTAGAACAATTACATAAAATTAATATGCAATTAATTGAAAAATATGGTAATAAAGAATAATAAAATTTATGATTATTAATAAAAAGGAGGATAACCAAAATGGAACAAAATATAACAAATACAAACTGGCTAAAACAGGAAGCAGATAATCTTATAAAAAATACACCGACTACATTTGAACAACTTCCTAGCTTAAAATTGGTTGAGGGAGTTATTACTGAATTAGATATTGACTTTGCAAAACCTTTTGAAAGTTGGGTGGATGATAGTGACCCAAATAAAGTCATTACAAAAAAGATTATTCCTGTTATAGTTAATGGAAGTAGGATGAATTGGTGGTTGAATGTTAGAAACCCAACTTATAAAGAAGTTATAAGTGCAGGAACTAATGGACAAACTCATTTTAAAATACTTCAAACAGGAAAACAAGCAACAACAAAATATGTAATTATAAAGTAATGCTCACTTATTAATTCACCTTTTTAAGTGGGGAGTGTTTTCTAAGTGAAATCTAGAACACCTCTTTTTTATAGTTCCTGCTTGTTTCCAAATTAATCCCTTGGTTGAGACTCATACCCTCATAAAACTTGCAGGAATTTTAATTTTATATTCAAAATGATAAAACATAAAAAAACAAAACAAAGTTTAAGAATAGGAAAAATGATTAAAAGAATAACCTTATTAAAATTATATAAAATAATTAAATCTGAACCAAAAAAGAATTGGAAAGCATCAGATTTTAGCAGTAAGGGTTATTTTTATAATACAAAAACTTATTTACAAACTTTGTTAGAATTAGGATTAATAAAAAGAACAAATATTAATTATGATAAATGGAACTGGTATAAAGGAAAAAGAACTGTGTGTGGTTTTAAATTAAAAAAATGAAAAATGCCTAATTCAATAAAATTGAAATTAAGATATATAAAATATAAAATGGATAAACAAATAATAAAAGACACAGCAGAATATAACTATAATTTAGGTTATCTTAAAGCTATTGAAGAAGTTGAGAAGATAATTAATAATAATCTAAATATTAAAATTAATGTTTTTAACTACTTTAGCAATATAAGTAATGAAATTAATAAATTAAAAGAGGATTTGAAGAAATAATGGAAAAACAAAAAATATTTTACAAAGTAATAACAAAAGATAATAAAGCTAATCAAGGTGGAGATTTTGATTATACTGATTATCTTCCTGTTGGA
>Ga0315284_10013014_pt1 | contig 11848 bp, 9 predicted proteins | sample YL17G09_16_MG_FD_203696 | JGI IMG/M metagenome (GOLD analysis project Ga0315284, IMG submission 203696) | Sediment microbial communities from Yellowstone Lake, YNP, Wyoming, USA - YL17G09_16 | ecosystem: Environmental > Aquatic > Freshwater > Lake > Sediment | place: USA: Wyoming | collected... | reverse complement strand
TCTGGCTTCGGAGTCGATGCGCTCAAACATCGCTTCCTGTCTCGCGGGCAGAAAGTGCTTCCGCACCTCGCCGGGAAGGTCGGCTTCGCCCAATCCCTTGCTCCGCAGACGATGGAGGAGCGGCTCGCGATCAAGCTCCAGATTGCTGAACAGCTCAACAACCATGTGCCGGTACACCGACGACGCCGGCTGCTGAACATTCAGGTTTAGCGAGACGGGCACAATCGCCTTGCCGAATCGCTTGAGGGCCGCGGCGAAGGCGGCGTCATGGTCGAACTTGCGGGCCTGTATGACCTGCGGCTCGTTCGATGGCGCCGTCGCCGGCGCCGTCGTCGGCGTAAACGAGCTCCCCGTCGTCAGCGCCTGATCGCTCGGCGTCTGCGGCTCCGAGAAAATCACGTCGGTCGCCAGCGCCTTGGCGCCCGCGAGGTTGACCTCGTCGGCAATCTCGGCGAGCCAGCTTCGCGGCCAAGGCCATGCCCCCATCGCCTCGATCGTCCCGTCGTCGATGTCCAGGTGAACGAGCTTGTCGGTGGGCGGGGGCGTGAAGTAGCGGCATCGCCGGGCACGAAGATCATAAAAGAAGTGCTCGGGCGCCGCCAGAATTCCCGCCCAGTCAAGGGCAAGCGCCACGAGCGTCAGCAGGACGCCCAGCGTGTTTGTGTCGACGAGTAGCCTGCGTTCCGACCGGGTCATGGGACTCGATTAGTTGTACTCTTTCGGCCTGGACAATCCAGTTGTGTTGCACGATCGTTGGCTGCTGGTGAGCGCGCGGGCCGCAGGGGGATTGGCCGGACGAATCCATATGCGGGCCCAAGCCCCCTCTGGGCGGGTGGTCTGGCGGGCGAGGTTACGCGGCGGGGGGCAGTGATGGTATGGTGTGTAGAGTACGGAGAATGTTGGCGGCTTTGGATTCGGATTGTGAAGTGAGACCAGGACGGCGGTTCATGAGAGACTCGGTCGGCGAGCAACGGCGGGTTTGCTTTGTGACGGGGGCGCGGGCAGAGTTCGGGCTGATGCGGACGGCATTGGAGGCGATGCAGCGGCACCCGCGGCTGCGGCTGCAAATCGTGGTAACGGGGATGCATCTCGATCGAGAACATGGTGAGGGGCTGGCGGAGATTCGGCGGGCGGGGTTTGAAGTGGATGCGGTCGTGCGATGGCCGCCCCGGTCGGGAAGAAGCGCGGCGGTGACCGCCCAGAACACCGGTCGGGCGATGGCGGAGCTGGCGAGGACGGTTGAGCGTCTGCGGAGCGATATCGTGCTGGTGGTGGGCGATCGCGTGGAGGCGCTGGCTGGTGCTGCGGCGGGGCATTTGTCGCAACGGGTGGTGGCTCACGTTCACGGTGGTGACCGGGCGTCAGGGCAGACTGACGATAGCGTTCGGCACGCGATCACGAAGCTGTCGCATGTGCATTTCCCGGCGACGGCGAAGAGCGCGCGGCGCATTGAGCGGATGGGGGAGGAGAAGTGGCGGATTCATCAGGTGGGCTGCCCGGGGGTTGACGGGATTGCGGAGTTGGCCGAGCCATGGGAGGTGGTAGCGGAAGCGTTTCGGGGGCTGAAGGCACGGCGGTATGCGCTGGTGGTGCTGCATCCGGTAGAGATGGATGAACGTGTGGAAGAAAGGCGGGCGGGAAGGGTGCTGGAGGCGGTCACGAGCGCGGGGTTTGAGCGTGTGGTGGTGGTGTACCCAAACAACGATCCAGGATCAGGCGGGATTGTGAAGTGTTGGAAGGAGAAAGGGAATGGGGAGCGGTTTCTGGTGAGACGGGATGTGCCGCGTGGGGTATTTCTAGGGGTTCTGCGGGACGCGGCGGTGCTGGTGGGCAACAGTTCGAGCGGGATCATCGAGGCGGCGAGTTTCGGGACGGCGGTGGTTGATATCGGACCCAGGCAGGCGGGGCGTGAGCGTAGCGGCAACGTGATTCACTGCGAGTATGATCCATCGGTCATGCGTGGGATTCTGCGGGGGATTTGGGGGGGCGGACGGGCGCGGCGGATGCGTTGCCGGAACGTCTACGGCGGAGACGGAGCGGGAGCGCGGATGGCTGATATTCTGGCGCAGGCGGAGCTTGGGCCGCGGCTCTTGCGCAAGCTGATCCGGTATTAAGTCCCGGTTGGATCGACTCGATAAACACGGTGGGTGATGGTGTTTTTGGGGGACGAGGGTGCCCCGTTGCCCGCGGGGCGCCCTGAAGGTTGTGGCAGGCTTTTGGATGAGCATATGACGGTTGAAGTATTGCCGGATCCGCAAGTTGATGTGCAGCAGATCGTGAAGAAGATCAGCAGCATAGCGACGCTGCCAGAGGTGACGGCGAAGATCGTGGCGACGGTGGACGACCCCAAGAGCAATGCGGGCCAGATGAACAAGATCGTCTCGCACGATCCGGCGTTGGTGACGCGGATACTGAAGGTGGTGAACAGCGCGTTTTACGGGTTGCCAGGGCAGATCGCTTCGATTGAGCGAGCGATCGTGCTGCTGGGGCTGAACGCGGTGAAGAACATAGCGGTGGCGGCGAGCCTGGGGCAGTTGTTCCGGGGGGTCAAGCTGTGCGAGGGGTGGACGGCGAAAGACCTTTGGACACACTGCATCGCCGTGGGCGTGGCGGCGCGCGAGCTGGCGAGGCAGATGAAGGTGCCGCTGGCAGATGAGGCGTTCCTGGCGGGGATGATCCATGACGTGGGGATGCTGGTGTTGCTGCAGGTGTGTCCGGAGAAGCTGCGGGCAGTATGTGAGAAGGCGAAGGGGTCGTCCGGGCCGTTCTACGAGATAGAAAATGCGGCGATGGGGATGGACCATCAGCGGCTGGGGGCGGCGCTGTGCGAGCAGTGGAAGTTCCCTCGATCGTGCCAGTTGGTTGCGGGGTATCACCATCGGCCGACGACGCTCACGCAGAACAGCCGGCTGCTGGTGACGCTCATCTACGTGGCGGACACGCTGTGCTGCGTGCAGGGGCATGGGTTTAACCTGACGGCGGCGAACCAGAAGCTGGAGGAGGCGGACCTGTCGGCGGTGGGCCTGGAGACCGGTGTGGTGGAGCAGGTGCGAAGCGCGCTGCCCACGCTGGTAACCGATTCGGCGTCGGTCTTCGAATGAATCATGTGAGGCAGGTCGTCAGGGAAAGAGGGCGGTGTTCGTGTATTCCCTGACGAGGGCGGCGACGCGCGGCTGCTCGCCGTTGAGCGCGAGACTCTTCCTGTAATGGTTGATGGCCTGGGTCCGCTTCTTCTCGTCGAGCATGGCGCTTTGTCGGTACTGGGCGAGGAGGGCGTCGCCGATGCCATTCATGGCCTGATAGTTTCGGGGGTTGGCCTTCAGGGCGCTGTTGAACTGGCGGATGGCTTCGTCGGTCTGGCCATTCTGGAGGAGGGCGTAGCCATAGCGTTGGCGTAGGAGCGAAGAATCCGCGGTCTTGAAGATCTGCTCGTAGACGCTGATGGCTTCCTTGAAGCGTTTCTGTGCGGCGAGGTTGCCGGCGAGGTTGACGACGGTTTCGATGCGGCTGGGGTCGAGTTCGATGGCACGGCGGTAGGCGAGTTCGGCGGGGCCGTACTCGGCGAGGGCGTCATAGACAACGGCGAGGTTGGCGGCGGCTTCGGCTGATCGGGGGTCGATTTCGGCGGCGCGTCTGGCGTAGGGGAGGCCGACGTCGGGCTTGCCAAGGGCGGTGTAGACAAGGCCGAGGTACATGTTGGACTTGAGGTCATCGGGCTTAAGGCTTAGAGCCTGCAGGTAGCTGGCGGCGGCTTCCTGGAGGCGATTGAGCAGGTGGTTGACGAGACCCAGGTTGTAGTGGTTGGAGTAGACGTACGGGTCGAGATCGACGACCTTCTTGTACTGCTCGGCGGCGGCTTCGTACTGGCCTTTGTCCTTGTAGACGGAGCCGAGGAGAAAGCGGGCCATGATGAGGTTGGGGTTCTCGCGGATGGCTTCCTGGAGGGCGATGACAGCGCGTTCGCGGTCGCCTTCCTGGTACGCGAGGGCGCCGCGGACGTACTGGTCGCCGCCTTTGATGTCGATGCGCGTGGCGGTTTCGCGGGCGCAGCCGAGAGACAAGACGAGGATAAGGAGAAGGGCCCAGGGAAGGGATCGGCGGACGTTGGGTCCTGCATACGAGCAGAGGATGGGACGATGAACAGACTGCATCGCCGCGGAATATAAACTCATACGTGTGATGGGGTCAAATGGTGCACAGGTCGCGGTTGACGCTCCGGGGGGAGGCTTCTACTATTTCGGAGCGGGCGGAATCCCCGCGGTTAGCCGCTGGCGACACGATGTTGGATTCAGTCTTATGGGTCGAGTTGGAAAGGATCTGTCCGTGCACCTGCTCATTGTCATGCCGGTCTTTAACGAGCAGAGCACGGTGGGTCGGGTGCTCGACAAGGTGAAGAGGTACTGCGCGGACATTCTGGTCGTAGACGACGGGAGCACAGACGGGACGGGGCGGATTCTGGGCAGGCGGCGGGATATTCACCTGATTCAGCACGGGCGTAACCTGGGGTATGGGCGGAGCCTGATCGACGCGTTCAGGTGGGTTGATGCGCACGGATACGATTGGGTGATCACCATGGACTGCGACGAGCAGCACGAGCCGGAGTCGATACCGGCCTTCGTCCGGGAGATCGAGACGGAGCGGTGGGACCTGATCAGCGGGTCGCGGTACATCAGTCCGCAGAGGGAGGGCGACATGCCGCCGACGGATCGGCGGGCGATCAACGTGGAGATCACGGACCTTGTGAACACGATGTTCGGGCTGCGGATCACGGACGCGTTCTGCGGGTTTAAGGCGCATCGAGTGAGCAGCACGGTGAAGCTTCGCCTCGACGAGGCGGGATATGCATTTCCGGTGCAGCTCTGGCCGCGGGTAGCCAAGATGGGGCTGCGGATGATGGAGATCCCGGTGCGGTTGATCTACAAGGACCCGAACCGGCATTTCGGCGGGAAGCTGGATGATCCGGGATATCGGCTGAAGCATTACCTGGGCGTGCTTCAGGCGGAATGGGAGACGTTCTGCACACCGTGGCCGGACGAGCCCGTAGCCTGTTGCGGTCGCTGCCCATGACAACCGGTGCTGCCAAGGCGCGCAGTGAGTGGGAAGCTCCCGTGGAGGATGGGGAGGCGATTCTCTGGCCGGAGGCGGGAGAGTTGATCCGGCAGACACGTGAGAATCATGCGTTGCTGGGTTCGGCCGATGGGGTATTCATCCAGAACATTGCGTTGAGCGAGTTGCGGGCCAGGGCGCGTGAATGGCTGGGGCATCGCGAGGGAGGGCAGTTGCTGATCGCGACGGGGCACCAGGTGGAACTGCTGCACCCTGGGGTGTGGGCGAAGGACGTGGTGATCGACGCGCTGGCGGGCAGGACGGAGGGGGCGGCGTATCACGTGGCGGTGGATACGGACTCGCCGAAGCACTTGCAGGTGCGTTTGCCCGGCGTGTCGGTGTCAGTGACGGATGATGCGAGGCTGAATGTCGCGGCGTGGTCGGGACTGCTGCGGTCGCCGACGACGGGTCATCTGCAGGCCCTTTCGTCGATAGCTGGAAAGGCATCTGCCCAATGGGGGTATCAGCCTTTGCTGGGGGACTTCCTGGCCGCGATGAAGGGGGCGGGCGCGGGGCGGGCGAGTCTGGCGGAGGCTCTGACGCAGGCGATGCAGGAGATGAACAGGCGGCTGGGGCTGCGTCAGCGTGCTGTGCTGGCGGGGCCGATGTGGGGGGCGGAGCCTTACCTGGTGTTTGCGCATCATGCGTTGGCGCGGGCGGAGTCATTTGCGCAGGGGTACAACGCGGTGCTGATGAAGTACCGGCAGGAGAACGGGATTCGGAGCGGCGGGCGGCCCTGGCCTGATCTGAAGGTGGACGGTGATCGGTGCGAGACGCCGTTCTGGTTGGATGATGTATCGGCGGGAGAGCGCCAGCGGGCGCAGGTGGTGCGGAAGCGTGATCGGTGGGTTCTGGAGTTGAAGGGCGGCGGCGGATTGGTGCTGGATGAGGGCGCAGAGGGTTGGCGTGCGGCGGAGCAGTTGGGGCGGGCACTGGCACAGAGCGGAGCGAGGCTGTCGCCGAGGGCGCTGATGCTGACGGCGTTCGTGCGGTTGCTCGTGGCAGACCAGTTTGTGCACGGGATCGGCGGCGGGCAGTACGACCGTGTGACGGACCGGATGATCAGCGGGTGGTTTGGCGTTCGTGCGCCGGCGTTCAGTGTGGCGACGGCGACGCTGCTGTTTCCGACGGCGGTCGGGCAGCGGCGGGTGGATGTGCGGCCGCTGACGGAGGAAGGGCGGCGGCTGCGGCATGGCTGGGCGGATACGGAGAAGATGCGGGTCGAGCGGCAGATCGCGGCGGCGCCACGGAGGTCGGGGCAGCGGCAGGAGCTGTTTCGTCTGATGCACCGGAGGCTGGCGGAGGCGATGGAGAGGCGGGAGTACAAGGAGTGGGAGAGGCGGATGGAGGCCGCGTGGCGGGTCAGCGAGGAACAAGAGGGGATCTTCGACCGCGAGTTATTCTATCTGATCCAGCCGGCGGAGCGTCTCAGGAAGCTCATTGGGCTGTATGATCGATGGATTGGGCAGGCGCGGGGGTAGGCGGTTGACAGGGAAGGCGCGGGCGAATGGCCGTGCTATGAGGATGATGAAACTGGCATTTTCGACGAATGCATTCACACGGTTCACGCTGATCGAGGCATTGCGGCAGATCAAAGCGGCCGGGTTTGGCGGTGTGGAGATCCTGGCGGACGTGCCGCACGCGTATCCGGACGCGGTGGGCGCCGCTCAGGTGGGCGCGATTGTCCGCGAGCTGGAGAAGCTGGACTTGCAGGTGAGCAACATCAATGCAAACTGCTCGTTCGGGTATTGGCGTCATGCGCCGCCGGAGCCGTTTTTCGAGCCGAGCCTGATCAGTCCTGTGCGGGAGCATCGCGAGGATCGGGCGAGGCTGATCTGCAAGGCACTGGAGTTCGGGAAGGCCGTGGGGGCGGCGAACGTGAGCATCACGACGGGGCGGATGCTGGCGGGAATGCCGCCGGAGAAGGCGGCGCAGCAGTTAGCGGAGTCGCTCCCGCCGATATTGGATCGGGCGGATACGCTAGGGGTGAGCATTGGGATCGAGTGCGAGCCGGGGTTGTTTGTGGAGCATGTGGCGGAACTGCGGGAGTGGATCGATCGGCTGGGGCACGCGCGGCTGGGGGCGAATCTGGACATCGGGCACAGCCAGGTGATGGGGGAATCGATTGGCGGCGTGATCCGGCTGCTGGGCGATCGGATCTGGAACATGCACGTGGAGGACATTCCTGGGCGCAAGCACTATCACCTGATACCGGGGCGCGGGACGCTGGACTGGGGGGAGCTGAAGGGTGGGGTGGAGGCGATCGGCTACGGGCGGTTCCTGACGGTGGAGCTGTATACGTATACGGAGAACCCGAGAGCGGCGGCGGAGGAGAGCCACGAGTTCTTGTGTCGGCGTCTGCACTGAGCGGGGTCGAGGTGAGGTTCGGCGCCCCAGGGCGCGTTTCGGACAGTGGACGGCTTTACAGGCGGGGGGGGTGAACGTATAGTCAAGCTCAGGGCTTGCGTGACACGATGGATGGAGCAGAGCTATGGCCGAGGCCGGCCCTGACGAGAACCCGAATACCGAGTCGTTCCTCCCGCAGTCAACCGTATTGATCGTGGACGACAACGTGCAGAACGTCGAGCTGCTTCAGGCGTTTCTGGAGGCGATGCCGGTGAAGATCGTGACGGCGTACGACGGTGTCGAGGCGTTGGAGAAGGTGAAGCAGCACAATCCGGATCTGATTCTGCTGGACATCATGATGCCGCGGATGAGCGGGTTTCAGGTATGTCGGAAGCTGAAAAGCGACGCGTCAACGAGGGACATTCAGATCCTGATCGTGACGGCGCTGAACGAACTGGGTGACATCGAACAGGCGTCGGAGTGCGGGACGGACGATTTTGTCAGCAAGCCTGTGAACAAGTTTGAGCTTCTGACGCGAGTGAAGAGCTTGCTTCGCGTCCGGCACCTGAAAGGGGAGCTGGAGCGGGCGCTGGCGTACCTCAATGAGATCGAGCACGAAGAGGAGACGTAGGAATCGCGGAGGAAAGGGGGCATTTCGCAAAGACGGGGCGCGCGACGTTGCCGGTTGCGCGATGTCCATCGCGGTGTGACCATGATGAAGCCAATGAAGACAGTCGTGGGAGTGTGGATGGCGGCGATGGCGGGGCTGGCGGTGGGTTGTGCGAAGACATCGCCGCCCGGCCAGGGAGAGGCCGCCCAGAAGCCGGCGACGGCGGTCGGGGAGGCGACCGGTTACAGCGAGGAAGCATCGCGGCTGGTGTACGAGCAGGACGAGATCGTGTCGGTGCTGCGGAACGGCATGACGGTGATCGCGAAACGGACACCGTCGCCGGTGGTGTCGGTCCAGTGTTTTGTCCACGCCGGTTCGGTGTACGAGGGCAGGTGGATGGGCGGGGGACTGAGCCATCTGCTCGAGCACCTGGTGGCCGGGGGTTCGTGCGAGCGGCGGAACGAGAGCGAGAACCGCAACCTGCTGCAGCAGATCGGCAACAACTCGAACGCGTACACGAGCTTTGACCAGACGGTGTATTTCATCAACACGACGGCGGAGAACCTTGAGAAGGCGGTCGACCTGGTGACGGGGTGGGTGCTAGGTGCGAAGGTGGCGCCGGCGGAATATCTGCGTGAATATGAGGTGGTGCAGCGGGAGCTGGAGAAAGGTCAAGGCGAGCCGGAGCGTGTTTTCGGGCAGTTGACGCTGCACAACCGGTATCGTGTGAGCCCAATGCGCGTACCTGTGATCGGGCACAAATCGGTGATCCAGGGGCTGAGCCGGGACGACGTGTATGCGTATTACCGGTTGGCGTATCAGCCGAACAACATGGTGTTTGTGGTGACGGGGAATCTCCCGCCGCAGCGGATGATGGAGGCGGTGCGGAGGTATGTGGGCGGCGCAGCGGCGGGGCGGGTCTTCGATCATAGCATTGAGGCGGAGCCGCCGGTGCTTGGGCCGCGCACGCTGGTGGCGACGTTTCCCAAGCTTGGGCAGGCGAGGCTGGAGTTGGCGTTTCCGAGCGTGAAGCTGGCCGATCCGGATCTGTATGCGCTGGATCTGCTGGCGACGATCCTGGGCCAGGGGGAAAGCTCGATCCTGATCGAGGAGATTCGGGACAAGAAGGGGTTGGCGAGCACGATATCGGTTTCGGATTACACGCCGTCGTTTGCGGAGGGTCTGTTCGCGATCGACATGGAGCTTTCGGCCGAGAAGATCGGTGAAGCGACGGCGGCGGCGCTTGAGCAGGTCGAGAAGATCAGGAAAGAGGGCGTGAGCGAGGCGCGGCTGATGCGGGCCAAGACGCAGACCAGGACGGCGCGGGCGTTTGCACAGCAGACGTCGGCGCAGATAGCCGCGGCGACGGCGACGGATTACATGAGCACCGGGGATGCGCATTTCAGCGACCGGTACGTTCATCGCATGCAGGAGGTGACGGCGGAGCAGGTGAGGGATGTGGCCAGGCGATACCTGGATCGTTGGCGGCTGCTGACGACGGCGCTGGTGCCCGAGGAGACAGCGAGGGGCCGGGGCCTGCCGGCGGCGATGGCTTTGTTGAGGGGCGCGGCGACGACGCAGGCGACGGCAGCGGAAGCGAAGAGCCAGGTGACGCGGTTGGTGCTCGATGACGGGACGATCGTGCTGCTGAAGCGGATGAGCGGGTCGCCCGTGGCGGCGATTCACATGTACAGCCTGGGAGGCGTGACGGCGGAGGACGCGAAGACGAACGGGCTGGGGAACCTGACGATGATGGCCGTGCCGCGGGGGACGAAGACGCGGTCGGCCCAGCAGATCGCGGAGTTTTTCGACTCGATCGGGGGCGAGCTGTCGACGGCCGGCGGGAACAACTCGTGGAACTGGTCGGCGGGATGTCTGAAGGAGGACTTAGCGAAGGCGATGGAAGTGTTCGCGGATGTTGTAAGGAATCCCGTGTTCCCGGATGACGAAGTGGCCGCGATGAAGAAGCGGGTGCTGGCCACAATCGAGAGCCAGGACGCGGACTGGTTTACGCAGTCGATGCGGTTTTTCCGGGAGTCGTATTTCGGGCCACGTGCTTCGGCGTATCAACTCCTGCCGATCGGTACGAAGGAGCGCGTGGGGGCACTGACAGCGGAACAGGTGAGAACGTGGTATGGGGAGAAGATCCTGAAGAGCCGGCGAGTGCTGGCTGTGTATGGGGATGTGGATGTGGAGCAGGCCTGGTCGCTCGTGGCCAGGTACTTCGGGCCGGAGCGGCAGGCGGCGGACCGAGAGAGGGCGTTGGCGGCAGCGGGCGGGGGTCAGGCGACCGCGGATGACGCGAAGCCATCGATCGTGGTGGATCGCGTGCTCTTGAACCGGTCCGCGAATCCGGAGGCGGGGGTGGTGATCGGGTTTGACTCGAACAGCGTGGTGGGCAGTGAGGCGAGTTACGCGTTGACCGTGGCCGGGACGATGGCGGGGGGGTATCGGTATCCGACGGGGTATCTGTTCGAGGTGTTGCGTGGAAAGGGGCTGGTGTATGATGTACAGGCGTATACATTTGCCGGGAGGAGCGAGAAGCATCCGGGGGTATTCATTGTGTACGCGGGGTGCGATCCGAAGGATGTGGACGAGGTCGTGGAACTGATCCTGCAGAACATGGCGAGGTTGCAGGCCGGGACGAGCAAGAGGGAGCGCGACTGGTTTGCAAGGTCCAAGCAGCTCATCGTGACGGCCGATGCGCTGGAGAACGAGACTCCTGGGGCGCAAGCCATGACGGGAGCGTTGGATGAGCTATTGGGGTTGGGCTATGACTTCCACTCGAAGTTTGCCGATAGGATAGACAAGGTTCAAAATGACGGGGTGCAGCGGATTTCAAGGCAGTTGCTGAAACGGTGCACTGTGACAATTACCACCAACGCACCCGATGCGGTGACGGTAAGAAAGGGAGAACGGAGGTACGAGTCATTCCCCTCGGTCGACCTGGCGCCGCGAGGCGTGCAGCATGACACCGCCGCGGGGGGTGGGTAGGACCAGACGCACCAGCGTGCACCAGCAGTAAAGGGGCCAACATGTTCGACGGATCGAAAAGCATCAGTGAGTTTCTCTCGGCAACAGCGGCGAGACAGCCAACCCCGGGCGGGGGCAGTGTGGCGGCGATGGTCGGCGCGTTGGCAGCGGCGACGGGGGAGATGGTGGTCAACTACAGCATCGGAAAGAAGGGCCTGGAGGCGTACCAGGATGAGTTTAAGCCTGCGTTGGCCGAACTCACGCGCGCGAGGGAGATGCTGTTGCAGTTGATGGTCGAGGACCAGATGGCGTACGCGGAGGTGAGCCGGCTCCGTAAACTGCCGGCGGATTCAGCGGAGCGGAAGGACAAGCTGCCGGCGGCGATGCTGGCGGGAATCCGGGTCCCCCAGGCGGTGGCCGCCACGGCGGTGGCGATCTTGGAGCGATGCGATCGGCTGGTGAACTTCGCGAATTATCACCTGCTGTCGGATCTGGCGGTCAGCGCGGATCTGGCGATGGCGGCGATCCGGTGCGCGATCTACAACGTGCGTACGAATCTGAGTGATCTGCCGGGCGCGGAAGACCGGCGTTCAATCGAGGCGACGATCGGTCAGGTTCTGAACCGGGCCGTGATGCTGATTCAGAGCGTGGCGCCGCGGATCTGGGATCGGGTTGGTCAGGGCGCGTGAACTCGAATTATTCACCAATCCAACGATTTCTTCGCATCGCAGCCCAGTTCCGCCGCGTAGATAGAGGGTAAGGACGCCCTTGACCCACGGAACGGGAGACACACCCAATGGGTGAAGCACACGG
>Ga0315284_10013012_pt1 | contig 11849 bp, 21 predicted proteins | sample YL17G09_16_MG_FD_203696 | JGI IMG/M metagenome (GOLD analysis project Ga0315284, IMG submission 203696) | Sediment microbial communities from Yellowstone Lake, YNP, Wyoming, USA - YL17G09_16 | ecosystem: Environmental > Aquatic > Freshwater > Lake > Sediment | place: USA: Wyoming | collected... | reverse complement strand
CAGCAAGACATAATGGATTTGCATCCGTATATGTTGATAAAAAACCATTTGATACATTAGACTTCAGGGGAGGTTTTGGGGGAGGTAGAATTCTTACACTTTGGCCAGATCATTGTGTTCAGAATACCCCCGGAGCAGATATTCATAAGGATATAAAATTCGAAAATTGTAAAGGAGAATTTTATATTTTCAAGAAAGGCGAAGACATTGGAAACGATGGATTTAGTGCTTTCGAATCTCGAGAATTAGCTCCATTCTTAGACGGAAAGGGGATAACTCATCTTTTTGTCTGCGGATTAGCTCTTGATTATTGTGTTAAGGAAACTGCTATTGATGCTGCAGAAGCTGGATTTGAAGTAGTAATTATAGAAGATGCTTGCAAAGCTATCGATCCTAAGATATCCGGAACCCAGGATCATCCTATATTTAAAGATTTTGAAAAAGCAGAAGTAGCTTTAATCGAAAGCTGGGAATTATTAGAATATGAAAATGCAAAACAAAATGGATCAAAAGTCTAAAACAATTTATGATTTCCGAAAGGGAGATGTTATCACTCGTCTTGAGCCGATGGTGGATGAAGATGGGTATAAGGATTTTTCTTTAGTAGGAGCCAAGGTTACATTCGTTGGCATAGCTAATGCTTGTGTTTACCTATCTAAGAAATCAGATCCCCTTTCTAAAATCTTCCTGGGGTTAGATACTATGCAAATTAAATTACCTCTTGCTTTATGCGATAAGGGGTGGGCTCAATATGTCGAACCCGACTTTTTGGATATATCCCCAGATGAAATGACCGAAATTCGAGCTATTGAAGAAGAAATTCAAAAGGCTGTTGAAGCAGAAGATTATTTTAAAGCAGAAGCTCTTAAAAATAGACTATTGGAATTAAGGAAACTCTCTCCACCCACTTCGGAAAATTAATTGAAAAAAGTCCTCTAAATATTTTTTTATTTGGGGGATTTTTTGTACTTTTATCTCATAAATTAAAGAGATGAAACGAATTTTATTGATAGTAATTTTTTCTTCAATATCATTAGTAGGAATGAGCCAGATAAAAACTTCTGGTATATTTGAAACAGGATACGAAAGCAGGAGAACAACAATTTATCTTCCTGATGAAGTACAGATAGCAACAGGATTATTGCCCCTGTATGATGTTAAACCATTTTTTGGATTGCTTTATTTGGATGCAGAATTGAAAGGGTTTAAAGCATACACATCCAATAAAACATATTTTAATAAAGACAGATCTATTTATTTTGGGCCTAAATTAACTGAGTTCAAGATAGGTGTATCTTATACTTATAAAAGAATGGTTGCTGGATATGAGCATTTATGCGGTCATACATTTGAAGCAAGAGAATATTCTGAGTCTTATGATAGGATTTATGTAAGAATTAAACTTTTTGGAGAATGAATATACAAACCATTTCAATCGTAGTCCCCACAGTTGGATGTGTTAATAAATGCCCCTTCTGTGTATCTCGAATGCATTCCAATCCTTATGTCGGTCATTTTGATGCCTTCCAGATGGAAAAAAGAATCAAGTGGGCTGTCATGAATGGAATCAATACTTGCATTATTACGGGAACAGGAGAAGCTCTTCAGAATACAAATTTTCTTTATAATCTAGGAGAAGTCTTTGCAAAAATGGATTATCCATTTCCAAACGTAGAACTTCAAACAACTGGAGTTATGTTGGAGAAAAAAGAAGAAGCTTTTGGGTCAAAATCAGGAGATTTATTATTTTATTATCCAAATATAGATCTTCTCAAAAATCTCGGAGTTAATACAATTTCCCTTTCGGTTTCCGATATTTTCTTTGACGCACTAAATACTCAAATTATAGGGGTCAGACCGAAACTTGAATTTAAGCTTGATGAATTAATATCGTTTTTAAAGAAAAACGACTTTAATATAAGACTCAGTTTAAACATGTTAAAACACTTTGATGATGTTACTCCCGAGGGAATTCTTAGAAAATGTAAAGAACTTGGAGCTGAGCAAGTTACATTTAGAAGAATGTATTCCGATGACGATGGATCAGAGCAATCTCAGTGGGTAGAAAAAAATAAATGTTCTGAAAGAACTCTTGAGAATATAAAACATTATATCCAGGGAGACTATGTTATAAAAGATGGTGGAAGAATCCCGGGATATGGAACATTTCTTTATAAACTTCCCTTTGGCGCATCTGTTTATTCTATTAATGGGATGAGTGTAGTTATGGATGATGACTGCATGTCAAAAGAAAATAATGAATCACTTAAATATGTTATCCTTAGGGAAAATGGAAAACTCTATGCTCAGTGGGATAATGAAGGATCTTTAATATTTTAATATGGACACAACATCAATCTTCATAAAATTTCTTCAAGCTTGCATAACTCCGGTAGCTATGATTTCCGGGGTAGGTCTTCTTCTCCTTACGATAACCAATAGAATGGCAAGAGTCGTTGATAGAATTCGCCAGCTTGTCAAGGAATATGATGCTATTGGAGGATCTTTAAAAAAAGAACAAATAGGAATATTCTATAAAAGATCAAAAATCCTAAGAAATTCGATTGCATGGATTATGGTAGGAATGATTTCTAGCTGCATGATTATTCCATTACTCTTTGTAATGAGTTTCTTTCCCATTGACTTAAGAATAGCAGGATATATCCTATTTTTGGTAGCAATAATATCTATGTTAACTTCTTTTGTGTATTTTTTCAGAGACGTTCTTCTATCTTTACGAGCTATAAAACTTGAAATAAAACATATTTTATGACAACATCAGCCAACTCGATTGAACATAGTATTTACAAAGGAGAAAAAAATGTAGGTAATTTTCGAAAGAATGTAATGTGTCGATTACCTGATTATGCAGAACTTCTTAAATATCAACCATTAAAGGATCACACCATTCAAGTTTGGGGATATGATGAGGAAGAAGAAACCTGGGAGGACGAACCCGAAAACCTTGAAGCTTTTCTTAAGCCGATGGTTGCTTCTAACAAAAAAATACGAGAGTATTTTAAAGGAGAAAAAACTATTGAACAAATCATGCAGGAATTTGAAGAAGAGAGAAAAGAAGAAGTGAGAAAAATGCATGAGTATTTTGCCGAACAAAAAAAGAAAATATTGGAAGAACTTAAAAATAAAAAATAATGGCACTATGTGTTTTACTCTGAATCGGAAATATCCAAAGTCGAAAATAGCAGAAAAAGATATTATCTGTTATAAGATTTTAAATAGAAGAACTGCTCCCCATCAGGAGTGGTTTGTATATCAAAAAAATGTAAAAACCAAAAAAGAAGATCTAGTTGTTCATCAAATTATGGACGATGATCCAGCTTGGATAAATGAAGGCTATCATTCATATAAATCATTTTGGCAATATATCCCAAAATATGATAATTTTGCCCAAATCCCTCGTGCTCATTTTGGAATTTATAAAATGGTAATTCCGAAAGGAGCTAAATATTGGGAAAACGAAGCAGAATATGTTTCGGAAACAATCATTCTTAAAAGAAAAGCATTTTTATATTCATTTCTATACATATTTTTTTAATGGAGCCAATAATCAAATCAATACTCGACAATGATCTCTATAAGTTCAGCATGCAGTATGCTGTTATTAAACTTTTTCCTCGAGCAAAAGTAAGATATACATTTATACTTCGATCAAAGGTCGATTTTCCCGAAAATTTTGCAAAAGAACTGAGAGAGCAAATTCAATTAATGACAACACTTCGGTTAACTTCTGAAGAAAGAAGATTCTTTTCAGAAAAATGTAAATATATTGATCCAACATATTTTTATTTTCTTGCTGGGTATCAATACGATGCATCGGAGGTCGGTGTTATTCAAACTGATGGGGAAATTCAAATAACTGTAGAAGGTTATTGGCATACTGCTATTCTTTGGGAAGTTCCTCTTTTGGCCCTTATTTCTGAACTGTTTTTCAAAATGACAGGTGAGAAAATCAAATCAGAAGGAGAACGCCATGAAAACAATCAAAAGAAAGCTGCAATATTCAGTTACAGCAATGTAAAAGTCGCTGATTTCGGAACTCGCCGTAGATATTCATTTGAAGTTCAGAGAGAAATGGTTGAAGATTTTACTCAGAGATTGCATCATCCATTGTTTGTAGGAACCTCAAACGTCCACTTAGCTCATCTTTATAATTTAACTCCAATTGGAACTGAAGCACATGAATGGTTTATGTTTCATGGAGCAAAATATGGTTTCCAGCAGGCTAATGAACTTGGCCTTCAACACTGGGCTCATGTTTATAATGGAGATCTGGGAACTGCTCTTTGTGATACGTACACTACAGATTCATTCCTTAAATCTTTCAATAAAAGATATTCAAAGCTTTATGATGGTGTAAGACAGGATAGCGGAGATGTATATGAATTCGCAGAAAAGATGATTGCACATTATAAAAAACTGGGAATAGATCCTCTCTCGAAAACTATCGTATTTTCAGATTCATTGGATCCAGAAAAAGCTAAAGAAATCAATCACTGGTGCAATGGTCAGATCAAATGCTCATTTGGTATAGGCACAAATCTATCCAATGATGTAGGGGTAACTCCACTAAACATGGTCATAAAGATGACTGCAGCGAAACCTACATGTGAAGACGAATGGATCCCAACCGTTAAGCTTTCGGATGTTGAAGGAAAACATACTGGAGACCCAAAAATGATTGAAGTTTGTAAATATCTCTTAAATATAAAATAATGTTTTTAACTACACAAGAAAAGAAATTATCTCAAAAAGAGATAGATCAAATTTGTGAAAAACTTTGGTCAGAAGAAAAAATAAGTAATTGCCCTGATTGTGGAGTAAAACCAGGAGAAGTGCATGGACCAAATTGCGATATTTCTAGATGTATAAATTGTGGAGAACAAACAATATTTGAAGATTGCTGCGAGAATATCCAACATGATATCTGGTCAGGAAAATGGCCAGGGGTTAAGGAATGTTATGAAAATAAATTAATTTGCTATGATACTTGTCAGTGGCCTGATGGTAGTGGAGATATTGGATGGTGTTTTGATCTTAATGAATGGGCAAGAACAGGTCGAAAAAATTCATAAAAATATTTTTTTATCTGGGGAATTTTTAGTATATTTGTACTGTAAAAAGTAATAAAATGGCAAAGAAACTTAAACTTGACCCGAAAAAGATGGCTGAAGCTCTTAAAAATCAGCCCAAAGTTACTCAACCAGTTATCGGACAAAAGATTTATGTCCCATCTTCACTATATGTTTACAGAGGAGAAGATGATTTCGCTGGTGGAATTGCCACTATTAATAAAATAGAAAAATCTAATCATCTTCCGGAAGATCACTACAACTATTTAATGGTTGGGATTGCTGAAAGACCTGGATCAATGTATAACTGGAGACCACTTCTTGAAAGACAGGAAGAACTCCAGAAGATGTATGCAGATCAGATTGCTCACCCGGATCCTGATGATAGACCAGAATTCAATGATGATAATGCCGATTGGCGTTCACTATAAGACTATGAAAACAAAAAGATTTCAATTAACGAGAGATGTAACTAAGCAGGAATGCTCCTGGTTAGATAAGGACTACAAGAAAGGGGACATTGTTTTTGAATATCCTCTTTATGTGGATGTAAGCGATAAAGGAATTGCTTGCTCTGATCAAGACTCAGAAAGCCCATGGTATGAACTTCCTAAAAATGCTCTCTTAGAGATTTCTTAATATGAAAGATGTAAAACAAGTAATAGTAATCCGTAAGGATTTGAATATGAGAAAAGGAAAGATGATCGCACAAGGAAGTCATGCATCTATGGCCGTTATATTCAATTATATGTTTCCTAATTATCAATCATCGGAACTATCAATCAAAAATGGGTTTTTAGAACCCCATAAATTTTGTATAAGTTTGCCAGAAGGAGAAATTGGCGAAGAAATAAAACAATGGATGACTGGAATGTTTAAGAAAATTGTGGTGGGGGTAGATTCACTTTCTGAATTAGTAAACGTTTACCAAGCAGCAAAAGCTGCTGGACTTCCATGTTCGCTAATTGAAGACAAAGGACTTACAGAATTTGGCGGAGAAATAACTATAACTGCATGCGCAATTGGGCCCGCATCATCAGAAAAAATAGACCCGATAACTGGAAAATTAACACTATTATGAAAGCAAGTGATTTTAATAAAAAACCTGAACAGAAAATACCAAAGCTGACAAATACATTTACAGGAGATCATCTTGTAAAAATTGTTAAATCTCTTGTTGGGTTGGGGATACTTTATATTTTTATCTCATTTGGAAAATGGGGTGTTGATTTTTTAGCAGCTAAAAATTTAAGAATAGTAGATCAATCCCAGGTTGATAGTGCTGTTGTAAGATTAATAAAACCAGATACTATAAGAATAGCTAAACCCGATACACTGACAATTCCGGTTGAATACAAATACGTTGATTCCCATTTTACAAGTAATGGGGATACAACTTATTGGTTTGTTACAGGTAGTTTAAAAGGCCCAAAAGAATTTTATCAGGGGGTTTCTCGAGTAATCAAATTACCTTATTCAACTTTTAATTTTTATCAAGCTGCAGAAAATATGAGGAAAGGAACAAAAGAAGCCAATGATGCTTTTATTGAAAACTTTATTCAAATTTCTAAAGCTTCATATCTTAGTTATAAAAAATACGCAGATAATAATTAATATGAAAAAAATTATCTTATTTTTAGGGATACTGATTTTAAGTCAGTGTCAAATCCAGGTCAAGGAAGCTTCTGCTCAAAAGAGCATAGGAAATGTTTCTGGGTTGAATGATGCTAAGTCATGGACTTATCAAGCAGATGGAATGACTTATCGGATATTTGCTTATGGCGATGGAGCTCACAGTGCTTCTTTAGTAGTTATTAATGTAACAAAAGAGGCTCTGGAGATTGAAAAACTCAAACTTGAGATCAAAAAGTTACAATCCGGGAAATGAAAATACTAGGAGACATTATCATTGGATTCTTTATTGTCATTATCGGAGCTGCTTTGATCGCAGGACAATTTGCCTGTACAATTACAAATGCTTTAGAAAAACATAAAAAAGAACAAGAAAAAGATGAAAAAAATTAAAACCCTATTTTTATTATTGACGATTTCTATTTCGTCCTTTGCTCAATCATTAACAGATACAGTTCAGCTAAAAGAAGTAGCTGTTACAGGATCTTATTCTGCTGCAAAACAAACCCCGTTTACTTTTAAGAATCTATCCCAGAAAGATATATCCTTGAAATCAGGAACTGAACCTGCAGTTCTTCTTTCAACAACCCCCTCTGTAACATTTTATTCTGATAATGGAACTGGCCTTGGCTACATGTATTATAGATTGAGGGGTATTGATCAAACCCGAATAAATTCAACTCTTAATGGAATTCCTCTTAATGAACCTGAAGACCAGGGAGTATATTATAATAACTATGGCGGATTTCTTAATTCAGTTTCTAATATTCAAATAATTAGAGGAGCTGGACTTTCTAAACCCGGGGTTTCATCGTATGGCGGAAGTCTCAATTTTTCTTCCTTGGAATTTACAGATAAGTTTTCTGGTTTTTCCAATCTGTTATACGGTTCGTATAATACATTTAGTATAACGGGAGGCGTCAATAGTCCTCATTTTTTCTTATTGGCTGGAAAAACGCAAACCGATGGATATAGAAATAACTCCTTTAATGATTCATGGTCAACTTTTTATGGAGGTAATTTTGCAATTAAGAAAAATTATTTTAAGATTTATGGATTTGTTGGAAAGCAGAAAAATGGAATGGCCTGGCTAGGAGAATCCCTAGATAGTATTAATAAAAATCCAAAACATAATACTAATACAAAGGATGAGGTAGATGATTTTCTTTACATTCATAATCAGTTATCCTGGCAAAATGGACATTTAAAAGCTACAATTTATCATACTTATTTAAATGGATGGTATACAACTGATATGGGTCATTTTGATCCTGCTCACCCAATGGGAGATCTTATCTGGAAATTAGCTCTTAAATCGAATTGGTTAGGCACAAATGTCAATTATAATATACCTTTGGGCGATGTTCTTTATCTTAATTTGGGAACCAACGCTTACACTTATTCCAGGGAGCATATAGGAACTTATTCCAAACTAAGTACGGAAGAACCTTGGTATTATAACTACACGAACACAGGAACTCGAAATGAGATATCCCCTTATGCAAAAGCAGAAGTCAGGATTAATAAGATTTGGCTCTATGGGGATATTCAATATCGTTATACTAATTTTTCTTATGAGGGAGATTCCCCGATGAATCCTTTAGAGTGGAGATTTTTAAATTGGAGTTCTGGAGTTTCTGTCAGAGTAAAAGAACATTCTTCAGTATATTATGGGATAGGAAAAACAAACAGGGAGCCTACGAGAAACGATTTATTCGGAGGCATGGATAACTTTACTTCTCCCGTAAATACAATCCTTCCTGAAGAAGCTTTAAATAATGAATTTGGATGGAAATATAAGTCAGACTACTTTACAGCGAATGCTAATCTCTATTATATGGATTTTAAAAATGAGATAGTTTTGAATGGAAAAGTGGGTCCAAATTCAATAGTTCTTCACCAAAATGCAGCAGAATCTTATAGAAGCGGGGTGGAAATAGATTTGGATTACAAAGCTACAACTCATTGGCAATTTTTAACTTCTAATTCATTCTCTTTCAATCGAATAACGCAAGATGGACAATCTTTGCAACCAGTGCTAACTCCTTCATTATTGTTATCTGGCGATGTCGTGTATAACCTATCTAAGAGCGTGTATACGGGACTCAATGTTCGGTTCAATGGTAAGTCTTATATCGACTTTTCGAATGAGAACCAATTACCCTCGTATGCCCTGCTAAGTGTTTATGGCGGGATTACATGGAAGGGAATTTTAATAAAGGGAACTGTAAATAATCTCTTAAATGATTTGGTTTTGACCAATGGAGTAATTGGAGCAGAGCCTCTATATTTTGTAATGGCAGGAATAAATGGATCAGTATCCTTAACTTATAAATTTTAATATGAAACCGATCTCACCGAATGAAGTTAAGCAAAAAAGAATAGAAAGTATTCCAGATTTTGTTATTGAAGCAACAAATAATTTGATTGCTAAACAATGGGATGGGCATCGTGCCACAGTAAAACTAAAAGATCTTATTGCTGAAACACTTCGTATTAAACCATCAGCAAACAGCCGGGAATTATTTGAGGATCATTCTTTTGATATTGAACCTGTATTCAGAAAATCTGGGTGGACTGTTAAATATGATCAACCAGCTTATAATGAAAACTATGATAGCTTTTATGAATTTACTCCTAAAAAAACAAAAGAGATATGAAACTTGTAGTTGCAATGGATGGAGATGGTCATTTTATGGCTGCTCCGTACACAGACAGAGAAAAAATTACAGATATGATTTATAAAATTCAGGATGGCGATTTTGTTGCAAATATGGATTCTGAAAGCAAAGAAATTTTCGAAGACAAATTATCTACTTCGGATTTTGAGTGGAAGAATCTTATTTATGGTCTTGAACAAAGAGGAACAATGGAAATAGTTGAAATATAAAAATCATGGATAGAAAAATAACTATTGGTCTTTTTGGGACCTGCGGAAATTCAACATGGAGAAATAGATTCATGGCAGAATATAATAAGAGGGAAATCGAATACTTTAATCCCCAAAAAGAAGATTGGAGTCCTCTCGATGCTGAAAACGAAGCAGATCATTTAGCTAACGATGAAATTATTTTGTTCCCAGTAACTCATGAAACCTATGCTTTTGGAAGTCTTGGTGAAGTAGGATTTTCTATAATGCAAGCTATTAAACTGAATACTCATCGCGATATAGTTGTAATGATTGATCCTTCTGTTAAAGTTGATCATTCAGGCATGTCTATAGCAGAGTATATGGTGGTTGAAACTCAAACTAAAGATAGTATCAAAATGAGGGCTTTAATAACTGCTCATTTGAAAAGAGTAAAATACCCAAATGTTTACATCGTTGATAGTTTGGAAAATATGCTCAAGCTTAGTTTGCAACTCCATGCACTTCAGGTATTAAGAGAAGGATTGAAAAAGTATACCATATGAAAAGAAAGGATCTCCCAAAATATGTTATGATGATGCAAGATGGTCGTCAGGGATGTGCCATGAGATTGCAGAAAGATGGGGATCGAAGATCCGAACTTGAATACTGGAGAGATGCAGGTTTATGGGGTATTGCATTTCGAATAGAAAATGGAAAACTTGTCTCCGACGCAAAATATTATGGTCCAGAATTGCAATATTTGGATGGCCAAGAATTAGTTCCAATCACAGAAGCCGAATGGAGGAAAGATAATGCAGGATACGTTTAATAATGGAAATATGAATTTTGAAAGAGGACTAGATCCCAAGGAATCAATGGAACTCGGAGTTGATGCCAGATTAAAAGAACTTGGCTGCCGATTTGCACATACCAGAATGGGAGAGCCTATTTTTGTTAAAGGAGAAGACCCAGATACTACCGTCTCTGTCAGGCCTTTAAATTGGAATTCTAAACAATTAAGAGCTATGGCTGATTATTTAGATGCTCATCCTGAATCTGTAAAAGTTATGGATATTATAGAGGATTCTTCATCATCGAGATTATTAAGTGGGATGGCAAAATATGGTAAGGCTCACCAGGCTCCAGCTGAACCAGAATTTGATTTGGATCTAGATACTTTAGAACCCTCGGGGATGCCTTGGGTTCTGCCACCATCGAAATTTGGAAACGTATGATAAAAGGATTTGTAACAGGAAGTTTTCGACCATTTCATAAAGGTCACGAAGCATTAATTGATTATGCTAAATCAAATTGTGATGAGCTAACTATTTGCATCACGACTCTCCCTGACGAGGTAATTCCCTATAAATATCGCCTTAAGTGGGTTCTTTCCACCTATCTGGACGATCCTAAAGTTCAAATTGTAGCTGATACAGTTCAAGAACCACCTCTCAGGGGCGATGCTCTTTCTGGATGGTGGGGAATGTATGTTACTCAAAAATTTGGGAAATTTGATAGGATTTTTACTTCTGAAGATTACGGGGATGTATTTGCCCAGGCTATGGGGGCCGAGCATTGGAAATTTGATCAAGGAAGAAATATTGTTCCAGTTAGTGCAACAATTATTCGAAATAAGCCTTTCAAATATTGGGATTACATTAATAACTTTGCTAAAGATTATTTTGTTAAGAAAATTGCTATTGTTGGAACCGAGTCGACAGGTAAAACCACAATGTGTAAAAGACTAGCGGAGAAATATAACACTGTATGGGTTCCAGAAGTTGGAAGAGATCTCATACCAGATACAAGTAAATGTTCCATGGAAGATTTAAAATTGGTAGCTTCTGAACATGCAAAGAGTATTATTCGCCATACCAGATTAGCTAATAAACTTCTCTTTATAGATACAGATCTTAGCATCACTAAAAGTTATTCAGAATTCTTATTTGGAGAAGTTCCTAAAGTGGAACCCTGGGTTGAGAAAGCTAATGAGATAGATTTTTATATTTATTTGTCGCCGGACGCCCCTTATTTTGATGATGGAACCCGAATGAAAAAGAGCAAAAGGGATGAATTGGATAAGAGTCACCACAAATTATTAGATAAAAAATGTATTCATGAGTTTGCCTGGAATTCAGGAGGATACAAAGAATTTTCAAACGAACAAAAATACGAGGAGAGATTTAAAAATGTGGTTTTTCATTTGAATCAATTTATTTAAAATTTCAGTAAAACTTTCCGTCGCTAAGTCCATATTATCATCACTATTTCGAACA
>Ga0315284_10013011_pt1 | contig 11850 bp, 15 predicted proteins | sample YL17G09_16_MG_FD_203696 | JGI IMG/M metagenome (GOLD analysis project Ga0315284, IMG submission 203696) | Sediment microbial communities from Yellowstone Lake, YNP, Wyoming, USA - YL17G09_16 | ecosystem: Environmental > Aquatic > Freshwater > Lake > Sediment | place: USA: Wyoming | collected... | reverse complement strand
AAATAGCATCTTCGTCCAAGGCCGGGGAAAACACTAGATCGAAATCCGATTCGGTTTTTGATAGCTTAACCATTTTGTTCAAGTAACTAAAACACTTACATCCAGTAAATGTTTCATCTTTAAACAATAAGTTTCCGCATTCAATGCATTGTTTGAATAGTTCTGATTTCAAAACCTTGATTTTGTTTTTCTTTTTAAATATAGAAGATTTTTTGATAGGCGACCGATCAGAAGCAGTCATAGTGGGCTCTATGTTTTTGCCTTGACCTCCTGTCATGGGAACCTTTTGGGTAGGTTCTTCTTGTGCTGCCGATTGTTTAATGTCCTTAATAGGCTTGCCGTGGGCCTCGGGCTTGAAGGCTTGAACATTTCCGCCAGTCCCAAATTGCTTGTCGGTCTTTAAAAGCTCTAATTTGGAATCGAACCATTCTAAAACAGCTTCTGCCTTATCTAGCGATTCCACTTCAGCTATCTTCTTTGAAAGTGGCAAAAAAGTAACTATATAATTATCTTTATTTAATTCTATTGAATAATTTTCGTTTTTAAACAAAACTGGACTACGTTTGTGTTTGTGAATTAAATTAGCCTTAACCAACAAGTCAATATTTTTACCTAATTCATCTAATTGATGCTTATCTTCTATTTCGATATTTTTTATATCTAGTTTAAGAGCTACGCCGATACTTGCCAAGATATGCATAGCCGAATCATTATCAAAAGTAAATAACGAATCATCTATGGTAATTGCTCCATCGTAATTATTGCTTTCGTTTTTATGTAAGAATAGATACGAATCGCTTAAACCAGGAATTTTGTCTTCATAGCCAAAGCGGCCTACTAAACTAAACCAAGATGAAATGACTTTAGGCAATATATAAGATTTTAAATCAGGAGATTGACTAATTGCATTTTCTAATGCCTGGGCTCCATGCTTGCCTACCATTTCTTTTAAAAATTGCATTATCTTGCTCCAAAGCTACCGGACTTAGGACCAATAGACGCAAACCGATTGTCTCCTTGATCGTCAGGTTCTTTTTTATACATGTAAAATTCTCTATTTAATAATGCACTATAAGGAGCACGCTGGTGGATGCGAGAATTTGTTTTAAAATCTTGCTTGTTAGCTATCCGAATTTCATGCATCAGCCTAGTAACGTAAAAGAAAGGAGTATAGAGATACCTTATGGCGTATATCGTTCCGCGACTTAACCTAGAGTTATAGCCTGGACGATTACCTACCCAACGAATCATTCCGTTATCGATAATAAAATCGCCTTCGCCGTATTTAATCCCATTTTCGTCTTGTATGTATTCCACTCTTTGAGCTAAATAAGTTAATTTATCTAGTCCAGTAGCATGGGCCTCGACACGTTGAGTAGTTGGGACTAAAAGTTCAAATTCCGGCAAATAAAACCTATCGTATGTTTGAACATAAACATGTTCTTTGCTGTCATCGTATAATCTAGGAAAAGTAACATTTACAATTGAACCGTCTAATAGACCAGCTTCGTCCAGTGAAGCTACCGCAGAATTATTAGTAAAAGCAGCGGTTACTTCACCGGCCAATTCATACAAAAAGCCGTTTTGGCATTGTGAATGGTCATGATGGGTCGAACGAGTATCAGTTACGCTGTCTACGCCCAATGGGCAAATTATTGACTTATAGTGGACAAACTTTACGCCTGAGTCTCGAATAAACTTGTCTTGACTATCTAGATCAAAAGAAATTTGATCATACGGCAGTTCAAAATTAGGCATTTAAGGCTTCTCGAATACGATTGGTTATTTCGGTCCATACTGGAACTAAATGTTTATAGACATTAAGGTCAAAACTTTCTGACTTAGTCAATTCATCGAACACAAGTTCCGGTTCTTGAATTTGGGCTATATGTCTGGCCAAGCCACGATGAGGACCGGACCCTATCAATTTGCCATCAAGGCTGATACAATTGAGACCGCCCTTAGTCATGAATTCCAAAACAGGCTTACGCCCCTTAAAGCCTACTTTCTTGGGCATCTTATTGGGGTCTATTTGTTCTTTAGTGATTTTAATCATTTAATACTCCAGCAGGTATTAGATTGCTGTAGAACTTGCGCAAAAATTCAGACTTGGGTCCATTGTAGTCTTTTAGCATCTTCAAGCGATTAAGGACCGGTTGGGGGTTTATTTCGTAATTATTGAGAATTTCAGTGATTTCTCGTTCGCTAATAGAACTTACCCAACGAGCTAAATCTAAATCGCCCTCTCTGGAGGCTGCGGGAATAGAATCAAATTTCTGTTTTGGAGATAGTTGATTGAATTTATAAGGACCGTAAACTCTTAGGTAAATCGGAACCCACGACTTTACGTCAGAAGCTGGGTTAAAACTTGGACCGCTAAAGGAGCTACCCGCATCAATGAATTTAATATTATGGTCTTCATCTATTAATATATTACCCGAATGTCTATCCGTTTGACCTAAAATATAATCGACTATAGCCCATTTAAATAATAGACCAGATTGAGCGTATTTGTGTAACATGTTTACAACAGCAAAGTCGTTCTTTACTTTTTCAAAAGGAGTCAATCCAGTAAAAAACTCTAAAACAGCAACTTCTGTGCCGTCTAGAGTAATTAAGCCAGCTTCTGGAAAGAATTGGCCTAAATCCAATAATTCTGCTACTTTATTAAAAGCAACTTCTCTACGAGACTGCGAAGCTTGTTCTTCATTTAATCCGCGAGCCGAACTTAGCTTGCCTGACCCTGGTTTTATAAGCCAGTATTTACCTTCGCCTTCTAATATAGCCGTGCCTTTAGAATGTTTACCGTTCAACTTAATGGCGTGAACATCGTTTTGAGAAAAGGCTTCTTGAACTATATCTGAAATTTTGGTATCTGTTAGCGAATACGGCTTTACGATTCTTGGAATAGCTGCCGATTCGAAGTGTTTTTCTAAGTCACTTATTTTGACTATATCAAATAGAATCTTTTTGTTTTTATCGTTTATTTCAAGGCCATAAGCTGCCAAGGCCATATTTAAGACATTGCCTTCCCAATCCATTTTAGCTTGATCTAATTCAGAATCTTCTACTTCTACGTTGCCAGCCATAAATTTGGCTGCTTTGAATTCAGGAGAACTAAGATAGTGCTCTCCCATCATCATTTCTACACTATTTGTGACATAATCAGGTATTTCTTCAGATTTAGCAATCATGCTTTGCGAAAAAAGTTTTCCTGCCGATGTCTGGTCTGAACTAGGAATAATTTGTTTGCCAGTAACTTCCTTTGCATGATTATACAAAGCTGTAGCTATTCCTTTTCTTTGATGGTCTGGATGGACCTTAACTGTTTCTCTTTCTAAGTGACCGCTAGGTAAATGAGTAAACCCAGCTTCCCCAACTACTTGCCCATTAGGGGCATGAGCACGAACCGTAGTCATGTTTATATCTGGATGATGTTCATGGGTAATTTTATACCCAGCAGACGGATCTAAAATAGATTTTTTAATATCCTCGGCTATCAAAAGACCTTTATGTCCAGAATTCTTTAAATAGTCATTAGCATGATTCAATAACTTCGTTTTGATAAAATCGTGGTTATGTTCGGAATCCAAATAAGAGTCGACTATGGAATGCATTCCGCCTTTATCTGGCTTGGCAGGAACGGTCATGTAGCCAACCGACTGCCCTGAAGGGCGGTGGACCGCTTTAAACATCAATCCGTCATTGGTGGTGTCTGGACCACTTACATCATAGTTGTCTGGACTGGGGGCATCTATGGCCCTTGGGGGGTTTCTTAAAGCTTTAGCTTGGGCTCTAGTATAAAAATTACCCTGATTATCAGAATGCCCTACTTCTGCTATGTCTTCATATTCAATACCATCGGGTATTTCATGGATTGCGCCAGTCGAAATTATGCGCCCATCTCTTAATTTATAAGCAGCGTCGAGCCTGGGAGGAATCATTTGATAGCCTATTAGATAAATCCAGCAGAAATACCCATGCCATAAATATTTTTAATTTTACCAGCCAATTCGTTACGTTTGGCCATTAAAAAATCTATTTTAGGTTTATAAACTTGAGGACCTGGTGTCGATATTGATTGGCTAATTCCGTCAATCCCTTGACTGTAGCTGGAAGCTTTGTTGGTAATCTGTAATGTATTTAAAATCTCTAACCCTGCAATGCATCCTATAAGTTCGTTTAGTACACGAGGAACATTAGCTCCAGGGAATCCTGCTGTATATTTTATTCGAATAATAGCAGGAACGAAGGCCATCCCTTGAATTAGATTCAAATAAGCGAATCCAGAGCCTGAAGCATTACCTATCGACCCAGAAATGAATTGAGCAGCCACCGCTGGCACTAGCGGTATCAAATTTATCTGTCCTTTATGAAAGTTAGCGGATTCAATCCAATCTTTGTTTATTTCGAAGATATCTACGCCAGTTGCGGGAGTGAACGCAAATTTTTCCACAGACATCACAGGGCGATGTTCTACCTTTACGAAACCATAGGTTCCCCAAAAGTTACGATCGAAGGGGTGCTTTTCGTCGAACTGAACGGGGAATATCATCAAATTGGTTAACAATTCGGTTTCAGCTACTGCTCTGTTAATGAAATCTAGCAAATCCTCGTCACTTAGTTCGTCTCTCATATTTGTCATAGGATTGACAATATAAGAAACTAGCGGTATACCAAATAAGAATCTGGTCTTAAGTTGCTTTGGAGTGATTAACGGCTCTACTCTACTCCATTCTTGACCATCGACGGCACGGTCTGGGTAAACGGAAGTAGCTGGCTTCGAAGAGGTATAGTCTGCCATAATAGTTCCTTAAATAAGCACATTAGTTAAGGATCTAACTACTATTGAATTGGGGGTGACGCCACGAGTAATGTTCCCCGTCTCGTTTAATTCCAAGGTAAGGGCATATTTCCCGCTTTTAACCGGGTCCGTAGCCGTAATCTGGATACGCCAAATACTGGAGTCTCCCGGAAACGGCTGAGTAGCTATTTTGACTAAACGGAAGGCATTGTCTATACTACCAATGGTAGTTTGCAGAGTCGCTCCAGATGCTGGAACGAACCTTTTGCCAGATGGGCGGAATTCCTGGGTGTTTTTGTCTTTATTTTGATCTATTAGCTGAAAATAGATAAAATTAGCATCTCCTTGGGTAAAATTAGTATCCAAGGAATATTCCCAAGAATTTACATCGGTTACGTTAACCAAAATTCTAGCGCTTAAAAGCATTCTGACCTCACCAAGTAAAGATTGTTACTTGGCGATAGGTTTATTTTTTATATGAGAAGCAGCCAATCCTATGAAGCAAATAAAGGAGCTTAAAATAGTTATGATTTGCCCACTTACGTCGTGGACCTGTGCCAATATAAAATAGTTAATTATGTTGATAACCAAACACACAGAAAGTACTGTATTTCTGACTAGTTCCATTACTTGGTAATCTTTCCGATCCTAGGGTCGAAAGTATTGCCATTAGTAAGCATGATGCTTTCGATATAAAATTCCCTAATACGGTTCTTGGTTGCCCACGTTTCTACCCGTGAATGTCCAATTATATGAGGAAAAATGTGCATTCCGGTTTCAATCTCTAGGCGTTCTGGAGTAGCATAATCGATAAACATCTTACAAACCAAGGTCTTGCCTTCCATTTCTAGAACGGCGCTGCCGATTATCTTGTTAGAAGAATCTACAACGGTAACTGGATTTTCAAATATAGGAACGCACCTGGAATACAGGGCATGTCTAGTAAGTTGGTGCTCATCGTCAATATGAAGAAGATCTGTGTTTATTTCAAACGTCTTTTCTTGGTCAGTCTCCATGACTACTTCTACTATATCAGATTCAAGTAACTCTATCTCTTTTTCTGAAATTTCTAATAGCTTATTGACATCTTCTTTGGTAAGGCTTGTTACATCGGTTTCTCTGCCAAAGGGGCTTGGTTTTGCTTCCAATTCAGCTTCTTGTCCGATTTGACTTATTTCCCTAAGTCCTAGTCGCTTGTTCTTCTTCATATCAGGTACCCTTCTCTCCATGTCTTTCAATATCTCTATTATATCATAAACCAATTGTGGGTCAAGCCTTAGCAGGGGCTTGGGTGGCCATAAGATCGTACTGGACATAACCCCCATAAAGTAGAATTTCAAAAATAGCATTTGTTTTAATAAAAAAGCCCTCGTCTTCTTTAAAATGCTTAAAAGCTGTAGTTGCAAAGTAATCATCTTGGACCGATATTAAAAGATTTATACATTTTTCTATTCTACCATTCATTATGTATTCATAAGCCAAATCTACAATTTCTTTAGAAAAATCGTCTCCGTTGATGATTCCTCTGGATAATTCACTATCCAGGGATTCTTTAATTATTTTAATGTAGGAATCATCCCATTCGTCGTCGTCCATGAGTTAAAGATTGTTTACTTTAAAGACTACTGGAGCTATCTTAACAAGAATTTCTTGAATCATTAAGGCTATTTCACGTATTTGTGGATGAGCAGCTTTTGCTGTACGTAGTTCTAAGAAATGCTCCCAAGACCGAAAATTGCAAGTCATTACTATTTCAGTTTTTAAACAAGTAGGAAGAACCGAACGAGCTATTTGAGGCGTTGCTCCGTTATCAAGCATTTTAAAATAACTTACTTCTGATTGTTCACAGCCTTCAACCCAAGCTTCAAACTGATCTTGAGTAAGATCAGGGGGCATTATCACTGAAATCTCCTTACCAAACTTGTCTTTGCCGTAATTACAATAACGGGTGCTTTCGATACTAAAACTCGATAATCTATGCCTAGTAATTTCTGCCATTATTCCACGATCGCATATAATCTTAAATGTGGCCGATGAATGTTCAGAGACACTTTTGTGGTGGTATTGATGACACAGTTTGTCAACAAAATTACTATAGCTATCGTCTGTAATTTTATCTTCTGATTTATAACAAACCCTTCCTGCCTGTTCAATAAGTTGCTCTGGAATAATATTTCCTTGTTTTACTTGGAATCCAGTTTCTGGCGTAAAATTGCCTAAAACAGACATCGCTATCATTTCGACAGAAGGCTTAATTATCTTCATTTGCCGTCTCTTTCAAAGATTAAAGACCGGATGTAAACAACAGCATCTAAGAGTTCTTGGTATGTATCAATCAAGGAATCCCTGCCGTTGTTGGGCTGAAGATACATGCCATATTTGGCCTTACCAAATTCTGCACGATCTTCCATGTCCTTCAAGACGAGATCTTTAACATATGGTAGGTTGTTGGCCTCGGGTTTTGGCTGAAGGTTAGTATTAACTCTTTCTCCATACCATTCTACTGTACAAACATTGCAATCTCCGCAATTACATAGATCTGACATATTCTAAAATCCTATTCGCCAACATTTTAGCTCTAATTTTGTCATTTATAGCTTCAACTTTTTGAAGTTTCTTTACTAAATGTGCAAAACCTGTCCCATTATGATCTGAATCTGCCAAAGCTTCAGCAATTTCTAATGAAAGTTTATCTACCATATGTAACATGTATTTATCCTGACTTAAGTCCATGCGGGGTTCCTTCTGTATATCCATGACCAGACACTAACATAAAACGAGCCTTGCGTCTATATTCTTTCAGATTATGGGCTCCAGAATAGCTCATGCCAGACCTAAGCCCACCCATAAGCTTGTCTATCGCTTGCCTTAGAGTGCCGGTGACTGTTCGCATCATACTTACTCCTTCAGCAGAGTAGTCCGTGGGAATATGTGTGTCAAAATCAACACGAGCTTCCTTAGAAGCCATTCCACGATACACCTTCTGCCCTTGAATTAATTCTCCTGGACTTTCAATACAAGAACCGACTAAGCTTCCCACCATCACTAGATCTGCACCAAAGGCAAGGGCTTTGGCTATGTCTCCTGGTTTACGAATACCTCCATCAGCGATGATGGTAAAATCACGATACCAAGTCTTTAACGAAGCTACTTCCATTAGAGCAACTAATTGGGGGATACCATGTCCAGCAACTTCTCTACTGACACATGCAGCCCCTGAACCCACCCCAGTCTTAATTATGCTTGCGCCTGCCCTAATTAAACGCAATGCTCCTTCTTTAGTGGCTACGTTACCTGCAATTACTACAATCTTCTTCTTATTTACTTTAGTCTTAGACAAGCGCTTAACCATGTCTACCATATGCTTGCTGTCGCCATGCGCAATATCTACACATATAGCCGCCGCCCCAGCTTTTACGTATTCTACAGCCTTTTCGTATTCCCCTTCTTGGATTCCAATTGAGGGGATGGCTCTATGTCCAGTCGATATTAAATCTTGGATCTGAAAAAGAGTCTCTTCTTTGGATTGATACCGATGGAGGATAGCCATTCCTCCATAGTCTTGCATCAAACGCGAAACATTAGTATTTACTACAGTATCCATATTAGCAGCAATAATGGGCGTACTTAGTAAATCCTTTTTATTCAAAAATCTGGCTCTGGTATCCACGTCTTTTCTAGATACGATATCTGAATATTGTGGCTCCAAAACCACATCATCGAATGTTATACATGGTTTAAGTTTTTCAAAAGACTTTAGCCCACCAGAAGTGCTTACAGAATAAGACTTATCAAACGGCCACATTTTCGTCCTTTTTGTCTAGGAGTTCCAGAAGATAGACACTGCCAGATTCAGTAGTAAATCTGTACTCATTGTTTTTTTCTATAAAAACTACATGGTCTACTTTAGAAGTAGAAATAAGCCTAAAATCAAATTCCATTTGAGCGCTCTTAATGTCTAACGGAGCCCCAATAAGTTCAAACCTCTTGCCTTTAGTTGGGATTACCGAAAAAGCGCCTATAGTTTCTTGTGTTCGAAGGTTTCCTGCCCGGTCTCCTTCAAATAGTCTGGTCAACTTAGCTTTTGTCATAAATAATGTCCAATACAAAAAATATTAAAGATATTGCAATTACAAATAAACACAATGTAAGTAAAAAATCCATTAATCTCTTTCTTTTAACAGATATTTGTTAGAAATAACCTTAAAAGACAGCCGACCTTTTAGACACATGCTCCAGCCTTCTTGTTTGGGTCGAATTACTATTCCTTCTCGTTCATTGTCTGTGCCCTCATACTTACCTTCTGCTTTAACCAACAATTCTTCCAAACTTTCTCCTAATTCGTCTCCCTCAAAAGCAACTGGAACCATTTTTAGGCCAAATTGATTGCAAAAATCGCTTACGTGATCATGGTTATAGTATTTATGTGTTTGAGTATCAAACACGTTAAACACATAAAAATCTACGTCTTTAAGATTCAAAGGATTTTGCTGAATCTTAGGGCCGACGACCTCGCCTTGAATAGCTAGCCAAGGATTGGCGTTAAGAATTGCCTGGATGTTGTATTTACGAGATATTTTCCAAAAAGAGTTGCCCTCTTCTTCCTTTAAAGACAAATTACGGCTACAAACATGGAATTCTCCGTCTTTAATTAGATATGTGCCAGACGAACCATCCATTTTAACTGTAGCGACATAAGGACGACCGCGCATTTCCAAAAGCAAACCCATTTTAGATTGCAGGCGAGTTTCGTCGGTTTTTTCAACGATATCTCTGGGGAAGTTGCCTCTAATTAGACCTTGAAGTTGAGCTGGAATTACAGGTTCATATTTTACAATTCCAATTTCTTCGGTAAGATCTTGATCTAATTCAAATTGACGGTTGCCGTCCTGAACATCTACCAACAAACGGATTGGCATCAAAAGCCCTTGGGATAAGGCACCGCGCAAAACTTTGGTTCTAATCCTAAAGTTGGAAGGGCGCGGCCTTTTCTCCGTAGCGTCTTTCTTTTGCCACAAAAAATTAAAGGTTTCGTTGTCGGGCGGTACGGAATCTATTTCAATATAAACACCCCAATCACCGGCCTTAAATTCGCCTTTTTTAACTACACATTGCCATCCCAAAATCTTAGCCAATTCAATGGCGTCTGCTCCTGGGATTGGCTCAATATGTTCTATTTTTTGAATGGACGCTAGTTTTCGCATATCCAGATTATACCACACTTAACTCCAAGGTCAAGTACAGTATTTAGCCCACAATCCTTCAAAATCCAGAGAAGACTCTTTGTCTCCTGCCCTATTAAAAGAAATAAGTTCGTCTAGAGTACACCACGTTGATGAAACACCGTGTTGTTTTACCAAAGCCATTCGCGTCCATAGCTGTTCCCAGCGGTCTGGATACATGAATTTATAATATTCGGTAAATTCTTCTAAAGAAACTCCTTTAGTTATTGGAGCATCTACGATAGTAGACCATTCTAGATACTTGCTTATTCCGTCTTTTTCTAATTTAACTATATATGTAGGCATTTAATTACTTTCCGTGAAGATATGATCTCGTATCCTATTACGGATACGTACTGTAATTTGTGAAATTATTTTGCTAGAAATTACTGTTGTGGTTCCCCATCTAATTTGATCTAAGACTTGATCCGTAACAAAATAATCAGTATTTATTACTACTTGATTCAAAACCGGTTCGAAATCTTCTTTGGTGAATTTCATTTATGGTTCACTTCCAAAGCAGGACTCTAAAAACATTACCAAAAATATAATTAAAAACACTGTTCCAACGGCTTCAGCAAAGTCTAGCATATTGTTTACCACTGGGTTTTCATTTTACAAGCATAATCGCTGGCGAGATGATCTTCAAAATTTATGTGTTTACTTTTTTTCATATTAAAAGGCCCCCCCGAATCGTCCACCGCTCGGGAGTACACGGTTTAGTGACCAATAACCAAGGAGCAGCTTAAGTGAAAGCTTATCGGACCGGACTAAAACTAGTATAGCATACTCTTCAAGACAAGTCAAACACGAAGGACAGGTACGAACAGGCTCGAAAAATTATAGAATATTTGGTCATCGACGAAATCCCACGTAGAATTATAGCATGTTCCAAAAGTAAAATCAAAAGTGAGACAAAAAAAAGACCCGCTCGAAAGCGGGTCTTGATTTTAAACTTTTATTAAATTAATTCAAGTTTAGAGGCTGCCAGTAAGGTTATCTAAAATAACATTCACTCGTGGCGTAAAAACGGCCAGGCAGCAGAAGCGAAAGTGAGCTTCCGTTTTGGTTAGGTCAACATCTGCAAGTTTTTTGCGCGAATAAGGGCTCAGTTCCTTGATTTCGACTGACGCCGGATCTAGGAGGTACCCAGCAATTCCACCAGGTAAGCGGTTATTGAGGTCCGTAAAGACCGTGGTTGCGCCACCTGAGTTCTTCACTCGACCAATTAGCTTGGCTGATGCTGAAGTGCCACCAGGAGCTGAACGGAAGACGTTGAACCAGCGTGAAACACCAGCTCCGGGGGTGATGGTGGCTGAGACTGAGTTAGCCGCAACAGCAATGGTAATCGCTGAAGCCGCAGAAGCTAGTGATTCGCCCATTTCTGATTCGCCCGTAACGAAGTACGTAAATACTTGGGCAGCCAGGAATGAAGTTGAACCAGCAGCTTGACCGAGAACCGCTGAAGGAGCGCCTGGCGCTGACGAAACAGGGCGCTTGGGTCGGGTTTGACCCGTAAGGAAGCGGCTGGGTTCGATTTTAACCACGCCGCCTGATACGGCCTGTTTACGAACGTCCGCGCCGACAACCGGCTCTGCCGCTGAATTAGAAAGAACAATTCGTTCCTTATTCGCGTAAGAAGCCTTGCTGTAAGCTGACAGTACGAGGGGGTCCGTGTAAAGGGTATCCGCCGTACCGTGGTTTAGGATACCTCGCATCCACGCATCTTCGAGCATGGTCTGAGCTAGGGTTCCGCCGCCGACCATTACGTTTGAAAGATTCCCACCAAACGCTTCGAACATGAGGTCGTGGCTGTTTAGTTGT
>Ga0315284_10013010_pt1 | contig 11850 bp, 18 predicted proteins | sample YL17G09_16_MG_FD_203696 | JGI IMG/M metagenome (GOLD analysis project Ga0315284, IMG submission 203696) | Sediment microbial communities from Yellowstone Lake, YNP, Wyoming, USA - YL17G09_16 | ecosystem: Environmental > Aquatic > Freshwater > Lake > Sediment | place: USA: Wyoming | collected... | reverse complement strand
GACAGGCGCAGGAGGTCTAGCAGCTCTCGAAGCTCGTCGAGGCAACCGTGCACATCGCCACAGGCTATCGTCCTATCCATGGTTACCGGTACATCAAAGCGGTCACGATTTGCTGACGGCGTCAACGAGCGATGCAGTGCAGTCCTCCGTCACCTTCCGGTCATACTCGTTCTTCTTGCGACCCTCCTCCGTGTCCGGATCCGCGAAGACGACCACGCCGCAGCGGGAGCACGTCCACCCGCGGTTCCAGAGCGAGTGCATCCTCGAGGTCCAGATATGGTCCACCCATGTCTTGCCCTTGATGGCGCGCGACAGGCACTTCTTGTGGCAAGCAGCTCCGCCGTCGAAGACGAACCCCCGGTCGTCGGGCGCGATGGTCTCCCGGCAGAAGGAGCACGAACCGCCCGGGTTGGGGACCTGGAGGAAAGCCGAGCAGACCTCGCCCTTCCAGGATTCGCCGAACCACCTCATTGCTTCGGGGTCAACTCTGAACGTTGTTCACCCGTAATAGGGCACAGTCCGTCCAGCTCCAGGTAAAGAGGACGCCACGGAGGAAGGTCCTGGAAAAGGGTCCGGAGCTTCTTCATCTCAGGCTCCGTGGGCTTCTGAATGTCGATGAGGATCTCATCCACGCGCTGGAGCGGTATGCGGAGCTTGGACGAGACGTTGTCCGTAAACCACCGGCGCCTTCTCATCTGGATGAGGAGGCAGTCCGCGAGGAGCGGGACGGACGTGGGGAGGGTCCACTCGTCCGGAATGCCGGGCAGCATCGCCATGATGGTCAGCATCTCGTTGTGGGAAGGGCAGAGAAGCCCATTCTCGAACGCCCGGTACTCACGGTCCGTGACGCCCATCCGACGGGCCATCAGCGGGCCTGGGACGCCGCGCTTCTCCCGGTACACGCCGAGGACGGCGCCGATCTTCGCCCAGCGGGACTGAAGGCTGAGGGAGACAGAGGGGCGCCTGGTGAAGAACTCGGTCAGGCCGGGGAGCATGGCGCAGAGCTGTAGGAGCTCCGAGCGGGGGAGGTCGTCCAAACCCCAAGCCACGCGTCCGAGCCTGTGGCCGTCGGACTTCTCCCAGTCGTGGACTCCGCCGAGCTTTGCGATGGCCCTGTCGATGTACCGGGACAGCGGGACGCTTGCGAAGGACGACCTTTGTCTCTTCACCGGAGGGAAGATCTCGGCAGGGAGGCTTATGGCGGGCGGAAGGAACGGCGACGGACCGAACTCTTCCACAAGGTCCAGGACGCGGTGGTCGGGGAAGGTGACGTCCGACGGGTAGGCGTCCTGGGACGGACGTATGACGGGGGCGAAGTACGTCTGCTTATCATCCTTCTTCGCAAACCCGCAAAGGGTCAGCTCGTCGAGCGTCACTGGACGGCAGCGACTGTTCCAGTGCGGGTTTGACGTCAAGAACAGGGCCCAGGCATCTCCGTCCTCGGACACGTCGAGGACGACGCCCGTGTGTGCTTTCTGGCCGTCCGAGAAGTGGGCGACTGCTCCGGGTCCCATGGTTACCCGTACAGCCGGGGTGCCGGGAGCTACGGTCGCGCTACTGCTCTCTCGACCAACGCAGCTCCTGACCGGCCCTAAAGGGAACGACGCCCGCGATGACGGCCGGGACGAAGCACGGCCGCCGGACAAACTCGACCGTGTCCCGGTTCTGTGGGAGGCCGTAGAACCGTGCCCCGTTCCGGGACGTGAAGGCCTCCAGGACGGCCTCGTTGACCTGGGCGTCCTCGAACAGCTCGAACAGGGTCTCCATGGCGCACGGGGCCGAGAAGACGCCAGCGCAGCCCGACGCGCACTCTTTAGTCCCGACAAGGTGAGGGGCCGAATCCGTCCCGAGGAAGAACTTGGGGCTCCCGTCGAAAACGGCGTGCCTGAGAGCCCACATGTCTTCCGGCCTCTTCGGGATCGGCTTGCAGAAGTTGTGAGGGTTTAACGAGCCCCCTACAATGTCGTCGAGGGTCGTGACAAGGTGGTGGACGGTGATGGTGGCGGACAGCGTATCCGGGCCCTCCCGGACGGCCCGCACGGCGTCCGCCGTCGTCACGTGCTCCAGGACAATGCGGAGCTTCGGGAAATCGTTGACGATCTTCCGCAAGTCGTGGAGGAAGGCCTTTTCCCGGTCCATGCAGAACACGCCGGGCGTCTCGCCGTGAAGGCACAGGACCGCTCCGAGCCTTTCGAGCTCGGCAAAGACGGGCTCCACGGAGAAAAAGCTCTTCACGCCGTCCTCGGAGTTAGTGGTCACGCCCTCCGGGTAGAGCTTGCCGGCGACAGCGCCAGCGGCCACGCAGGCGGCCACGTCGTTCGGCAGCATGTTCGGCATGATCTTGAACGTCATGAGCGGCGTGAACGACTCGCGCTCGCTCCCGTGTGCGCTCATGATGCGTTCTCTATATGAAGCCACATCGTGGCCGGTTCGGATGGGAGGCGTCAGGTTCGGCATGACGAGCGCTCGCTCGAAGACGGAGCTCGTGTAACGACACACGCCCTTCAGCACATCGCCGTCCCGAAGGTGCACGTGAAAGTCGTCAGGGCGGGTTATGGAGATAGGAGTGTTCACGGTATCCGGTCCTCATCAGCACATGTTTCACTATCCCATGGACCCTCCACGGGCGGAGTATGGCAGCGGATCCGATCTCCACGGCGTCCGCACCGACGTCGAGCAGGACGCCCGCGTCGTCTGAAGAGAGGACGCCGCCGCCTCCGATGATGGCCTTTTTGAAGCCGAGCTTGCGGGCCTCGAGAATCCAGTCGCGGACGATGGGCAGAAGAGGCTTGCCGGACAGGCCCCCGCCGCCTAGGTGCGCCAGCGGCGAAACGTCCGACCCGAACAGTTTTTTCCAGTCGATCCTCTCCGGGAGCTTCCCCCACGGGACCGTGTTCGACACGGATATGCCGTCACAGTCCCGCGATGCCTGGCATGCCTGAACGACATCCCATACAGGGGTCGCGGCCGAGAACTTCGCGATGACAGGGATCCCGGCGACGTTCGACTCACGGAAAGCTCCCAGAATGGAGCCTACCTCAGACACGAGCTTGTCGGTCGGAAGGCTGACGTTCGGGCAGGAGAAATTGACCTGTAATCCTACGGTCATATTGGCGCCGACCTGAAGGCAGAACTCGTGGAAGAGGCGAGCGAATCCTTCGGCCTCCGCCAGCCTTCCCTCCGGGGTGGACTGCACGGACATGAACGAGATGAAGGCACGCCGGACGTTATCGCGGGCGAAGGACTCCCTCCACCTCGCGAACAGGACTTCCGCGCCAGGACCGGATAGTCCCACAGAGTTGAGCGTGACCCCTGCCAGGGGTTTGACCAATATACACGGGGGGTTCAGCTGAGCCGGGGCATACCCCTTCGTCAGCGGCATGTTGCCCGGCCGAGGACACAGGGTCGTGGTCTTGGCCACGAACTCGGACCCCGACCAGCGGAGTCCGAGCGGCCACCACGGCTTGTGGAACCAGTAGCCTTCCCCGGACCACCCTCGGGCTCCCGACGCGTTGAACACGGGGGCCCACTCTTTGCCGCGGAGCTCCACGACCGGACGGTACAGCCGTCAGTTCGCGTGAGAATGGCTGGACTTTCCGTTTAGCCGGGACTTCGCGCCCCAGACGAGAACGTCGTCCACCTTCTTCTTCGTGATGGAGCCGTCGGTGAACATCTTGTTCAGGACGGGGCCGAGCCCCTGGCCGGAGATGCCGAGCTTTTCGGCGATGCCGCTCGCGGGAAGAGGCTCTTTCGCCTTGTTCAGGACGGAGATGATGCTGACCGTCCTGTCGGACTTGGCCGTCGTGACGGTCTTTAATGCCTTCTTTGCCTTTCCCTTCGCCTTGGGCTTCTTGCGCACCGGGGCCGGAGCTGCAAGGGAGCCCGGCGACGGGAGTTGAAGCGCGAGCATCGACGAGTAGGCTGAGTGAGCGGCCATGGCAACGTCGGCCGGCGTCCGGCCCCGAAACTCGGTCAGGGCGTCGTCGACGGCCTTGCCGAGGCTCATGAGCACGTTCATCTGTCGTTCTGAGAGCGTAACCTGTTTCATGTGAACCTCCGTGGGAGGCCGGTTACGGACCAGGTACGGGAATTTCCGCGAGGTGTGGCATAGGTCCCGCCGATATATGCCATACCCTCAGGCGGCCTTCCGCTTTTGAAAGCGGCGCGGCCGGATCTTCGCGGCCGGGCTAAGGAAGGACCTCGGATGGGAGAGGTATTCCCCATAGTCCTGGACGAGGGTTTTGAAGGAGGCCGCGTACGACCCCACCTCATCGGCGTGGATCTCCCGGCGAAGGACGAACTTACGGTCCGACGCGCTCTCCAGCCCCGACAGGTCGCTCCCGCCAAAGCCGTTCCGGACGGCCGCCAGCACACAGCGGCGGAACCGCTCGTCGGCCTCAGGAACGTAAACGCCCTGTCCGCGGCAGAGGCGCAGGAACTCGTCGAGGTCCTCGATCTTGGGCATGGAAGGACGTTACACCTCACAGGCCGTGGACCCCGTCGACCACGGCCTGGCGGTACATTTCGGCCCACTCCTCTTCAGAGAGCTTGCCGACCAGGAACGGAAGGTCCTTTTGGACGCGGGACACGGCCTCGGCCACGTCCTCACGTCGCGCGCTCTTGATGGCCTCGTCGACGTCGTGGAACACGTCGATGAGCGTGGGACATTCCTTGACCAGCTCTTGGTATAGATGGTACGCCTCGCTCTCTCCGAGGTGGCCCTTGGAAAACTTGGAGTACCAGTCGCTGGCGTTCGACAGAGCACCAACAATGGCAACGCGCCTCTCCTCCGATGGCCTGTCGTCAAACAAGTATCCTAGGAAGGAGCAGACGTACGCCATCTTCTTGCGCTCGTGCTGATCCGGCTTGGCGAAGCACATTGGCAACATCTGCCCGCCGTGGGCCTTCCTGCTCTGGAAGCTCAGACCCACATTCTTTGAGGCCTCCGCAACGTCGACGCTCCCCACAGTGGTCCCGTCCACGTCAACGCGGACTGAGCCGTGGACGCGGTGGGACTGGAAGCTCGGCTTGCGCGTGCGTAACTTCTCTAGCAGCAGGACGGATTCCGGGCTCCGGAAGTTCGTTCCCTTTCCCCAAAGGGAAGGGAACCTTGAAGGAATTATCCGCCCGGAGGATAGTGCCTCGAGGGCCACGACCTTCAGCTTCAGCTCGTCGAGCTGGCGTGCGATGTCCGAGGCGACCGGAATCTGCCGGCCCTTAATGTAGCTCACTTGAGCCTCCAGCCGGTGTGAGCGTCGAAGCCGTTGATGTTCGGCCCGGTGCCGTGATGGTTCAGCGCCGACTGGAAGATGCCGATCGAGCTGATCGGGCCGTTGCCGTCCTCGACGGGCTCGAACTCTTCGAAGTAGGCCTCCACGCCGATGCGGTAGAGCCGCTCGCTCGTGAAGACGCCGACGATGATCTCGTCGCAGTCGCTCTCCTCGTGGATTTCGTAGTCGCCGTCCTCACCGCTCCAGTGAGCGTAGTGGTACGCAACCGCTACGAACAGCTCGGATCCCGCCTCCAGGTCCTCTGGTCGCACTTCGTCCGCGGTTCGAACTGGATACTTCTTGATCGCCGTCGCCATGACCGTCACCTCCACCGTCCGGTACGCGTCGGCCCGGGCGACTTGCGTCGGCCCGGGCCGGACGGGGTGATCAGCCGGGGAACTTCAGCGCAGGCTGCTGGCGCTTGACGCCCTGATCGAGGATCGTCTTGATCGCCTCGGGGACGTTGCGCGCCTCCTGCTCGTAGCCGTCCTTCGCCTTCACGGAGACCCGGACCTCGCGGAGGTTGTCCATCGTGTTGTCGAGCTGCTCGCCAGTCAGGCCCATCTCCGTCAGGAGATTGCGGATCAGCTCCTCGGCGTTCGGCTTGAGCGTCTTCGTCTCGGTCTCCTCGAAGAGGCGGGGGTAGAACTCGCCGAGCGTTTCCTTGTTCCCCTTGATGATGTCCTGCGAGCAGGAGTACTTGTTCGTGCAGATGACCTGGACGAACTTCTTCTCGATGCCGGCCGGCGTCTGGACCTCGTACGGAACGGCGACCGTCACGGCGTCCGACTTGAACAGGTCGTTGTAGCGGACGCGCTTGCTGGCGCCGTAGTCGCGCATGTCGCCCTGGAGTGTGGCGAACGCGGACTCGGCGTTCTCCAGGGCCTCCTTCAGGGCGGCGCAGTTCTTGGCCTTCTCTGCGATAGACGGGTCGAAGCCGAGCTTGACGATCGAGCCCGTCTTCGACGCGCCCTGGATGGCCGGGTCCGTGAGGGACTGCACGATGGTGGAGGCCGTGGCGGGGGCCTGCTTCTTAGCGCCGAGCGCCATGAGAGCGCCGAGCGCCGATCCCGGGGCTGCGGCGGGTGCCGGTGCCGGGGCTGCGGCTGCGGTGATTGTCGCCTGGGTCGTCTCTGCCGTCTTCTTCTTGCTCGCCATGATGATCTCCGTACCTTGGGTGAGTGTGCCTCCATGGCGTGACGCAGCCAATCTGCGCGAGCCGGAGTCGTCGTCGTCCCATCGATCGTTACGCCGCGCCCGTCGAGACTTCCGGCGCGCGCTGTAACCTATGAGCGGGGCGGCCTCGGGACACTTCGCGGTGTGGATATGGCCTGTCGCGCGTAACACGGGGCCAGGGTTCGATTCCCGACCGAGGCCGTCCCGCTCAAAACCCAGGGTTTACGACTTTGACACCCAGTCGACCATCTCTTCCTTATAGATGCGGACTACGTCCGACAAGGACAGATGGGGGATGAGGGTTAGAATCTGCGAGCGAAGCTTCGCAACCTGTTCGCCGACGTCCTTCCCAAGCTTGCAGTTGAAAGCATGGAGGACGGCGAACATGAAGTCTGAGAAGACGGGCGGGAGGTTTTTGGTGACCTCGTGGACGCCGACCTTCTTCACGAAGGCCAGAACCCGCTCCTTGCTGCGAAAGCGCGGGTTCGAGTCGCCGATCATGATGCGCAAAGCCGAGGTGAAGGCGCGCTCTTTGTCGAACTCCTTCATGAGGAGGACCGCGTCGTCGAAGGCGTTGTCGGGCTTGGTGAAGGTCACCTTCACGCGCTTGTCGTGGCAGAGCACGGTGTGGAAGTAGATGATGGTCTGGTCTTTGCGGGCCCCGTACTCGCCCCGGACGGCAGCGCCCCCGTCCAGCTCCTTCACGGAGAGGCCGGCGAGGAAGACGTCCGACTGTGCTCGGCGCAGTTCCTCGAGCGTGATGGGTCCAGGTTTTGGCGCGGTTGGCACGACTACGATCTCCATACCGTCGGTACGGGCCGGACAGCCGGACCTACGACCGCCGCCTGCGCTGCTCTATGGCGTCCGACCGGTAACGGGCGCTGTGCTTGCAGCGCCCGCACGTGACCTCCTCAAGGGAGTTCGCGAAGCGGGCGTGGTCGCCTCCAGCGCGGACCAGGCCGCAAGAGCTGGTGCCTCCGGACCTCCAGTGTACCGCCGGGTTCTCGTACGTGTGGGCCTTCTTCAGGACCGCGTCCACGGCCTCCTTCGAGGCGGACGCGCGGAGGGCCCTCGCCTCGGGCGTCCCGAGGGAAGACCTTTCAATGAGCTCTTCGATGGGTCGGTCGGAGATCTTCAGGGCCTTCTTCAGGCAGTCGCGGACGGCCGAGGTCATAGTCTGACCGGCCACGACCTCGAAGTCTCCGTGCTTTGATCGCATCTCCACCCACCAGCCGCGCGGGTACTTGCGGATAGAGGAGATGGTGACCCCGTGGAGTTCGAGGAGGGACTCAAGGGATCCGAGGGTAGTTTCCGACGAGATCATGTCACCCTTTCAACCCGGATGACGGTCGCTGCGTGGACGTCGGTAAAGGAGCCGGGGAGCTTGTTGAAGTCGCTTCCGACGAAGTGGTGCCCGTGGAGGCACACGGCGTCCGTCGCGACGTCCACCTCGGTGACCCGGAGCAGGTCCCCGGTCCCGGTGAAGACGTCGTCGCCGGGCTTCACCTCGCCAATCAGTATGCGCCGGTAGCTCATTGGGCGGGAGGGGGCTCGGAGGCCGGCTTGTTCTTGGCGAGGATCTTCACGCCGCCGTTCGGCGTCTTGGCGCAGCGGCCGGCGAAGAACTGGACCATGAGCTTCCAGAGGGCCGCCTTGTTCGACATCAGCTGACCCTCGAACTTCCCGCCGATGACCTTCTTCGGGTCTCCCTCGGCGTGGATGGGGACGCGGACGTGGAGCGTGGGGTTGCGCTGCTTGGACGCGCCGGGGATGCTGAGGACCGCCCGGTCCCAGGCCCAGCTCCACGCGCCCTTCTTGACGTAGACCTCGTAGCTGCCCGGGTGCGTCTTCGACGCCTTGATGACCATGCACGAGATGCTCTCGCGCATGGCGTTGGCGAGCTTGCGGTAGCCGAGCGCGTCGATGGCGTCGCAGCAGGCCGCGTGGAGGTTGGCGTTGCCCATGTTCAGGGCGCACACCTTCACGAGGGCGTTCATCAGGCCCCGGAGGTTGCCGGGCTCGCTGTGCGAGAGGAGGAACTCCACGAGCTGCGGGTACTCGGCGAGGGCGATCATCGCCTCCGTGCCGTCCCCGTCCTTCGGGTCCTCGAGGTAGCCCTTCTTGCTGCAGGTCGGGCCGATGCCGCGCTCGACGGAGACGGCGTCCGAAAGGGGCTGGTGGCAGTGGCCGCAGTGCGAGCACAAGCCCTGGAAGACGAGGTCCTCGTGCCGGACCTTCCGGGTGCTGAGGGTGTCGAGGAAGGCCTTCAGCCTCGCGTCGACCACCGCGTTCCCCTCGGCGTCCACGCCCGTGCCGCCCGTCTGCTCCACAATTGCCTTGCTCTCGTTCATCATCAGCATCTCCGTCACCTCCGCCTCCCGGTACTCGGCCGATCGGACGAGCTACAGCGCGTGCACCAGGTCGACGACGGTCTGCTCACAGCTACCGCCTTTCAAGTCAGCCCAATGCGGCATGGCGACGCGGAACCCGATGATGCTCTTGGACTCGGCGGACAGCCCGCACTGCTTGCAGTCCCATAGGCCTCCTCCCTTTGTCGTAAGACGCTTCAAGACCCAAAAATGTCCGTTGGTCAAGCTTCCAGGCGGATGCCAGTAGGCGAACTGAAGGGTGGCGGAGTTAGACTTCAAGACGATGGTTCCGGACTCCAACGTCCCATCCTGGACGAACTGGGCACCCCACAGGGAACCGCACCCCATCGCCCCGAGACGGTCCTTACACAGAACCCAGGCTACCTTCTGCCCCTTCGCCTCCATCTCAGCGAACATGTCTGCCAGCAGCATGACAGAGAGAGTGTCCGTCACGACGGCCACCTCTCCGGAGGAAGGACAGACTTCATGAAGCAGTCCAGGTGGTAGGCGCAAGCGGACGGACCGTCCGAGACGAACGGCATGATCAAGCCCTGGTCCCCATCCTTGACGGGACGGTCGCAACGAAGACAGAGGAGGTTCCTCGGCGTCGGGAGGTGCGGCGTGCTTCGGCATACCGGGGCACCCCAGTCCTTCCCAAACCAGCCGCGGTCGCTCATCCGAAGGTGTCCCGGCGAGGAGCCTCCACATTAGAGAGTTCCTTCTCAACGGACTTGAGGTCGTCGCGGACGAAGCCGAGCTCCTTCTTCAGGAACCGGATGCAGTCGAAGGGGTTCTCGTGGGGAGATTCAACCCAGGTTTCCCAGCCAGGGTACGTCCCATGGTCTCCAGGCGAAGGACGCTCGCGCTCCTCGCCGCAGTTCGGACAGTGCTTCCCCGGAAGCTGCGGACGAAGCTCCGATTTCTCTGCCTTCTTCTTGACGGGGCCAACCTTCAGGGAGGACTTCATTTCTTCTCTTTCGTACGGATAGGGCTAGATGAACTTCTTGTCGTTCTTCTAGCTCATGAGAGCATGCTACACATGCAAGAAGGCTAAGCCGCTCGATGCGTTCAAGAAGAACAACGCACTCCCAACCGGGCGCGGATACCAGTGCAAGGAATGCTCAGCGAGGAAGAGTAGAGAATACTGTAGAACACACCGGAAAGAGAAGAACGAATACCAACGAATCCGTTACTTGAACAATTCAGAGCAGATCAAGAAGTCCAAGTCGCTGGATAGGTTGAAGGTGAAAGAAGAAGTCCTCCGACATTATGGTGGAGGTGTTCCAAAGTGCTCGTGCTGCAAGATAGTGGGAAGTGTTTTTCTGAATGTTGATCATATCGACGGGGGAGGAACGCAGCATGTGAAGAATCTTGGTCTTAAGGGCGGCACCGACTTTTACAGGTGGCTTCGAAAATCTGGGTACCCCGGTGGATATCAGGTCCTGTGTTTCAACTGCAACTTCGCCAAGCACATACTAGGGTCATGTCCGTGCGCTACTCTTCGGGTCGAATCCGAAGAAACGCGGCGCACTTCGGGATCCCAGCTTCTGTCTTACCAGTGAAGCTGTAGGTAACCGTGTCTCCAATTTGAGGCGGACTGCGGCGCTCCTCATCGGAGAGACCTGTTCCGAGGTTGAACTCCTTCCCGTCGGGCGTTCGGACCAAGAGCCCCCCGACAACACCCTTATGTCGCCCCTTTCCTGGTTCATGGCCGATAACGACGGCTTCAGCGTCGTCCCAAGGTTTCACCTTGAGGAGAGTAGAGGAGCGGCCCGCTTCGTAAAACGACTTGGGCTTGCGGATCATGAGACCCTCGCCGCCGAGGGCGGCGACCGCCTTCAGTTCGTCGGCCAGGTGTTTGCGGGATTGCACGGGATGGTGCGGGTGCGCCTTGATGTGTGACACGTTTGCGGCTACTGCATGGTTGACGGCAGCGTCGATGCGGGCTTCAAAGGCTTCATTTTTCAGACTCGGAACGTCGAAGATGACATACTTAATGAGCTTCGCGCCATCGCCCCAGTCCAGACGCTTGACGACCGAGATGGTCTTTTGGAACATCTCACGCCCCATCCACAGCTCCCCGTCGAGGGCCTCGTCCGGCATCGCCGCCTTGAACCAGTCCGGGGCGTGGAAGATGTTGCCTTGCCGACTCAAAAACTCCTTCCCCGTCCAAAGCGCCCTTACCCCGTCGAGCTTCTCCGAGTACCACCACCCTGTCGGGTCGAGGTCCGGGAAGTCCTCATATTTATGAGCGAGCAAAATTGCAGGGCCGTGGAGCTTGGTCTTCTCGTCCTGACGGAGCTTCCGGCCGTCCTTGGCGGCTCGGTCGAGGATGGTCTGGGCGTAGTCGGCGTCGGCCGTCACGACGCGCCCGTTGACCGTCGCGGCCGTCGCAGGACCGACCGCCATGTTCGGCGCGGCGGACGAGACGCGGGCCGTCGTGGTGCCAGCCTGTGCGAATGCGGGCATGGAGCCGATGCGGGCGGCCTCGGCCGCGTCGCCGCAGTGCTTCTTCAGATGTTTGCAGGTCCGACGGTCTACCGGGCCGCCCATGTTGCGCCAGCTCGGGCACGAGCACGAATAAACCCCGCCTACGTTCTTCAGGACGTAGGGCTTGGCCCCGGAACCCTTCATCTCAACCGGCGAGCCTTCGATCAGTGCGGGCATGTCGGACCTCCGATCCAGCGTACGCCGGCCGCGGTCCGAGCTACGTCAGCTCGTCCGCGGCCATCACGAACCCGCGCTCCCCGTACTTGGCGCGCATAACGCTGCACACCCACGGCCGCTTGTACCCGAAGCGAGTCGCGAACTCGGCCAGCCTCTTCAACTCCGCCCGCACGGTTGAGTCTGGGATCCTGATCACCTCGGCGAGCAGCCCATCCCTCTCACCAGGACTCCTGGAGACTGGCGGGAAGACAAAGCTGCAGTTCGGACATACCTGGACTCCGGACTCAACGACTTCGCCGCACGAAGGGCATTCCTTCGCAAAATCCATGCTCGGACCCTTAGGGCGGTCCAGACGAAGATCGTAGGAT
>Ga0315284_10013009_pt1 | contig 11850 bp, 20 predicted proteins | sample YL17G09_16_MG_FD_203696 | JGI IMG/M metagenome (GOLD analysis project Ga0315284, IMG submission 203696) | Sediment microbial communities from Yellowstone Lake, YNP, Wyoming, USA - YL17G09_16 | ecosystem: Environmental > Aquatic > Freshwater > Lake > Sediment | place: USA: Wyoming | collected... | reverse complement strand
TGACACTCAGTAAAAATCCCTCTTGCCCCGGACTGAGTTTGCCCGTAGGAGTTTTCACTTCTATAAAAAGCGCCTTGCCTCTCCAAAGAGCTATGATATCGGAGATCCCCTTTTTAGATCCAAGACCCTGCCATACCTTCCAGTGAAATACACCGATTGCATTCAGGTACGCCCGCACGGAACGGGTCACATCCTTCTCAAGTATCTTTGGTTTAAATGTCTTCGCCATATTCTCTCTCCCAATCTGCATCGCAGATAAATTCGCAGCCGTGGCGTAGCCGGTATTCTCGAACCAGGCCGTTCGGATTGTGTGTTGGATCTGTCCAGTTTTTGGCCTTAATGATCTTGATCCTTCCCTTCTCCATACTCAAGTACAACCTTGGCTTCTCCAGGCTCGCAACGCCGCCCCTGCCAAGGTCATCGCCTGGGCGTTTCTGGAGGGCGATCACCGCCACCCCTGATGTCAGCTTATCGAAAATCTGTTTGATCTTCTCAGCTACCAGGTAGTGATCTTTAGTGATTTCCATGAAATCGATGACATTGATATCTTCGGGATAGATTTCATCGGCAAAATTGTCTGCCTTTTCTCGAAGATCGAAATCCCATTCGTCAATCTTAATGTCCGGAAAAAGCGAAAGTCTGGAATTCATTTCCATACCACCCATCTCCGATGTGAAATAATGGATCTTGAAATTCTCCTGGTTGAGCTTCACAAAATTGAAAAGGAAGGCCGACTTGCCGGAGTCCGGGGTGCCGGTCACAACGATCACTGATTTGGGCAGGGTGTGTACCCAACCTTCGAGCTGGAAGGGCCACTTCAGGGCAACGGGGTTGAAGATCACTTTCTTAAACTCGATTGGGTCAGATTTGGGAGCTACCCTACGGAATACTCCGTCCCGGGTACCGCGTTCCAAGAATCCATCCTTGACCATCCTGTGGAGGGCCACCCGAAGTGCGGCATCCTGTTCCTTAGTTTGGACTCCGATCTGTTCCTTGAGATCCTTCGAATTGAAATACCCCTCAGTACCCTCGATCCAATTACGGGCCTCGACCGCCACTCTCATGTCTTTATCGCGAGCCCGTTTCAGGGCCGACTCAATTTTGACCTCCAAGTCCCTTTCGTCGAACGGAGGATTGCAGTGTCTGGCACATGCCATTAAGACCGTCCGGACACTTTGATCGGATGTACGAGATCTTACCAGTTGGTAGGCCACATGGAACAAATCTTCGTCTCTTTGGCCCTTTTGTAACGTGATGATACGGTTTGTAACGCCTTGTAACGGTTTTTGTGTAACAACCGGTAACTCATTTTGGGAGTTTGTCACAGGCGCGTTACGCTCTGTAACACCCTTTGGTTGTTTAAACGATCTAATCAGGGTCTCCAAATACTTGATCGGAAGGGGTGGAGGGGGCGCCTCATCCGGCCCCAGGATCCATTCATATTTTCCATCCTTGGTTACGGATGAGGGAATTAAAATATAACCCCCGTCACCCCTAAAATCGCAATCTATTATTACTTTGGCATTATTAGATACCCCCACTCCCGGGTGCTTGAAATAGAGGTGCCTACCGCGAGGAGTGGCTACGGTAGGGCATAGAATACTGTTGGGGATGTATTCCTGAATGGCCTTCCCACCTTCGGCAGAATCGATGTCCACGGCTACTATCCCGGAAACAGCACCCGTGACAAGCCCAATGTTAGCATTGGGGTATTTTGTAAACCATTCGCGCAGTTGGTCTTCATTTGCAGGTGCATCTTGGTAGGGTTCCCATTTTATCAATGGTTTTTTATCTCGCCCTACGGGTATAAGGCTCCATCCACGCTTAGCATATTCAAGAACCTCTTCGAGTCGAGACATAAGCCTCCGATCTATATCTTGCGGTCCTACCCACCAGGAATCCTGCAACCCAATATAATTCCTTGATGTCGATCAAAATGGCACATCCCCATCCTTGTCGAGCCCGATGGCTGTAAAAAACTCTTTCACCGTTTGCTGAAACAGGGCAACGGGGTGCCATGACATGTTCATGTTACCCTTCTTGCTCTTGCCGGTACTGCCCTTGTAGAGACCGGTGATGAAAACCTGCTTCCCATCGTCAGATAGGATCATCTTCATTCCAAGATTACCTTCCTCTTTCTTCACTTCTTTAGCCATGATAACCTCCTTTAGTTTCTGTATTATAAGTTGTCGATATGTTAAACCTTTTGCTCCACATTCGCATTCTGCTGACCAATCGACTCTTTCCGGGAAGTGTCGAGACATTAGCAATTGCCAAATATTTCCACAACATTCCCATTCCATGAACCCTTTGTAACGGGATTTCATTTGAGTTGGGTCTTCAGATGGTTCTTCTGAGCTTCGAGTTGATCAAACATTTCCTTTGGAAGCGCCTTAAAATCCTGGTACCTATCCTTCCAGGTAGTGGCCAATTCAGCCAGTGTTTTGCAGCCGGCCAGTGAATGCATGTAATCGGTCAGTTTCTGAGACACCAACATGGCGTCAGGAAAGGTTTGCTGAACCATTTCGGTGGCTTCCTGGGGGTTATTGGGCGTCAATGTGGAATCATCCACTTCCTTGACGGCTTCCTTATTGCCCTCTGCGAATTTCCTTTTGGCCAACTCGATCACTGCCTGAATGATGGTCTTGGGAATCAACCGCATGGAGGCATTTCGGGCGGCCTTAATTGCTCCCTGTTCATACCAGAACGGGTTGGAACCCCCGGACGTTGTGAGTTTGGACTGACGTTTGAATCCAAACTTGGTGTCGAGCAGGATCTCTTTCGTCCCTTCCTTGTTGATCAGGTATCGACCGGATTTCACGGTAAAAAGGGCTTCGGTTTCATGATCCACCATGTTCATTTCGATTTCCCGGACAACCTCCCCCTTCATCGCGAGCTCTGCAGTCGCTTCGTCAACGCCGGACTTAGAGACGCCCCATATTTCCTTGCCGGTGGTTCGATCCTTGAAGTGGTAGGTCAGGACCGATGGAAGTCGGCCTTCCAATTCTTGGACGATCAACTCGTCATCCAAGCGATCCATGAGCCAGAATGGAAAGGTTTCGTCAGTTTTAGCCGGTAGATTTTTTGCTTCTTCTGCCATAATTTGTCCTCCTTATAGTTTAATACCTTTTTTGTCCAACACCTTTTGTATGGAATTAAGGTGCAAAAAGACCTCCATTTCGTCAGAAAGATCGGTTTTTCGCTCATGTGCGAATCCACCGTCCGGTTTGATGCATAAGATATTATATCCCTGAATGGGATTGTCCGGGTGGTTTTCATTCCATAAAATACCGTACCCCGCCACCTGGCACCACATGGACCAATAAATACCTTTCGATGTTTTCAGGTCAATCAATTCCAGGGATCTTGCTTCCCCACCGATGTCGAGACACCCACCGAAACCATGAACCTCACTGACCAGGGGGATCTCGCTGTGGATTAATTTGAATTTAGTGGTATCCTTCCATTCCAGGTATGACAAAAAACATCCTTCAGCTTTTTGTCGAATATCCTTTGGTACATCCTTCATGTCAGGTGCCGGTAATCCCTTAATGTCACATTCCACCAGGGCATGACCGAGCGTGCCGGCGTCCGCCGCCTTGTCACGTTTCTCATAGAGACTACCTATCTGAAATTCCTGCAGGTACTGCATGATGTGTCCAAGGAGCACATTGGGGTCTTCCGCGCCCTCCGCGATCATCTTGGCGATACCCTCGGTCACGCGGGCATAGTTTTCAAGACCCTGTGAGTAACCCCATGGCACCAAGGCGGGCTTTGCCAGGCATCCGAGGATGGTGGTCACCCCCTTTACCCTCATCCCACTTTTTCTGCGATAATTCATAGTTGGCATAATGGTCCTCCCCTCATTTTTTTAAAAGATTCTTTCTCGGTCCAAACGACAGCCTGCTTGCTAATGCCATAAGTGTCGGCAATGGCCTGGTAGGTAGCCGAATCGGTGAGAATTCCAAGTAAACACATACATCCATGGCATTTTTGGGCTAACTCTGCGTTTTGGTTGAATGTTTGGCCTCGTTTTTCGAGCACTAAATGCGATGAAAAAATATGATGACGGCAGGATCTGTCTGGACAAAATTCATCAAGAAGCTCAAGTATGTACGGTATGGGCATATCGTGATACTTGAATATCTCTTTGAGTTTGGAACTAAAATAATGACTGTACCGGTTCACGCAGCTTTCGTATCCCATGTGATGGCCTCCATTATAACACGGTTCTTAGCATAAGTCAAGTTTCTCGGCGGTAGGTGTGTGTTTTTTTATGAGAAACTGTTTAAACGCCGCTACCAGGTATTGTTCTTGTGGTATTTGAAACCTCCGTTGCTTCTCTAACCATGGTCCCCGGTCTGCGTATTGATATAACTTGTGAAAGTCCGAGAGCTTATAATGTTCCGACCCAAAGAGATCCCGACATAACTGCACGATTCGATACAATGTTAGGGGGAAATGCATCGCAATCCAGGAGTTGATAATTGTCTCATCAAACCTCCACAAACACTTTGAACAGTAACGATATCCCGCACTCAGGACCACTTCTTTGCTATCACAGAATGAACATTCCATATTTCCCCTCCTGTTGGATTTTCGCCCCATCGTGGGGCATTGTCAAACAGTATAGCACGGGTTGACCAACATGTCAAGTAAAAAAGAAAGGAAAACACAGTGAAAAAAATAATGCGGTATATGATCTCAGTTTTATTGATCTTATCATTAGCGGCCCCCGCGTGGTGCCTTGATGTGGTAGGCAAGGTAGAATCGATCCCGGGGTTTGAAACAGAAACCCAGGTAGATACCACACGATCAGTCACCACCATAACTGTGCAGGGTAATGGTCTTGGACTTTATCCGGATGAAAATGGGAGGCCTCGCTACGGATATGGCGTATTCGGCATGCAGGGTTCGGGCTTCATTGTCAACAACTACATCATCACTTGTGCCCACGTTGTCAACCCCACCCAGGTCCTCATTAGGATGCCTGATGGAAACCAATTCCATGGCCCCTTGGTTAACGTCACAGAAATGATGATCATAGTTGGCGGATCTCCAGCGCGCCTCTTCAGCATAAATATTGAGGAAGATTGGGCTATATTGGTTTTCGCAGGACCGACAGCATGGTTTCAAAATCTAAAGACGCAATGCACAGATACCATCTTCCATTACCTAACCATCTTCGGTTTTATCGCTGTGGATCAATTACACCCCGGAGACATGCTGATTGCAATCGTCAGGGTTAGGGATGCCGATGGCAATAGAACCACGATGTCTGAATTAAGAATTGGAAAAGTATTGGCAGATAAGCCGATCGTTCCACCCGGATATGAAGATGGACTACCATGGTTCAACCTGAATGATTTTACAATGGACATCATGTTATATCCTGGTGACTCTGGCTCCCCCATCATTGGATTTCTTGATGGTGTGCCAGTGATCGTTGGAATAGGTCGAGCAGCCGCTAGTTTCCCCACTGGTGAATATTATGCCTATGCAACCAGGATCGATGTCGTTAAACTGATTACAGATTCCATTTTTTAGAGGTGGAATATGGACATGAACGACCGGGATGAGAAAATCTTCAATCAATTGCACGTTGTAGCGCTCATGATTGGTCGCGCTCAAAAACACGTGAACATGCGCAATCACATCATGGCTCAAAAATACTTACAGGAAGCGCGTGATGTCCTGCAAGATTCGATGAATTTTATTCGGGGGGAGGTGAAATAATATGTTGACTTTGATTGGTACTCTTCTTGGATTGCTGGGTTCCCTGTTGCCAGAGATCTTAAAATTTTTTAATAACAAGGAAGACCACAAGCATGAGGTGGCAATGGCCCGCCTGCAAATGGAGATGTCCAAATTACAGGGGGATATCAAGTTGGCAGAATTGAACGCTACCGCTGATATCGAGGAAGTCAAGGCCCTGTATGCATCGGCCAAGATCGAGTCCACGGGATGGAGATTCATCGATGGCATTATCGGTTTGTATAATAGCTCGGTGCGCCCCACCATTACCTACGCCTTCATGGGTACTTATGTCCTGGTAAAATATGCTATCTACATGAGTTATTATCAGGCGGGATACACGTGGATGCAGGCCGTAGCGGCTATCTGGAATACGGAAGACTTCGCGGTGTTCAGTACAATCATGGCTTTCTGGTTTGGTGGAAGAATGATGAAGTACAGCCTTGAAAGGATGACCAAGGGTAAATGAGAGAAGTAGACGAAACCGGGTTGAAATTTGTTGAATTGTGGGAAGGTTTCAGCCCGGTTATTTACCTAGATATTGCCGGATTACCCACCATCGGCATAGGACATCTCATCCTTAAGGGGGAAATCTTCAATGAACCGATCCCCCATGAAGAGGCCTATGAGATCCTGGACCGCGACATGGATATAGCGGAACGTGGGGTCAATACACTGATCACTGTTCCCCTATCCGACCTACAATTCGATGCCCTGGTTTCCTTCACCTTCAATGTGGGCGTCTTCGCCCTCAAAGGTAGCACTGCCAGGTCCCGACTCAATCGTGGAGAATACGCCGACGCTGCCGACGCCCTCCTCTATTGGATCTATGCCGGAGGAAAACAATCCAAGGGTTTGATTCACCGCCGCGCTGCCGAACGAGGAATGTTTCTCGAAGGTACAGAATAAAACTTGACTTTTACCCCCACCTATGGTATACTCTTACCATGATTCCACGAATTCAGGATATCACCACAAGACCACATTGTCCAGATTGCGGAACAATCGCTGCACATAATGGCAAGATCGCGTGGAAATGCAGCAATAGGTTATGCCTCAGACAATGGAGCAGGGTCTATCGCCCCCATGTATCGCTGTCCAATAGGCCTCATTGCCCTGATTGCAATGCTGGATCACCATATAAGGGATCTAGGATTGGCGAGTGGAAGTGTACGTCATGTGGCAGGAGGTGGACAGTGGAACAGCAACCAGGGGGGAAGAACACAACATGGGGGTTCTCCAAGGTACCCCAGGAGGATTAAATGATCAATAAAAAATATTCAGGGTTCAAGTACAATCCAATAGCTCCGTTCGTGTTGGCTAAAAATCAAATGATGCTCCTGATGCCGGTGGGTGACATACATTTTGGGGCCAACGACTTTCCGTTTAAACACTTCGAGGGCACCATGAGATGGGCCGCTGAACGCGGTGCTACCTTTGTGGGAATGGGTGAATACATCGATTTCACGAGCGCATCGCAGCGCAAACTTACGGAACAGATGCGCGAATCCCAAAAACAAGAGATCGATGCGTGGGTCAAGTATGAGATAGATAAGTTGTACGAACTGATCTCATTTACCACCGGGAGATGGATAGGCTTGCTAGAGGGTGATCACAGGTGGACCTTCCAGGATGGCATCAGCGGTGATCAGTATTTGGCCCAGAAGCTCGGGTGTGACTTTTGGGGAACATCTGGCCTAGTACGTTTATCTGCTGGTATCGATGGGCACCCGGAGGGGGACACCCTTCTGTATACTCATCACGGAGTTGGTGGGGGGCGCCTTGCTGGAAGTCACCTTAACCAGGTAGAGAATAAACTGAAGGACATCGAGGCCGATATTTACCTCATGGGTCATAGTCATGCCAAGGTGGGATCCCCCGTGGATCGACAATACATTTCTCCGGATGGTATCCATTATCACAAAACCAAACTCTTGGCCCGCACGGGGTCATATTACCGGGCCTACGCCAGCTATGCACCAAAACCGCTTGATGTGCCCGCAATTGCATCAAGGGGGTCCTACGCTGAACAAAGAGCATATACCCCGGCTGCCATGGGATCCATCGCGATCGGCATTGGCAACGAAGAAATACCGAACTCAAATTATTATCGCCCTTCAATCCACTTTTCTATTTAAAGGGGAATATATGCAGGACTTTAAGTCATGTATCATCGCGATTATTGAATGGGTAGATTCTCAGACGGTATACGGTTGGAGCGAGTATGATGTCAATGAAGACACACCGGCTACCATCCTTACCGTTGGGTTATTGGTCTCTGATGATCCATCATCGGTCACGGTTGCCGTAGGTATGAGCAAGAGTAAGAAATACACAGGGAAGCTCACGATACCTAAGTGCGCAATTAAACATATCACTAAACGCAAAGAGGTACTGACATGACGAATCAAGGTAGGACAAAAGCATACCTAAAACAACGCAAGGATCAATGTCCAAGATGTCGGCATCATGGAAGAGATGTCCGTTATCGTATCAATCACGATAAAGTCCTATGCAACAACTGTGCCATTTCTCGGCAGCACGGTGACGTAAAACGCAACATCATAATCCCCAATCCTGGCGATATGTTAGACGCTATTGGCAGAATATTCACGCCAAAAAATGTCAATCGCAACACCTTCGAGATGCCTATTCCACATGGCATGAAAGGGTAAGTGGTGAAAATTATTAAGTTTTAAAAAGTTGGCACGGTCCTTGCTTTAAGGTATTGTCAAACGGGAGGAGACAATGAAAACCAAAGTAGTAAGATCTATCATCGACCGCAACATCACCTTCATTATTGAATTCAATCCAGACGAATTACGAAGTCTCCCCGGATGGTGCCGCACGGTTTTCAGCGACATCGAACGATTCGTTGATACACCATTGGCACTGATTCAATCTGTTCAGGCTGTCGCCCTGCAGATTTATCGTGAAACAAAAAATAAGAGAGACCTCGATACTCCGCCGACCTTGGAAGGAACTCTGAAAGCCGAAAATCAAAAAGTAGGCAGTGGGACCGCTGGGGAGACCGTGGATGTCCTAGACACCATTAATACGGCCCCCGAGACCTATGGGGCTCCCGCTCCGGAAGGGGGCGAGGAGAACGGCGGGGTAGTCCAGAGGCTTGAAGACCTGGAGTACAGGGTGGCACGTTTAGAAACATGGGTCATTCAACTTATGATGGGAGGGGGAGGGACAAAATGAAAAAAGTTACTTGCATTTGTGCGGCATTGCTGGTCTTCTTATCCGTTAGCGTAGCATACGCGGGGGTCACCGTAATCATTGACATGCAAGGGGGACATGGGTTCGCATATGTCAATGGGGTGGATTCTGATATGATCTGTTTAATTTCAAATGATCATACGGCGGTACGGTGTACCACCAGGGAAGGATCCGGTGTAGTACCCTACGAAGAATTCAGCAAGGAATTCCAGGAACGTTACACAATGGGGCAACCCAATTGGATTATTACCCCAAACAAAGATGCAGGAAAACCACTGCCCCCATCGGGTCAGGAAGCGCCTAAATTGGAATTTTGAGAGGGAACAATCATGATGGAATTAAACGTAATTAAATCAGTGACGGTTGGTGAAAATTACGCCGCTTTTTTGGAACGGGACGGCAGATTCGGAGTGGCACAGAAAAACGGAGATGATGTCAAGTTGTGTTTTTATGACTCACAGGATCTCGCGTCAGAAGTGTTTGATGTGGTGGCCGAAGAGATCCTGAACAGAGGGACTTAAGATGAGAAAAATATACCTTGCGGGGAGCATCTCAACCAATCCAGAAACATATCTATGGCGTGAAAGGGTCACCGAGATTTTAAAGGGTGAATATATTCTCTTGAACCCCGCTGCCAATCCGTTCAACAAGGAATTGCTGAAAAAATATCCTGATCCTGAGAAATTCAAGAAGAACGCCATTCGAAAAAGTCAGGGTATTTTGATCACTAAGGATCATCAACTGGTCAAGGAATCGGATATCATCTTAGTGAACATGGCGTTGTTGACTCCGGAAAAACCTTTCATCGGAACGCTGTACGAATTGGCCTGGGGGTGGATGTACCACATTCCAGTAATAGCGATCGTGGGGGATAACTGGTACTGCAAACATCCATTCACTGAATATACATTTACGGCCACCGTGGATACCCCGGAAGAGGCCTGCGATCTAATCAGATATTTTTTTGTGGAGGGATAAATGAAAATATTCCATTGTTTGATCATTGGCCTTGTAATGCTCATGTGGTCGTGGACCCCATCGTATGGGACGGGTTGGCCGGGGTTGGAGCCCGACGAAGTGGTACAACCCAAGATCTATCAACTGTATAATCAGCTCAATTGGTCTCCGCTACCATACTGCGACACCAATATCGACTGTGAAATGACAGCTTGGATTGGAATCGTGACCCCAGGATATTACCAGGTCACCGTTACCGTGGAGTTGAACGACGTCATTATCCACCAGGTAACCGAAGAGATGTTATTTGCATGGCGCGGTTTTCATGCGGTTTACTTCCAATGGAAACCACCGGTTGATGGTGCCGGCAATGGAAAATATACCATCAAGATTAAAGGATTGGGAAAACCTATGTCGATTTGGTTCGACGTGGTAGACTAAAATCAAAGAGGAGGAGAAAGGTCATGAGAAAGTTTATCAACACAATTTTGTCCCTGGCTATGGTCTTTGCATTATTGTCTTGCAGTAATCCTTTTCAGCCGCCTCCGGCACCGGCCCCCAAACCACCGGAAGTTATCCAGCCGGCCCCAGCGCCAACGCCTGCACCACCCGTTGTGGTGAAACCGAAGTTGGGATTGAACAAACCCATTATTTACGTTGACATGAAACGGGGTACGTTCGGGCTCAATAAAACCGCCATGAATATGGTGAAGAGTGGACGCTACGTCATTCATCTGAATTACGGATACGTCTATGATATCTGTAAAATTGTCGATGGCCAACAGGTCCGGGAATCACACGATTGGTATCCGGACAGCATTAAGAAATTGACCGTTGGTGTGTATGATACGGTCACTGGAAAATACGTGGTATCAGTACGTGTTCTTTAGGCGGGGTCGCCCTCAAATCTTTTACAACTACAATGACGAGGAGGAGAAAAGTATGCGCATGTTGAAAATATTGTTGCTCATGTTGTTAGTGTTGGCTATGGCAGCCCCGGTGTGGGCCGGTCCAAACTCCAGGACCATTGAGATCGAGGCGTATGAGACCATCAAGGAATCGATTGAGGTTCCCTTCGTACTGGTGGATCCTAACGATCCGGTGAACGAGAAACTGTGTGATATCAACCTCACCGGAGAGTACGGATGTACGGCTTTCGAGACGGTCAATGAGTGCGAAACATTCAAGACGACCGATGGCATCAAGCAGAATGGCAAAGATGGTGCTACATTCTCGGCTCCGGAAGGAACCCTATCTTTAACTGGTGAGTGGCGCGATTGGATTAAAGGAAAGAAGGGTGAAGCGGGATACTGGGGAGATTGGGTCTCTGCAGAACTATACAAGTTGGGTGGTCGCTCTGATAACTGGAAATTTGAGAGTGGCAAGCACGATGAATACCGTAACTTCGAGGCCACCGTCCAGACCTGTTCCGAGGAAACCTACTGTGTAGAGTGGACCGATGACAGGGTGGCCACTGTTGATTGCCCGGCAGATTCTGTGACGACGAAGAGTGTGTTCGTGAATTACTCGTATGATAGAATCGTTACGGAGGTGTATAGCGGTGATACCATTACCGTTCGGGGCCACATCTGGACCCGTAACCCGAAACCCGTTGAATACTGGTACCTGGCACAGAAGGCTAACAATCCATCGAATCCTGCCTTCATCGCAAAGAGCGAACGTGTGTTGGTTCCGGACGTGAACGGTGTGTATGCTACCGAATCATGGAGTTTTACAGCTCCTGACGTGACCAAGGATACCGTGGTCCGCATCTTCCTGAAGATCAAGAAGGTGGACGGTACGCTTGGCTCTATCCGAACAAAGGTCATCGTGCATCCGAGACCGCAGTATGATCTTAATTAACTTTTGATATGGGGGTGGCATAGACTGCCGGGATCGCATGGCGACCCCAAT
>Ga0315284_10013007_pt1 | contig 11851 bp, 9 predicted proteins | sample YL17G09_16_MG_FD_203696 | JGI IMG/M metagenome (GOLD analysis project Ga0315284, IMG submission 203696) | Sediment microbial communities from Yellowstone Lake, YNP, Wyoming, USA - YL17G09_16 | ecosystem: Environmental > Aquatic > Freshwater > Lake > Sediment | place: USA: Wyoming | collected... | reverse complement strand
AATATAGAACTTAGCGATGAGGATATAGATGCTATTGTTGAAAATCCTGTTTATTATACTTCTAAAGCAGTAGAACTTTTTGCCGCGAAAAGGCTTGTGCCTGATTTAAAAAAGAAGTACCCTGAGCTAGTCAAGGACTTCCCTGGTGAGAATCCAAGAATGACTAAGAATTATGCCAGATTCAGACAAGAAGATCCTAAGTCATTCGATGAAGATACATTTAGAATTAAAGATTCTGGAAAAGTGAAGCTGGTTATGGGTAAGAAGAATGGTAAGATGGTTGTCCAGTCAATAATGGTACCTAAATCAAGATGGTCTGCGGTAGCTAAGGATTATGCGAGAGGAATATCATTAGATAAAAAGCATATTGAGGGTCCTAGGAAAGTAAAATATGTCGGCAATAGAGTCAAAAATTCACTTAAAGGTTTATCACAAAAGGTCAAGTTAGCTGGCTCAATTAGAAGAAAATCAAGTAATCCTACGGATGTAGACGCAGTTGTTGTGCTTAAGAAGAAATATACACATGAGGATGTAGTCAGAAAAATTGAGAAGATGACCGGTGGCAGAGTGGTATCTCGTGGTCCTAAGCTTGTTAGGGCAGAAGTTGATGGCGTCCCAGTAGATGTTGTTATATCTAGAAAGGAAGATTATGGTTCACAATTAATGACTTGGACTGGTCCAGCTGGAGCTAATATATATAAGAGAAAATTGGCAGGCTCAAAGGGTATGATACTTAATCAATATGGATTATTTAATAAAAAGACTAAGAAAAAGGTTGCAGGAAGCGAAAGAAATATATATAAGAAACTCGGTGTAAGTTACAGGAAACCCGAGATACGGGGGACACCAAGATGAGTCGTGGCTGGTATAGAGAATCATATAGACATAGATTGGCTTCTTATGGTATAACTACTTCTAAACATCATAAATTTATGCGCTTTGCAGAAAAGACACAGAAGGATATCGACAGAGAGGTAGCTGAATATAAAGGTCTTCTCGAGGATCAAGAGAAAATTACAGAGACTTCCGATCATAAAGAATCAAAGAAAGAAGAGATAACTGAAGAAGAAAAATTAGAATTAGAAAATGCTAAGCTATCTAGAGAAATGAAAGAGCAACTTACTCCAGAATATATGGCGTCTATCGGGATGCCAAATGAGGAGATAGAAGAGCCAGATATTGAGATTCATGATAGCGTTTCTATTGGCGGTACTCCTCAAGTAGTTGAAGATGAAGAAGGTAAGGAAGCTAAAGAGAAAGGCGAAGAGCGTAGAAAGAAAGCTAGAGAAAGTGCTGAGTCCAGGCAAGCCGATAAAGACATTGCAACTATTACTCAATATAAAGAGATAGTCGATCGTCTTGGAGAATTTAAGGACTATAATATTTCTGAAGATCAAAAGGTAATGGCAATTAAGGCGATAGAAGTATATAAAAACGCTATAGAGACTGGTAATTTAGATGATCCACAGATAAATGCACTTGGTGGTATTGGATTCCCGGGTAATATTTATGGTAGCAAGAATAAACAGCTAATAATTGATAGTCTTAAAAAGGCGAATCAGAGCCTTAAGAATTATACTTCTGAAGAGCAACCAGCTCCAGTTAAGAGTGGTGATATGCTAGGGATATCCTCAGAAGAAGTAGTTAAGGAGCCAGTTCCTACATCTACTACAAGTTTTAAAGTAGTAAAAGAAGCTAAGGAGCCTATTAAGCCAGTCGAGAAGGTTAGTGTTAATTCTCAAAATAGAGCAATGCTTGGCGAGTTGGCAAAAGCTGAGGAAACTAGAAAATTAACCGTACCAGAAACTCCAAAGGCGAAAGTTAAGAAGACTCAAGACATTAAAGAAAAAGAGAAAAAAGAAAGTCCAATTATAGATGTTAGTTTTAGAGACGTTAAACCAGAGAAGACTTCTAATGAACCTGTTATACATAAGGTAAAGCCTTACGATTATAAGGAGAGCGATTTTATTGGCTGGAAAGAATTTTTAGATAAGGCAGATAAAAAAGTTCAGCCACGCTATATACCAAAAGAAAGAGGAGGTATAGAAAGAAAATATAAGACAAGTAGACTCTCTTTCAACTATGAAGATACCGACCCATATTATTATAAGATAGGTGAAAAAATAAAAGAGGCGTTGTCTGTTGGTATAAATAAAGTTCCAAGACAGGTTGGTCCATTTTATGCTGCACCGGGAAGTCCATTATTAATTTCAAGAAAACCTATGGAATTGGTGCCACGCACCTGGAAACATGGTCCATATAGTATGAGGTCTAAAAAAGATGGTATATCATATATATATGGTAAAGAGAAGAGAAAAAAAGACAATCCAGAACCGCATACACCTTATGAATGGGAGAGGAAACATATTCCAGTACAAGTTGGTCCATACTATGTTCCATTTAGGAGAATATTGAGGCCTATAAGACCAAGAATAACTACTGGCTGGGACAGACCAACTTGGAATCTTGCTGCGTCTAAGAGGAGAATGCCATTAGGCACGAGATATAAGGACTATGATATTAAGCCACTGGGCGGGGTAACAAAATGAAAGGATGGTATAGAGAACATTATAGGCACACCTTAGCAGCTTATGGCGTTAAGACTTCGAAGAGAGCTAAATATAAGCTTCACGGTACTAAGATGATGACTACAAAGAATGGAATTCCAATTACACTTAGAGGTCCTCCTGGTGAGGCTAGAATATATCCTGTCAGTCCAAATGAGGTAAAAAGAGTAGTAGATAAGATGCCTGATAAGATGACGCATGGCATTAAAGAGATTAATTTTCGTGAGCCCGGGATACCAGCCACAAAACAAGATAAAGCCTGGGCACAGTACGTTAGGTCTGAGGGAAGAGTAAATATCTTCTCTCAGCCTTACGATCATAAAAAGTTAGTATTCAGGGAGGTTGAGCCAGAGAACATCAATCCAGAGAATGCTAACAATCACATGAAGGACTACGTGATAAAGCACGAGATAGGGCACCATTTTGCCATCAAGTATATGGATGCCGACAATAAGCCACTAAAGGTAGAGGAAGCTATTGCAGACGCAATTGCTCATGACATGGATCCATACAATAAGAATATAGTGGATCACTTTGTTAAAGAGCGTGAAGAAGTATTTGGCGAGAAGGGGACAATATAATGATAAGTAAAAAATTTGAGAAAAAGATACAGCATTTTGCGAAGTTTACATTAGATGTAACTCCAAAAGCAGGCTATAAGGCAGGAAGAGGTCGAAAGAAATGAGCTGGCATAATGAATCATATAGACATACACTATCAGCGAAAGGTATAAAGACATCGTTCTCTGGTCAGCGTACTAAGATGGTTGACAAAATATATATGGACTATTTAATGAAAAAAGCTGCGCAAAGGAAACAGCCAGCTCCGTACATAATGACTACTGATCAATTTAATAAAGCCTATTCTACAGTAGCAAAGGCTCAGAGGCAATTAGACGATAAGGAGGCGCAGGAGCTTGCTATTTATCATAAGACTATGCCGTTGCCTATACCATATATACACGTTCCCCAAGAGGAATTAGCTAGGGCGGCATACTTAAGACATCTTATGAAAAAGCTTCTTGGAAAAGAATACTATAAATACAGCGATCCTGAAGAGGGATATATTGAAATGTTTGGGGACAAAACACCACAATTACAGCTGACAGCTGAAGAGGAGATGGCGCTAATAGAAGATGCTCGGGAGTCAGAACAGTTGGCAATTGAGAATAAAGAAAAGGAGCAGAATAGGATAGAATACTTGCCAGATTTGTCTGGAGAAGATTATCAAGATTCAATGGACAGAAGAAAAAAAATGGAAGAAGCTTTCCAGAGGAGATAATTGATGAAGAGTGGTATAATTATATGGATTGGACTTTTGTTGCTTATTCCATTTGCTCTAGCAGACGATCTAAATGTAAGCACATGTGTTCCATTATATGAATGTTCTGCGGGCTCTTGTCAGCAGAATAATACAGTCTCTTGTACAGTAGTTACAGATACTATATGTGGGGCACCATATCTATATCCTGTTTCATCATTCTATAAAGTATGCGTCTACCCTATACCAGTGAGTAATCCAACAATAGCAGTAGTTACTGATGCAAATAATGCAGCATCAAATGAAAGCGTGCAGGCTATAACTGATCTTAAAATATCTGATGCAAAGCAGGAAGAGACCACTGTGGACTTTACTGGTGAGACAATAAATCTTACTAAGATAAATGCTACGACAATTGTTGTTGAATATAGAAGGGTTTTTATAGACACTGCTATAATACCAGAGCTAAACAAGCCAGCTACATTAAAGTTTTATAATATAGCAGAAGGTTGGCACATATATAAAAATGGCATGGAGTGTGGCGCGCCAACGTGTACAAATATAGTATATGATAAAGATAATAAAGTATTAACATTTGATGTTACTGGATTTTCAGAATATACAATCGGCACATATACAATAGGTGATATGGCATTAATAGTCGCAGATGGTATTGGTACATTTTTAGCCAGTATTGTAGAGTTACTGGAGCTTATAGTCCTTGCAGGGGCGCTATTTGTCGGTGCATATATATTAACGAAAGCAATTGAAAACTACAAGTGAGACGAGGATGTGGAATGCAAAATATGAGAATATGGGTATTGTCTATAATTATATTATGCTTAATCCCAGCAACATATGCATTACAAATTGATAATTATGGATCACCATTATTATATAACAATTTGATAGCTGGTGGACATAATTTATCAGTCAGCACAGTAGGATATTCTGTCGGTCAAACATTTAATATAACCAATGGAAGTGGCAACGAAAGCGAGAGAATACTTCTTCACGATATTACAATAATACTGAATAGCTCTATTGCGACAGTCGGTACACCAAGAATGACTGTATATCGCATGAATAATACTCATGATGTAGGATCTCCAATAGACTCTGTATTACTAGAAAAGATTGGCTATACTGAAGTCAGGAATATAGTATCTAATGCAAGCAATAGAGTAAATGTTACATTTATATTTAACGATCTTCCGTTGATGCTTAATCAGAGATATGCGTTTTTTATTAGTGATCCTGGTACTGTATCAAATTATAGAATATATGTAGCTAACAGTACATCAACAAGTACATATCCAGGCGGGTTTGCTATATATAAGTTTGCTGGATCATTATTCGTACAAACTGTTGGTGGCGGAGACTTAAGCTTCTTTATGAATTATTCATTAGCCAATGTAACAATTCCATATATAAATACTCAGAATATTATTACAAATAAAAATATTAGCATAACAGTCAATTGTAGTGTGCTTGGCTCGGATGCTTTATTATATTATGGTAACAGCACAAGTCAGATCTTGGTGGCAAATGCTACAAATAATGTGACATATCAGACAGCATCTAGTCCTGGGTTGTATAATTATTATGGAATATGCACAAGGTCAGGTTATACATCTTTGTCTACAAAAGTCTATTCTTATGAATATTTTCCAGGTGGCGAGTATTCTAGCCCCATGCTAAGGTATGATTTTGAAGGCAATATGACAAATCTAGGTATAGCTACGGGGAATTGCTCATTATTTACACAAGACTTATATGGCGTCAACTATGAATATATTCATTCGCATTCTGGTAATTTCTCTAGATTTTATGGAATAAAGTGGGATCACGATGCTACCGGGAATTGCTCTGGACTTCCCGGTGGAGACACCGATATAACTATGTATGGCTGGTATACATTTTATTCAATACCGGTGCAAACAACATGGGATGATACATTGATGTTTGTTGGAGATCCAAATAATGCTAATAATTATCTAAAGTTAAGTATAGGCGCTACATCTATTACTGTAAGGTTAAGACTTACTGATGGCGCAGATGATTTAAATGATGCATATTATAACTTTACTCCAGGTCGTAAATACTTTATAGCAGCTACATACGATAGAACAAATAATATTGCTTCGGTATATGTAGATGGTATACTGATTAAGTCGAAACAATTTGTTAATGGCATTAATTTGGTACATAATACAGTTAGTGACGGATTTGCTATTGGTGGTCAGCCAAATGCGGATACGGCTTTTTTAGATTTTTACGCAGATAGTGTGTATTTGTATAATTCTACATTCGGAAGCGATCTTATAAATATAACATATAATCATAGACCTAATGAATATACTACTGGGATAGAAAGCAATGGTTATTGTAGGTTAATTAATATATCATTTAATGGCTCCCAAACATTCGAGGTTATAATAAACAGAAGTATTATGGACCCTAGAAAATTTAATAATATAGCTTTTATAAATTCTACAGACTGCACATCTATCTCGAACATAAATAATGTAACATATAGAAATGCAGATTGGTATGTATTCACGGAACAAAGTAGGCTTAATGAGTATATTATAGGGGTTAGACCTGGGTGGAGTTCCAATGCTATAGTAATGATATATAATTATACATCCTCGGCAAGTATACCACAGAACTGCCCTAATGTCTACCGCTTTGTAGATGATTTCACTAGAAATACATCCTCTATAGGAGAAGTAAGAACGCTTTGTAATAATAATATAACTTGGATTTTAGGTGGATGTAACGGAGTAAGTGGGACAGGGTGTAGAATGTCTGGCGGAGCACTTAATGGGATGTTTGTAAATGAAGGGGGTGGCTCTTATGGGGTAGAAGCAACTATTGCGCTAGTTAATACGAGTTTAGGAGCTATATATAGAGGATATAGTAAATACAAAGTAGCAGGATCTACAAACTATCCAGATAGCACATTTATATATTCTGGTTTTAATACTAATACGGCTTATGCCGGAGTTGGCAATAATAGAAGTTATTTTGAACTTACATCTGGTAGAAGATTTACTAATCTCGGGCAATATCCATCTCCAAGTCTCTGGTTTATGACGCAAGTATATTCTAATGCTACCAATATTTCCAGTACAGTAGGTGGCTATAATTTCAGTATTTATCCTGCTGTGCCAAGTTTTACTAAGGTTTCAGTTGGACACACATATGATGGCGGTGCGACTGGAACGACAAGAACTTACTGGGATGAAGTTAGGGCATTTACAGGAGTAGCAAATAATGCAATAATAGGAGATGAGTTTAAGTTTGCTTTTGCTAATATATTATCTCCAAATAATGGAAATGTTACTCCATATATGATAAATATTACCGCTAATTGCACAGAGCCTGGTAATATTTCATTTTATTTTGGGAATATAACTAATCAATTATTAGTTCAGAATGGATCATTAGGTATATATGCGATAAATGTTTCTGTACAGTCTACGTACTATTATTATGCTGTGTGCTATATCCAGAAAGGCAATGATACAATAGCGAGTCCACCTACTCCATTAAGGAATTGGACTTATAGTATGAATTTTGCTCCAATAGCAAGTAAATTTAATGGATCAACATATGGTACAAGTGGGCAAGTAGACTATAGGAATGTAACAGGTCTCATATTAGAGATAGCACCATACGGCAAGATATCATTCAATGGAGTTGTAGATATAGGTTACTTAGATTTGAATACATTGGTAGACATAAATGATAATTATGCTTATGTTAATTCACCAAACTTAAATGTGTCTGCCAATATCACTATAAGATTTAATTCATCGAGCTTTGTGCAAGTATACAAAGATGGAGAGCTATGTGATAATACCTGTAGGAAGATAAATTACAATGGGAATAATGTTACATTAGAGGTTTTGCATTTCAGTAATTACTCAGTCAACGGCACTAATGTAAGTGGCAATATATCTGTTTGCGCGGATTTAAATTACAATAATATTTACTATAATTTGACAACTAGTGTTGACAATACAACAGACTATTGCTTTAAAGTATATGCTAATAATGTAACATTTAATGGGCAATATCAAAATACTTCCATAGGTTTATATTACGGCAATAATATGAATGTATTATATACTAATTTGACCAAGTACCCACTCGTAAATGGTTCAGCTTCTTGGGGCAACAATACAGCTCTATATGTTACACATGATAGCAATATATCTGGAAATTACACACCGTACGATGGCTTACCAAGATTCTTGCAGAATATAGCTTTATATAATGCGAGTAATGGTGTAGTCAAAATCGATAATAGCACTTCGACATATAAATATCCTTCCTGTCTTGTTAATAATACATTATGCAATATAACTATGGAATCATATGATCCACCAGGGCTCTATTATGTGATTTATTCAGATATCTATGCAGGCTTAACAATATCTACGTTTTCATACGATGCTTTATTCGCTTTAATAAAACTTAATACATCCACAACACTTAACTTAACGCCGGGCATTGCTAATGTGTCAAGTTACGCAATCGGAATCAGAAATACTGGGAATAATCCAATGACTTATATTTATGTCTTGTCTCGTGATCTTGTAGGATTCTCGAATCCATCATATATATTGAATGCAAGCTATTTTAGGGCAGGCAAGACACTTGGCTCATCAAATGCTATGGTAAATAATGCTTCAATAGCCGTTCCATTTGCCTTGGCACCAAATACTACTGATTACATGTATTTATGGGTATCAACGCCAACTGGGCAGTATATGCAGATATACCAGAGCCCAACTCCATGGACGATAACGGTGAGCTAGTGGAAAACCGAAAAATAGATAAAGTAGATATAATAGTACCTTTAGTATTGGGATTGCTGAGCGCTACAGAGGGTGGTACTCATGCATAAACGTGGCTGGCATAATGAAAATTATAGGCATTCTTTAGCAGCCAAAGGTATAATGACTTCTAGATTTTATTCTAAATTTTATTTTGATCACCCACAAACAAGGTTTAGAAAGGTTATAGAGCCGGAAAATCCAGTAGAGATTCGCCCATTTGTAGAGATGAATATAGATGATGATCGCTATGATAGTGCCAATGTAATAAAACCTTTAGAGAGACCGCGTTATACTGAACAAAATATGCGGGATGTTATACAGCATCTATTACGTCAAGAAGTTGTTAGACCGATTGATCTGTACCCGATTAGAGAAATAAATGCTGAGCCATTTTATGAATTTTCTAATGTACATTTAAGTGCACAACGTCCCTTAGGTATGATTAATGTGCCTATTGTATTATACGATGATCAGCAGGGAAATGTTATACAAGCGGTATTCAATAAAGAGTCAGGGGACTATGAAGTATATAAAAATAAGATGGGGATGAGGGTTCCACCGCATGTATTTTTACATGAGCTAGGCCATTTGCATGATACTAGAGGAAGATCTAAAGAAATAGAAGCTAAGAATGATGCTGAAATGTTTGCAAATCTATATGCTGATAGGATGTATATAAAGAATTTTATTAAAAAAAATCCAGGAGCTTCTGGAGAAGATCTATTAATATATGTGAATAATTTAGTGAAAGATAATCCAGATAGCAGGATTAATGACTTTAGTAGAGAGATGGCATTAATAAGGGAATTCATACCACAAAAGCAGGAGGTTCCATATCTTGTAAACCCAGAGCAACCATTTATTGAACCATTTTATGCATATAATGCTCCATTAGGTCGTCCAGATCGTATGGAAAAATATCCATTAAGAAAAGAAAGAATTAACGAATTTATTGATCAGAGACCACTTCCTTTCATAATAGATGTTATAGAATTTGAAAAGGATAAGCGCATGAAGGATTTGGCGCAGAAAATATATGTAGAGAAAGTAAATCCATTTGAATCTAAGTATTTATCTAAATACGATGCAGATCTTGAGACACCAACTGAGCATGAATTGGCAGAACTATATAGAGAGCCTGAGACATTTCCGGAGCCTGGTTGGACAGAACGCAGAGATATCTCAACAGCCATGCGTACTATGTTTGCTGCAAAAATGCTTGGCTTAAAAAATTATCCACAGAAGACTAACTTTACTTGTGGCCCAGCATCTTTAAAGATGGTTATGGAACATTATGGCCAGAAGCATAGTGAGAAGGCATTAGCTAAAGCTGGTGGTACTACACGTTCATATGGTACTGGTCATAATGGCATGAAGAAGGCAGCTAATAAGTTTGGCTTTGATTTAACAGTAAAGAAAAATGCTGATATATCTGATATAAAGCGTTACGTGAAACAGAAGAAGCCAGTAATAGTGGACTGGTTCCCTGAAGGTGGTGGGCATTATTCTGTAGTGAAGGGAGTTGATAAGAATAATTTATATATGGATGATCCAGCATATAGCGATTATCGCAAGGTAAAGATAAAAGACTTTAAGGAGTCTTGGTTTGACTACAATGGTAGACGCCCAAAGAATGGCAGATTCTATACACAAAATATGCTTATAGTAGAGCCAAAAAAGGAGATTGTAAATTGAAAAAGAATTGGTACAATAGTGTAACAGATAAGGGCGGTGACATAGGTATAGCTATTTTAAGATTTAAGTATGTATCGTCGACAAAGACAGGATATAAAATAGGTAAGAGCAAATGAGCTTAGATTTATTATTGGTAGACTCATTACATGATTTTGCCAAACAATATTATTCGCTAGATAAGTCACAAAGGAGACAACTAGATATGGATGCATGTACGTTAGTTTCAGGCAAGAGTTGTTTACTTTATGCTGATATATATGATGCATTTAAAGCACATTACCATAAAAAATTTTATGAGAAACAGAAGGGGTTGACATTCGAATGAGAACGGGTTGGTATAGAGAATCATATAGACATGCTTTAGCAGCCAGAGGCATAAGGACTTTATTGATGGGTAAGCCAGTAAGAAATTATCCTCCATTGCATGAAGCGTCTAAAATAACATTATATCACGGCACTCATAAGAAACATGTGCCTCGTATATTAAAAGAAGGTATGAAACCTGTAATACCAAAGTGGAGTGCTAATTATGTAGATGCAAAGCCGAAGATATCTCTTACATACTCTCCATATTTAGCTTCTAGATATGCTGGCGAGTCGGAGATGATGAAATTATTCCCATCTCAAGATTTATCTACATATACTAAAGGTATTGAATATCCATATGAACAGATAGCTGAAGAGTCTAGAAAATGGCGAGAATATGCTGATAAAAATAATGCAGTACTTAAAATAACAGTACCTATCGATATGCTTGATGAGAGCGGGTCTAAGCATATATTAAAAAATGCTAAGCCCGATAGACAAAGAGAACATTTATACTTTGCTCCAAGCGAAGTATCTGTACAAAATGAAATATTACCTGATATGATAAAAGAAATATCTGATAACGAGAGAAGTAAATTAGTTGCGAAATATGATTATGATAATCAGATGAGAAATCTTTTCGCTAAAGAGAGAGACACTGAAGAATCAGATGAGGCAATAGAAGAAGCGATGCGTACCATGTTCTCTGCTAAGAAAATACCTATTCCTCCAGCCTGGACTAATGTAAAGCACCATAAGGGTAAAGAATATATTGTCACGGGGGTTGATGAGAAAGGGCGCACTCAGTATATTTACCCGAAGAGTCACAGCGCCCGTAAGTCTGAACAGAAACATTCTAGGATAGATCGCTTATCAAAGCGCTTGCCATCTATCATGGAAAGCGTTAAGCGAGACATTGACTCGGGCAATAATCCTGAGGCTGAAGTGGTTTATATGATGTACAAGACTGGATTCAGACCTGGTACGGATAAAGATACTATGGCTGATCAGAAGGCGTACGGAGCATCTAATCTTTTAAGGGATCAGGTGCACGTGAATGGGAATACCGTTCACTTCAAGTTCATTGGCAAGAAGGGCGTCTTGATAGACAAAAAAGTCACTGACCCTAGACTAGCCAAGATTGTCAAGGGGCGCTTGGGAAACAAGCGTCTT
>Ga0315284_10013003_pt1 | contig 11853 bp, 5 predicted proteins | sample YL17G09_16_MG_FD_203696 | JGI IMG/M metagenome (GOLD analysis project Ga0315284, IMG submission 203696) | Sediment microbial communities from Yellowstone Lake, YNP, Wyoming, USA - YL17G09_16 | ecosystem: Environmental > Aquatic > Freshwater > Lake > Sediment | place: USA: Wyoming | collected... | reverse complement strand
CCGCCACGATGCGTTCATTCTTCCGAAAGGTGCGCGTGAACATGGTGTATTTCAGCTCCAGCTTGAACCGGACCGTTCCCTCGAGGTGGTGTTGTCCGGCTTTGCATCCGCTGATCCAATCGTTATTTTTCAGTGGTCTCAACTCGATGCACACATCCTTGATTGGAATGCGATCCCGGTCCACCTTTATCAGCGCACTTCGAATGAAAGCGTCCGCGTAGTTCCGCGCAGTCCACAAATCCATCAAAATGAACGGAATCGCAGTGATTCCGTTTGGCAGGTACATCTGATGCGCAACATATCCATACTGCTTCATGGCATCGTTGGTGAGCTGCGTTATGTGTCCAAGCACGTGGTTGTGGGGTACCACCAACCACACATTCACTTGCTGATCCTCGGCATCCACGTTGTCGGGATTTTTGGCATCGTGGCGTGGGGGAGGAGGATCAATGCGCCATTGAATACACTCTTGTGGTGTCAGCGTGATGATTCCCTTCCAAAAATGTTGCACACACATGCCCCCAATGCACCGGGTCACTTCCTCTCCGTGGTATCCGTTGATCACCTCGTTCAACACGTGAATGGGGCGATCCTTGACCATTTGTGCAAACCGCGCCTCGTCTCCACCCCCTCCAGCACCACCAGCGGTACAATTGCTTGGAATTTGTGCGTAAATGTAGTTTTCGGGCAACTTGATTCCCAGACGTTCCGACAGCTCCTCGACTTGCTGTTTCTTCAACTCTTCGTATGCCGTGGGAATGGCATTGGTGTACGTGCCCACTGGAAACGGAAGTTCGTTTTCTGGTTCCAGGATGGAAATACTGTTCATCAAGACGGCCTCTGGGTCGAAGTCGTGCGGGATCACACCCTGTCGTCTGTCGTCGGCTCGTTGCTCGTCCGGGTACAGATATTCGATGCGACCATTCAACAGTTGTTCGACCGTCATTCGAATGGGTTTGCCGTTTAGCGCAAGAAACGCAAATCGTTCAGCGGAGCCCGTAAAAGATGCTTGCAGCGTGATTTTTTTGGTGCGTGTCAACTCATACCCTTTGACATATTCGTCCAGTCCTAGCGGATCCACATACGCCAGCCCTTTGGCCGGCATATTCGGGCCCAGAAAGCGCAGGCACAAAAAATCCACCAAACGAGCAGCCGATGAATTCACGCCGTTGTTGCTGTTGTTGTTGGAGGATGAGGAGGAAGCCTTGAATGCCGCTCCCGTGATCGTCGTCGTCGATGGGGACGTATTTTTTCCGTTCTCGCCACCGTTCATCTTTTTCAATTGTTTGCTAAAAAAAGAATACAATTTCAATCTGGATGCCAAACACATATTGTGGCATCACATGATGCGGAAATTGTTTTGTTCGAAGAAAAAAAAAGATGAACACCTGTCCATGGACAAATTTTTGTGGATGACAGAGGGGATGGTCATACGTGATGGTGATGATGGTGATTTTGGCGGCGATGTAATGATGATGATGATGATGAAGAAGAGGAAGACGACCACCACCACCACCACCACGATGACGAACGAGGAGGAATGGAAAAAAACGAACAAGAGCACCACCAACAACAACAACAAGAATGATGCGTATTGTTTTGTTTGTGGAACAATGGTTGGGAGAAAGAACAATTTGTTTCGGCACTGGGCACGCTTGCATGGAGGCGATCGCTGTGTGATGGATGATTGTGATGTTGTGATACGCGATCGCGACAAAATGTTTGCACATTATCGACATGTACATCGTTTAGATGGGCGATCGCCGCATACCATTCAAAAGTGTGACCTTTGCGTCTCAATTACTGAGTATGATGGCGATGGCGATGGCGGCGGTAAAGACATTGGGGTATATTTTGCAAGCAAGTTAGAGCTGTGGAAACACGAGTGTGCGTATCATCCCTGTGAAAAGGCAGATGAACGGGTTTCACACCCCGATGTTGACGAGGAAGAAGAAGATGCCGATGACAAGAATCACCAGAAAAAACGCGCTTCGTCGTCATCTACTGGTGCTGGGTGTTGTGTGTACGAGAAAAGGCACGAACATGTAATGTTTGATGCGAAGAAAGCCAAAATGTTGCGCATCGAAAAGGATCAACGGGATTTCTTGAAAACACTTCTCGGCGGTGGTGGTGGTGCATGCACAGACGATGTCAGCGACGAAAACGCCCAAGAAGATGGTGGACAGGGATACGGAGAACAAGGAAGCACCACCACCACCAACCACATTCTTCAAACATGCATGGATCCAGTGATTCTGACGTGACAAGAGAAATGAGGGGTGTCTCGTTTTATTTTATTTTTTGCACGCTATTCCTTCTTCTCCTCCTCCTGTTCGTGATTCGGGTTTGCTCCAAGTCTTCCTTTTGCATATCCTATCGGATCGAAGACTGGCATCTTGAACGAGCCCGAGGACGACGACGATGTGCTTGCATGACCGTGGGCCCAGAATAGCTTGGCGTACAACACCAAGCAAAAGAACGGGACTGCGAGCAGTGGTGCGAATGGAATTAAACCGATTCCGCGACGATCAATGAAGTATTTCACGTTGTATCCCGCCATCACCACAAAATAAATCACATAAAATGCAATCCATCCGCCACGAGATGCCATGTCCTTCAAGGCAGCCTGCGGATTCCACGCCAACGACCACCAGTTGAACGTGATCAAGTAGCAATAGATGATCAGTCCAAGCAACCTCCAGAATCCCAGGCGTTCTCGTGCGATCATGTTCATGAAATGCCGCAATGCTCCCGTATTGCTGGGTTGCGTGTATTGCACCTGAATGCCGCCGTACACTGCCGGAGTTTTGTCGCTGTTGTTTGATCGCTCGGCGGGGATGACAATGGTATACTGCCTTTTCCCAGTGGCATCGGTATCTCCCCAGTCTTCCCTTTGGATCAACGTGCACACAATGTATGTCCCGCGATAGTATGTGCCCGTAAACCAATCAGAAAACATTACTGACACAAAAACGTGCCACATCATGAACAGCAGCGCGCACAAGTGAGAATGAAACGCGTACGTTGGCACAAGAGCAAACCGATGTGGCTTGTTTGATGCTTCCTGCCCAGATGTCTTCCGCCCGTTATCCCTGCAATGACGCACAAAATCGCGCAACATCTCCTTCTCTGCGGACACGTAAGGGGGAAGCTCGACCAACATGGTGAATCGCTGCATTGTCCGGTACACATTGGCCAAATTGTCCTCGTAGAATGAGAAATGTCGAATATGCAACCCCGTACGTGCCAAACGATCCACCTCCTCAGTCGTGTCGTAATCATTGCGCAATCTCGTCTTGTCCAAGATGTATGTCTCTGGGAACCCGACCGCCGTGCACGTATTCAGAGCGGCACCCGCATAACTCGTGTCCGGAGGATTCATCCGAATGAACGCACATGCTTTGTCGACCGGATCAGTCTCGCCGGTACCCTTTTTGCTCATCCGCGGAAAAATTTTTTTCTCTTTGCTTTTTTTTAATCGTTTATGAAATCTTGCCCAGCGCTTCCTGGATAGTACGGGCGCGCATTTTCTCCAAGTATTGCAATTCGGTTCCGTAAAAAAGAGCACCACCGTTCATCAACCAAATATACTTGACCCCACACTTGTACATGTCCGTGGCAATGCGTTTGTGCGATAGGCCATGTTGTTTTTGATAGGCATCCAAGAAAAATTTCACATTTCCATCCAACGATGTGTTTCGGCATTCCGTAAATCGATGCACGGGCACGGCGGCATCCAACTCCAGCAGTTCGGTCATTGCTAATCCGTGTACATCTCCATAATGTGTTTTGCGTTCGTCCTCGCGTTCTCGTTTTGATCTCGAATTGATCATGGCATTTTGCTGCAAGAATCGTTTCTGTCGAGCCTCCTCGTGCCTCCGCACATCGGTAGGATGCATTTTTGAAGCTTCGTAGTCGGCTTTGCGCTGTTCTAGTGATTGTCGGCGTTGCTGTGCAAGCTTGGCACGTTCTCGTTTCTGTTCTTGTTCCCTTTGTCTCTCCAATTCTTCTTCTTCTTCTTCGCGAGGATTCTGCTGCTGGTGCTCGATCCCGTCGTAGTCTCCAATGTCAAGCAGTGGGTCTTTTTTCTGTTGCTGCTGCTGTTGCTGGATGTGTTTTTGTCTCAGGATATCGGCAATGAGAGGCTGAGCTGATCCAGGACGAAAGGCTGACATGTCTTTTTCCAGCGACATGCCGGTTTCTTCAATCTTGCTCCTCCCGACGCGTTTTTCAACAGGAGAAACAGCTCTGACCATGCGAATCTGTTTTCCGCGAACTTGACTATGCCTCCCTTGCCCGGCACCACCATCATCATTGTCGTCATTGTAAACCGCATCATCATCATTACGCCTATCGCGCGGTCCTTGTCTTCCTCCTCTTCCAATTGTTCTGGTATCAACACGCTCCAGATTCCGACGTCGTTGTTCAGCAAGATCCGTCAATTCACGGTCGTCCACAACATCATCGTCGTCGGCATCCTCTCGAACACGTCTTCGTTGTTGTTGTCGAGGTGGTGGTTGTGGGGTGGGTTGTTGTGGCTGGCGATACACGTGAGATGGTGACCGGGCACGTCGACGTGCTGGCATTTGTTGTGGTTGTCGTTGTTGTTGTTCTTCTGGCTGTTCCATGTGAACTTCTCCCCCTCCTCCTCCCCCTCTGACATAGGATGGCAACGACGCTTCTTCGTCTTCTTTGCGCTGAGCATCTTGAAACAACCGAGATCGACCATTATACATTGTGTCGTGTTTGTGTGATGTGCGTGCGGCCTCGTTTGTGTGTTTCCGCAAAAAAAAAATTCGCACGTGAAAGAACGAAAAATATGGAAAACATTTTCGACGTCAACACCACAACAACGATTTCCGTGCTTCCATTGGTTTATTATGGAACGGGGTTTGTCATGGGAACGGTGTGGGCACTATGCATTGCAATTATTGCTACGTCGTGTTGTATCACGTGTAGCCTCACGTGCGTTTGTTGGTGTTGTTACATGTTTGTGCATCCATCGTCGTCGGCATCACCACCACAACACGCGCCACCTTCCACCAACACCACCACCAACAAAGATGATTAAGTACACAAACTCTCTCGTATTTACACTTTCATTTTTTGGTTTCTTCTGGAAACCCGTTAAACAATGGTAACCATTTCTCGTCCTTCCAATGTGTGTTGACGTCCAACACAACACTACGAATAATCTCCTTCATCACTTCCTCACCCGCATAGAACCACTCAATTTCCTTTTCTTCCGTGTCAAAATTGAGCGGCAACTTGCCCTCGCGCACATATTCCGTGTACACATCGTCCTGCATATAACATTTGGTGTTTTTGTTCTGCGACAAATATCGAAACTGTCCGTTAGTATAGTAGCGATACACGGGCGCGCGATACACGCGCACTCTGTCCAACAACCAGTGGATCAGGGACTCCGCAAACCGATCCCGCTTCACCTTCCACGACCGAATCAACACGGCATCTTTTCCCTGTTGTCGCACGCGGCGTTCAGGGAGAGACTCCGTGCGTCCAATCTTTCGATACATGCCGGTGTCCCCGTCTCCCTTCCATCGGTACATGTAAATAAACCCTTGTGTGTCCGCCGCAAGGGGGCCAGCTTTCACCTTTTTCGCAATCAGCTTCACAGCGGCGTCCGTGTTTTCAATGCACGGATGCGGATGTTTGGCGTCGAGAGACAATGGCATCAATTGATATGCGACGAATGGGATGTCAATTTTGGTCCGTGGCTCCCGTTTTTTTCTCAAGGAGGGCGGCTTCTTCTTTTTGTTCTCCTTCGCTTTCTTGTCCCGTTTGCGCAAAATCTTTTTGGTTGACAACGGGATGGCATCCCCTTCCTCCACCCACATATCTTTCAACTGAGGGAGCATCTTCACCAAAATCTCCTCATTTTCTTCCTCGAAAGCCGTGGTGAGTGTCACAGCGTCATCGTCTTCCGTGACGCGCGCACTCCCAATCTCACTGTCATCATCCAAACGCGTGCTCCCAATAGATGACAACGTACTTCCGTGTCTCCATCCACCACCACCGCGCCCACTCATCCCTCTTCCACCACTGTTGCTGTTACTATTACTTGTGGTACTGGACGATGATGACGACGACAACGACAAAGATATCATCGAATTTTTGCGGGAAGGGCGCAAACTTAGCATGGACGAAGATGACGACGATGATGATGACGATGATGACGGCGTATACAAAAGGCACGGGGATTCTGGCATGGGTTCGCGTCCAGTCATTCCTTGTTCTTCTTGTTGTTGCAGTGGAGACAGAGGGATGGGAACAATTTTCATAATCACTTGTTCTTGACGTTTCTTATCAACAGGAGACAGATCAAGGAAAGGGATCTCCGCTCCTCCAGACACGCGCCTCGATCCAACGGAATTTCTCCTAGGCATGTCCGGAGTTTCAGGCGACAACAACGACGATCCAGATAGGCGAACAACGGGCAAGTTACAGCTGACATAACGCGACGACGACGACGACGGATCACTTTTGTTGGGTCGTTTTTCCCCACCCGATTCGTTCTGCTGGTCGCCGGGATCATTGATGATGATGGTGGTGGTGGTGGTGGTGGTAAATCCGTCAGTCCCCAGTTTTTTCTTATCCTTGGATTGGAGCAAGTTTTCCAGGAATCCCTTCAAACCATTCTTGCGCCCCGCCAACACAGATGCGTTGCCCGCCGATGAATTTTCCAGCGACGACTGAGAAGTGGATTTTCTCATAGAAAAAAAACTGCGCCCTGCCACCACCAGCAACAACAACAACACGATCATGCAATAGCAAATACGAAGCACAATATATGTCCACATCAGTAGTGTTGATCAAACATAAAATTTGAAAGATGTTGTTTTGTTTTAGCTTGTTGTCCAAATGACACACGAGAAGATATTGTAGCAATCATCGTACACACCTCATCACAAAAAAAAGATTTGCAAAACATTTTTTTTTGTTTTTGTAACGACGACGAATGGAAGACGTTCAACCACCCGGAATATTCAAAGAACAGGAAGAGGAAGAGGAAGAGGAAGCTTTCCGCAGGCTTGTCGAACTTCCAAGACCGCAACAACCACCCTTGTCTCGAGAAGATGAATTCGAAACATTCCTTTGCTTGCGCACGGAACAGCGAGTCACGCGTGAAAGGATGCGCAGAGATGCCACACCCAGCCAGCGTGCGGATTGGACGGACCGTCACTTTGGGGAAGCTCGATGGCATTCGCACATCAGATCTCAAGTGATTGATCCACTGACACGCACCTACAATGTCCGTCCCAAGATGGACACGTCCAATTTGAACGTGTTGCTGCGACAACTTTCGACCGCAGCATTCCCCGAAGAGTACCGCGACGAGTCCCTGTACACGATGCTTGGTCGCGTTTCCGCAGATGATGCACCTGAACACGCGTACGCCGAACAAATGATGGACCGCATGGTTCGCTTGGCCCAGCTGGTATCCGTGCTTGGATTTGAAGGCGCCCACAACAGGGAACTGATCCTGGACCCCCGGACACACGAAGCGACCAAGCGCCGTTTGTTTGCTGCCAGTCCTGCAGGCCAAAAATTGCGGTTCACCATCACCAATGATCACGCTTCCAACATGGATCCATACGTGGCGGTGCTTTCTCTTCCATACCATCGAGTGCAAGGATTGATTGTGACGTTGCACTCGCGATACAGTGCACGCAGCGTGATGTTTCGATTCAACATGAACGAGGAGGACGTCCGATTTTTGGGACATTTTTGGACGGACAACACTTCCGACGGAGAGGCCCGCAGCGGGTTCCTCCCTGAACGCGCCTCCGATTGTTTTGGACGCGACATCCCTCGCAAAGCAAACCCATCGACCACGCGCACCGTTCATTATTATGATTCGCCTGACGGATGGAACAAAGATGACACGTTGGCCAGCGACGTGTTCATGTTCCCAAGCAGAATATCCGACACGCGCAGAAAAGCCCGTCCTACGCCCAGACGGTCTGTAACAAGGCTGGTACTGGCTCAAGATCCCGCATCCCTGGGCAGAGGTCTCCCCTATGACTCGCTGGTGGTGGGCAGGCCAGACATTGGATCTGGGAGAGATCCAGTGAACGACGCGGGCATCTACCAGGATTATTTTGTGTGCTGTGGGCAATCCCTGAACAACGAAGGATGCTTCATCGACGTGTTCAGCGCGCGAACAAACAAAAGCAAGCCGTACCGCATATTCACACGCAAGGATGCCGAGCGTTTCTATGCCAGAATTCGAGACCAAGGGTTGCGCGTGCAGGATCTCGAGCAGCAGGATTTGGAGATGTTTGCACATTCCATTCGCAGAGGAACAGCGTGGATCGACAGGCAAATCTATGACCAGTGGCATGCGGAGATTGTTGCCATTGCAGATCGCGTGTCGGACAGCATTGCGGCATTGTGCGTGGCAGCGGAATACACGACGTGGAGCGAGGGAGACGGCATCCTTCAGTTTGTGCCGTTCTTTCTGACCACGATGCCGGACGTTGTCAAGTTGTACACGCTGATCGCCGAGTACAACGGGTATCGGTGCCAAGGACAATCGCTGCAGGAACTCCCGCAGAGCCCGCTGGAATGGATCCAATTCTTCATCACAAACGTGATGCACTTGTCCGAGATTGTGCCACCCGAGCGCGTGCCAGCTGTCCAGCAACACATCCAGGCATGGGGATCCAGGTTGACCATGATGACATCTCGTGTGGTGCGCGGGGCGGAAACGTTCAGCGAATCTACTGTACGAAGCATTGCATCCATGGTCCGAGGAGGCGAGGAAGTGCTGAGAGAATTGCTGCGAAGACAGGAAGAGCAGGAAGAAAGCAAGAGACGAACGACTCAGGCTCGGAAGGATGAAGAGAGGGTCGTGCGCGCTGTTGCCGTTCCGCCTCCCAAACCATCCCCCGCCAAGATCGTACCCGGACCCGCTCCTCAACCTCAGCCATTTGTTCCCGAAAAGATCCCGCGACCACCGCCCGAAAATATTGTGCCTGTACCCGGACCTCAACCTCAGCCAGTTGTCCCAGAAAAGGTCCCGTCATCACAGCCCTTCAAGGTTGTTCCCCCTCCTGCGCGCGTACCGTCTCAACCTCAGCCCGACATCCTTCCTCCTCCAAAATCCCCGGTCAAGAAGAAGACGCCCCCCACTCCTTTCATAGTGGTGGAGCAGCCTCCCCCTGTGGTCCAAGTTGTGACCACGGTCAAGGTCACGCCGCAGCCATCCAAGGTCACGATTGTGCCAGGAAATGTGCCGCCCAAACCTACTCCTGTGGTCCCGGGAAAAGAGCCAGAACCAGAACCAGAACCGGGATTGCCGGAGTTTTCCGATGGGGAACAGGATGATGACGAAGAACCCAAAACACCCCCAGCCCTGGAAAAGTTTGATCCCCGAGTGAACGTCAGGACCAAGGAAAAGAGAACACCTGGAACAGCGGAGGAGGAAGACGAGGGTGGAGACGACGAACCGCCGCAATACCAGCCATTCAGTCCGCCCGGGACACCTTCACAGGAAGAGCTGGATAAGTTGCAGGCCGACAAGGATAGGGAGCAACAGAGACTCGAGGCTGATCAGAAAAAGAAGGAGGAACAAGAGAAGGAAGCAGCAAGACTGAAAGCCGAAGATGCAGAGAAGCAACGACTGCTGGAGGTTGCTCGGAAAAAGAAGGTGGAGGAACAACAGAAAGAAGCAGCAAGACTGAAAGCTGACGAGGATGCAAAACAGCGACGTCTCGAGGCTGATCGGAAAAAGAGGGATGAACAACAGAAACAGAAAGAAGCAGCAAGACTGAAAACTGACGAGGATGCCAAACAGCGACGTCTCGAGGCTGATCAGAAGAAGGAGGAACAACAGAAACAGAAAGAAGCAGCAAGACTGAAAGCTGATGAGGATGCAAAACAGCGACGTCTCGAGGCTGATCAGAAGAAGGAGGAACAACAGAAACAGAAAGAAGCAGCACGACTGAAAGCGGACGATGATGCAAAACAACGATTGCTTGAAGTGGCTAAGAAGAAAAAGGCACAAGAACCAGAACCCGTGGTCGTAAAGACTGACCCTGCTGTGGAGTTGCCATCTTTGGATGAGGACGAAGAAGACGAACAAGATCCGGGAGGGTTGCCATCCCCGTCCTCGACTCCCACGTTGAGTCCCGGTCCCAGCGAGGCAAGCGAGACGGAGACACCAAAGCCAAAGATTGTGGTGGTGCCCGCGCCTCCTCCTCCTGCCGCAAAACAGAGAAAGGTGGTCGACTTTGTCACCCGCCTAGAAGAGTCGCCCACCACCAAGTTGGTCGGTCTTGCTGGGCCTGTCAAGACAAAAACTCCGCTGGATGAATTGTTGGCGCATCAACGGATACTCAGATATCAGTTCAATGTGTTTAGGCAAAAACCTCAAGGCGAATACGACGCTGATGCCGATGAGGTGACATCGCTGCAGAAGTTGCGAGAGGCGATTCGAATGGCATCCGTGGAAACCCGAGACCAGTACAACTTGTTCTACCATGCACAGGTGGCAGAGAACGCACTGGAACGGCTCCGTGCGGACCCTGATCGACTTCAAGCGTATATGCAGGCCAACCAAAAGCTTGCGGAGGACATTCCATTCCTGGAGAACGCCATGGAGATATTGTCAGTACACAGGAATAAGGTGCGTCAAGTTGGGAACATGTTGAAGGACGCGAAACCATTGAACGACGAGCAAGTGAAAGATGTCGCCGACGAAGTCACCGGAGAGTTGCAGAACATTGATGCATGGAAAGATGCGGTGGTCGTTAATCCCGATGTCACGCACAAGAATGCAATCCGGGCGCAAATTGCAGCGGATATGTTGCGGAATGCGGCTGCGGGAATGACAGAGCGCAGAACAAGAACCAAGACAGCAACGGGTCCTCCTCCTCCCAGCAAGATTCCCGCTGCACCTCCGAAGACGAAAGTGGCCGCGAAGACCGCTCAGCCCAAGAAAGAACCCGCGGCAGCATCCCCAGAAGTTTCTTCGACGGAGAGCGACGAGGACAGACAGAGGAAAGAACGCATCAAACAGGAGAAGGAGCAAGAGACTGAGAGATTGCGAGCAGATGAGGAGAGGAAACAACTTGAACTCGCTACTCGAAAAAAGGCCAAGGAAGATGAAGATGAGCGAGAAAGGTTGCAAAGGGTAGCCGAGTTGAAGGCAGAGGAGGACAGGAAACAACTGGAACTCGCCGCCGCTCAAAAAAAGGCCAAGGAGGAGGAGGAAGAGCGAGAGAGGTTGAGAAAGGCGGCCGAGTTGAAGGCAGAGGAAGACCGTCAACAGCGTGTTCTTGAGGAACGACGAAAACGGGAAGAGGATGAGCTCAAACGGATGGAAGAACAGAACGCTGCCCAAGAACGCGAGCAACTGCGTCTTGAGGCCGAGCGTAAAGCCAGAGAAGAAAGGGAAGCAGCGGCAGCGTTGAGAGCGGAGGAAGAACGTCAAAAGCGTGTGCTCGAGGCCCAAAAAAGAAAGGAGGAAGAGGACCAACGACGCGTGGACGAAGGACGCAGAAGGACAGAGGAAGAACGAGCGAGACAAGAAGAAAGGCTCAGACGGGAAGAGCAAGAAAGACTGCGAAGAGAGGAGGAGGAGCGACAAAGGGTGGAGCGCGAAAGACTGCGACTTGCACAAGACGAGGCACAACGCAAACGAAGGGAAGACGAGGAACGGCTGAGACGCGAACAGGAGGCAGAAAACAGGAGACGCGAACAAGAGGCAGAGGATGCGCGACGACGACAACAACAACAACAAGAAGCGCAAAAAGAACCGGCCAGACGGTCGGAACGATTGGCGAAGAAGACTGTCGTCAAGACAGAACCTGAAGTTGCTCCTCCTCC
>Ga0315284_10013001_pt1 | contig 11853 bp, 12 predicted proteins | sample YL17G09_16_MG_FD_203696 | JGI IMG/M metagenome (GOLD analysis project Ga0315284, IMG submission 203696) | Sediment microbial communities from Yellowstone Lake, YNP, Wyoming, USA - YL17G09_16 | ecosystem: Environmental > Aquatic > Freshwater > Lake > Sediment | place: USA: Wyoming | collected... | reverse complement strand
CCAGCGAGGCAGCGATCAGGACAATTCCGATAATCGCGCCAACTATTGTTTTCTTTGCCTTTTCCGCCTTTTCTTGGTCTCCTCCGGCGGTCATATACTGAATTCCGGCGTAAATAAAAACAAGAACCGCGATCACGCCCATCCCGTAGAGAAAAAGATTGATCACATTTTGATAAATCGAAGCGAAGGTAGCGGTTTTCGCGGCCGAACCGGTGGCAGTGTCTGGAATAACATCGGGGTTAAACGGACCGTCTTTCATCTTTCCTTGAAGTTCATTTAAATTTATTGTTTGGGCGAGTTTGATTATATTCATTTATGGTCCCACCTGGACCTTAAACGGATCGGTTTCTTGATTAACATTAATATTCTCGAGTGGAGCTTCCACTTGCGTGCCATTGCCCGTGCTGGCTTTTTCCGCCGTGCTTCTGACGAATGAAACGATTGCGAAGGCAACTCCGGCGATAATAAAACCGATAATAGCGTAGGTAATGGTCTTTTTCGCCATCGTAGCGCGGTTCTCGTCGCCGTAGGCGGTGAAGTAGAGAAATCCGCCGTAGAAAACGAAGGCGATCGTGATAAAAAGAAGCACCGTTACCAGAATCGTGAAAACCTGTTTTTTTAGAATTTCTGCAACTGGGCCGTAAAGCTTGCTGCCAAGGTCTTTTCCCTGCTCAAGCGGCGTGCCTCCCGAGTTGGAGCTGGTAACGGCATTGTTTAAATCTGTTGAAATTTCGTCTAAATAACCCATATTATATCCAAAAAATAAAACACATATTTTGTATTGTCATGCTGAACGCAGTGAAGCATCTCATCAGATTCTTCGCTCCGCTCAGAATGACAGAGAAATCGTTCAGAATGACCGGAAGGTATTTGTGTGAGGGTCTAACCCTTGCAATTAGCCGCGGGTTCCACCCCCGCGCCGTGCAAGGGTTAGACCCTGCCAAAAAAGAATGACCGGAAAGACGCTCGCAATGGCATTTATTATGGTGGTCGGATTAAACCAGTGGCAAGGGTGATCATAATGTAAACTCCCGCCACGGCGACGATGCCGATGATCGTCCAGGTCAGGTTTTTCTTCGCCGTTTCCATCTTGGTCGGGTCACCGAAAGATAAAACATACATCGCGCCGGAATAAAGAATCGCCAGAAACGCCAGCGCGCCCAGAAAATAGGGCGCCAGATTCAAAATATAATTTAAGATGCCGGAGACCGCACTGGCCGTGTCGCCGCCAGCGGGGGGCTTGACCCCTTCGAAGCCACTAAAGTCAACCGCAACTTTTTCTATGAACATTTTTTCAGTTTATATACGACTTATACACTGTCATCCTGAGCGTAGCGAAGGATCCAATAAGATTCTTCACTTCGTTCAGAATGACGCAAAAAGTTATTTTGCGTAAGCTGTGTTTCATCTTAATATCAAGGAAACGATTGCCGCCGCTGACAGGAGCAAAACCAAGCCGGAGATCGCGCCAAAAATGTATTCTTTGGCCCTTTGCACCTTGCTTGGCTCGCCAGCAGAAGCGGCGTAAGAGATTCCCCCGTACATAATCATTATTCCGGCCAAAACGCATCCGATCGGTAAAAGAAAGCTATTATAAATTCCCGCCACAAAATCCGCGAGTTGCTGCGCGTCATCTTGGGCAAACGCAATTGACGGCAAAGCTAACAAAGAAAAAGACGCCGCAGCCGCGATAAGCAGATAATTGCGAGCCCCTAACGGAGCGCGGCAATCTGATGAGATTGCTTCGTCGCAAGACTTCTCGCAATGACAGCTTGGTGAGTTTTTCATTCTATTGCCCATTTGTAGCCGTAGCGTTATCTGTGGTTTGCGAATTTGTCCTTTGTGCCGTACCCCACTTGTAAGACGAGCCCTGAAGAATGGTCGTTACATCCCGCGCCGCGGCGTCAAGCGCCTGCTGACGATCTTGCCCTTGGCTAACACCGTTGATCATGGTGATGAAAATCACATCAACTCCGAGCGCGTCCTTACCCTTATACCAGCCGTCGGCAATTGTAGTTTGCTGGACGAAGGCGCTGTCTGACGAGGTGGTCTGCGTTGGATCTTGCTTTAGGGCGCTTGGCAGCTGCATTGCCTTAAGATACGCTTTCGAACCGGTCCGGTTCATTGTCATATACTGGATAAATTTCATTGACGCATTGGAGCGAATGTTGTTCGAAGGATCGTTTTTGGCCGAGGTGGCGCATTCGACCAGCATTCGCTCCATAGTTTTGATCGAAGCCGCGGCATTTGGGCTGTCCGGAGTGGTCAATTGCGGCACGGGATAGATTTGAATTTTACTCTTGAGACTCGGCGTCGTCTGGATAATGCTTCGATATGCCGAGGCGTAGTGAAACATCATTACCAGCTGTCCCGACTTAAACGCTTCGACAGAATTCGGCATCTGGTTGTTCCAGGTGTAAAGAGGGCTTTTCGGGTTCGAAAATTGCATGTAAAATGCCAAGGCTCTTTCGCCAGGGTTGGTTGAGTTAACCGCTCCGGCCTGCACCAGATTAAAAGTCGCCTGATCGAGGGCTTTTGAGGTCATTTGTGTCCCGTTTTGCATCATAATCGTTGAAAGAATATCGTAGGATCGCTCGACATTGATTGAGGCGCCCATTGCAATTGCCGCTTTGATTACTTGATCGCCTTGAACGGTGCGGAGATAGGGGACGACATCGGTCAAATCTTTCCAGGTCTTTGGCGCGGCTTGCAGTTGTTTGGTGATCGTGCGAACCTGTTCGTCGGTTAGCTGGGTATTTGTCTTTTGAGTTGTTTTAAGGTTGTCAGCCGATTGCTGAATTAGATCCGTGTTGACAAAAAGGGAAAGGGTATCGATCGCGATTGGCAGGCCGTAAACGAAGGCGCGCCCGGATTTCGGATCGTTTAAAATCACCGCTTTGGCCGCGCCCGGCTCAAAAAGACTGGCGATATATTCCGCCGCACTCTTGCCGGTTTTTGTCGAGCCGGTATCAAAATAATTGTCCGGAAACGGCACAAGGCTTTGTGCCATATCGGGAATTTCCTCTGCCGGCAAAGAAATTATATCCGGTGCGTCCGGCGTGGTTTTGTAGGCAGCGAGGGCGTTTCGCGCTTCTTCTTCAAGGGTGGTCGGATTTTTAAGACGAAGCTTGATCGTGATATTGGGATTATCTTGCATAAAACTGGTAACCATCTCGGTCAGGGTCGCTTGCGGAGCGTCGTCAACCGAGCGCCACCAATAAAGGGTAACCGACTTGCTGGTCGTACCCGTACTCTTATTTTTTGAACACCCCGTCATCCCGACGATAATGATCGCGGCAAAAATTACGACGAAAATTTTCCTAAATACCCTCAAAGCCCTCCTTTGGGCAATTTTCAATTACCAATTATTAATTTTCAAAGAATTTTCAATGTTTCAAACTGTTTGGAAATTGTTATGTTTCTTTGGAAAATTGTGACTTGAAAATTTACTTCCTATTGTCCATACACGCTCTCCGTCAAATTCGCGGATTTTAAACCTTCACTATCAGTAAAATAAATCACACCTTTTGACAATGCGATCGAATTGGCGCTGTCAATGCCCTTTATTTCAGCATAATGGATAGTCTCCTGGGTGTCAAAATTTACCTTGATCGGCTGGGTGCCGCTAATTATGATTGCGTTTGATTGGTCGAGCCAAACTACGAGATTCGGTTTCGTTTTGATCTTCAAATCCGTCAAAGTCGTATTTTCCAGTTTATAAACTCCGCCCGCTTTATCGACGACAAGAGCGTAAATTCCTTTCGGCCCCCATTGCCCCCAGATAAAGTCGTTCTTTTTGTCAGAAATTTTTTCCGGTGTCCGGCTGGGAATATTAAGTCGCCAAACTGATCCGCCGACTAAAAGCGCGTATTGCGGATTTTCGGACAAGTCGAGATAAAGTGAAGGAAAATCTTTTGGATCGAGGCGCATAATGACCTGAGTTTTTGACTGTGAGTGCTGGCGGTCGGTGGTGTAGAGCAGCCAGCCGCTGTCGGTCTTTTGGTCAAAAATCATATATGAATTCGGCGTGCTAAAATATTGGTTGCTCCCTGTGTTCCAGGTGATCGAATTTACTTGTTTGGCATTCTCCGGCCAAGCGCCTTGGGTGGGTCCGAAATCATTGGTATGGACCGAGTAGCCGTCGCGGAAAAAATCAACAAAGCGAATTTTTTCATTGTCTAAAGTAAACGAAAATGTTCCGTCGTCGGAGTAGAGAATTTTTCTCACGCCTTGATCCGGATCCTTGCTCAACTGGAGTGGGTTGGTGGCTTTAGTTTGAATCTCTGCAATCGGTAAGGAAACGATATTTCCGTCTTTAGCCAAAATATAGAGGAAACGGTTGTCACGGGTTAGATTAACTTGTTGCGCCCCGGCCAAAATCAACTTTCCTCCTTGAGCAAGAACAAGCTCGAAATCCAAGTCTAATTTTTCGTTGATTTTAAATTCTTTGGTTTTGTTGTATGAGACATAACCTTTTTTCTCGATTGAGACAGAGTGAGAACCGGGTTTGACGCGGTAATTACCCGGTTTGACGGTTTTTCCGTCAAGAGTGATTTTATCCGGTGCGGGTGTGGGCCTGATATTGATTTTAGCGGGATAAATCAGGAAATAGAAAATCGCTGCCAAAACGGCGGTAATACCTAAAACAATTCCGATTATTTTGAAAATCCTTGGGTTAATTTTTATCGGTTTACCCCGAGCGGAGTCGAGGGGCGGCGACGGTGGTTTGGGAGGCTTAATTTCTGTGGGCGGTTTGCCCCCCGTAGCCTCGGCGGAGGGGGGAGGCGCCAGAGGAGATGGTTCGACTTTACCGGCCGGAGGCGGTGCCTGCGGCGGTTGGGTTGGAGCGGCGGTTTCTCCTAGTGATGGCTTGTCGCTTGTAGTTTCAGCAGGGGGTGGCCCGAGCAGATCTTCAGCGGCCGGAGGCATATTTCCTGTCTCGGTCGGAGGTGTTGGAGGTGGCTTGCCCCCCGTAGCCTTGGCGGAGGGGGGAGGAGGCGGAATCACAAGTGGTGTAATAGGCGACGGAGAAGGCGGTGGCGTACTACCTCCGTTAATTTCCTCAATCGGTGATAAATTATTGTTTTGGTCGGGCATAGGGTTATCTCAAAAGTTAAATCTCAAATCTCAAAACTATTTTTTAACTATCGGAATTGCCACACCGGTTTTTTGCCCGGAGATAGGTGGGGCAGGCGTCGGACTTACCGTTGGCTGCGGCGCGGGTGTGGGCGAGGGTTGGGCCGGAGTATTTACAGTTGGCGGTACGCTTCCTATAGCCCTAGCGACGGGGGGTGGTGTCGCTGGCGTGATCGTAATCGTGGTTTTGGCTCCGGCAGCCGGAGCTTGGCTAATATTTGCCGGAGGTTTAGGAGATTGAACGGGGTTTACCGGCGGTGTTGTGATTGCTGGAGCGGCTGGTGTCTGCGGAGCGGCGACAGGAGGTGGGGTGGGCGTTGCTACGGGCGTTACCGGCATATTCTGTGGACTCGTTGTTCCCAACTGTGCCGCCGACTGATCCGCCGCAATTTCCGGCGCGGCGGCATCTTGCTGGCCGGTCGCTTCTTTTTGGGCCAAAAGTTGCCTCGGGTCGGTGGTAATGATTTGGTCCTCGGCGTAAGATGCGACGATTTTAATCGCCACATGCGAAGCCCCGGCGAAAAATAAACCTTCCCCCACATCCGATTCCAAAAGTAAGAATTTCTCTCCTTCGGTTAAGTGGAAAACTTCGGCTAATTTTTCAACCGCCGCCGGCGATTGTTTGAGCAAAATTTGCATTGACGAGTTGCTCAAAATTGCTCGGCCCTGTTCGCTTCCAAGAAAATCTTCCACATCCTGCGAAATAATCGTCAACCCCAGATAATATTTTCGGGCGCGCTTGGCCAAAGAATAAAGATAACGCGCCGAATCGGGATATTGCATCAAGATCCAGGCCTCGTCCACGATCAGCAATCTTTTTCTCATCTGATGGCGGATTTGCGCCCAAATGTAGTTCAAAATCATATACATTGCCAGCGGTCTCAAGGGCTCCTCTAGGTTGCGGATCGAAAAGACGATAAAGCCGCGGTCAAGTTCGAAGTTGGTTGGTTTATTAAATAATCCGGCAAAAGTACCCTCGGTGTATTTAGAGAGACGCCGGACAAGCGATTCCGCGCCGGTGGTATTTTGCAAAACTCCCTGAAGGTCAGCCAAAAGCGGCGCCGGATTTTTATGCGTTTCGATATTGGCGGTGATGTCGCGCAAAGCGTAGGTGTCATAAATTCCCTTGTCCAAAATCGCGTCTTCTTCGGGCGTGATACCGCCGACCATTAGCGCCAAAAGCCCTTTAACATCGGTGATCGCCGTGCGCAAAATGACATCTCCGTCCTCGTCTTTGACCGCGCTGGGCAAATCAAACGGGTTGATCCGCTTTTCGGAGTTTAAGGAGAAGTCAAAGAAGCTTCCGCCCACCGCTTCGCATAACGGCTGGTATTCGTTTTCGGGGTCGATCACAATCACGTCCGTGCCAAACATCAGGGACCGCAGCGCCTCGAGTTTGATGGCGTAAGATTTTCCCGCGCCGGATTTAGCGAAGACGACTTGGTTGGCATTTTCCAAATCAAACCGGTCAAACAAAATCAAGGAATTATTATGGCGGTTGATGCCGTAGAGAACGCCTTTGTTTGAAGTCAACTCGGCTGAAACGAAGGGGAAGGTAGTTGAGAGCGAATTAGTGTCGAGGTTGCGGGTCACTTGCAGGTCATCTTCGCCGATCGGCAAGGTGGAATTGAAGCCCTGCTCCATCTGGAAAATGCTCTGTTTGGTATAAACCAAAAGTCCGCCGAGTAGCGCCGAAAGCTGGTCCGAGGCCTTGGTCAAATCTTCGGCTCGTTTGGCGTAAAGGGTGAAGTATAACCCGACTTTGAAAATTCTTTGTTGGCCGGAAACCAGGGCTTCTCGCAACTGGTCAATGTCGCCGATCGCGCTATCAAGCTGGGGATTTCTGACCAAACCTTTTTCCTGCTCAATTTGCCTGGTTGATTCCAACCGCCCGGCCTGTTTGCGCATATTGTCCAAGAAAATATTGGAATCAAGCGGGTTGAGATGCATTCCGATGTCCATCGAAAGGTCGTAGTTGATCACCGGGGAAAGCCAGTTTGTATTTAAAAATCTCGGATAGGCGTAGACAAAAAGCGTCTTGCAAAAAAGGTCGTTGATTTGCAGGAAGTTCGGCGTGACCAAAAAACTGGCCGGTGAGATAAAATCCAACACCGACGCCGAAGATTGCTCGATTTTCGCTTCGGCTTGTCTTAATTGTTTGGCTTGTTTGTTTCCTATTCCGAACATGGTTTTAAAATTTTCATTTTTTAATTTTCAAAGAATTCTCAATTTTCAATATCCAAACTGTTTGAAAATTCTATTGTTTGATCAGTTTCTTTGGAAATTGTGATTTGAAAATTTGCCATGGTTATTTTGCCGGTGGTGTTGACCTAATTCCTCCCGTTGCGACAGCGGTTGAATTTTGCGGCACATCGCCGGTAACCGGAACCTGTGTGGTCGCGCTTGTCGGCTGCTGCTGTTGCGCCTGCATTTGCACCCCAATTGACTCGGTGTCAATCTGCAATTTTTCTTTCATCGCCTCTTCGGGGTTATAAGTGCGGTAGAAAAGTTCGATAATTTGCTTGGTCGAAAGGATTTTCGCGCTGATCCCAATTGAGGTTAAACCGGAAATAACGACATTTGACCGCTCCTCGAGAGTGGCCTTTAGTTTGACAAATTTTTTGAGAGGCACTTTAAGGTGAACATGCGATCCGCCAAAAAGCGTCGAAAGAAACCCGCCCCTTGGGATCTCGTTTGGTGGCAGCTGATAGGTCACGATGATAAAAAATTTTTTGTCCATAATGTTGGCAATCGAAATCAGCTTTTCCACGAAATCAATGTATTCCTGGATCTGATAACGGACCAATTCGTTGGCTTCCTGCGAAATTCTACCTTCCAAATCCTTAATGTAATTCGAGAGGTCAAGCCGCTTTGAATGCATCACAATTTGAATCGGGAAACTCAAGGAGTTCAGAAAAGATTGATACTGATAAACGATCGAGTTTTGTTCCTCCTCGCTTTTGAGGCCAAAGTTAACGGAGTTGACCATCACGATTTGGACAAATTGGCCCTTTTTGGTCACCACCACATCATCATAGACCGCCGAAAAGGGGATGAATTGTTGGGTTGAAATTTTGCTTTGTTGCTGAGCCATGTTTTAATAAATAATTTTCAAGTATTAATTTTCAAAGAATTTTTCAGCCCTAGGCTGATCCGCCTTTGGCGGACAATGGCTTAATGTTTAAACTGTTTGGAAATTGCTATGTTCATTAAGTTTCTTTGTAAAATTGTGATTTGAAAATTGAAAATTTCCATATTACCTTCTTAAAAATCCTAAAAGTCCTTTCTTGCTCTGCGTTGGTGTCTTTTGGGCCTCGGCCTGTTTTTGGGCGGCGGAGTTGACATCTTTTACCGAAAGGTTTATTTCCGGTTTTTCAGCCGAAGGCTGATCCGCCTTGGGCGCCTTCGCTTGCGCCGCTTTCATTTTCATCGCCGCGGCCGCGCGGGCGGGTGCGGCTTGTTCCTCGACATTTTTCGATTCTTTGTCCAGCGCTTTTGCCAAATCGTCCAATGAGCGCTCGTCTCTTTGCGCTCTCGGCGGCGGAACATTATCCGTTTTATCCATCACAATCGTATCTTCAGCTTGGAATCCTCTTTGCCACATCCGGCGTTTGGGGACGAAAAGAAAACGCAAAACATTTATCAAAAAAACTTCGAATGGGCGGTCGTTTATTTTGACAAGCGCGAGGCAAATTCCGAGCAACCCAACCGGAATAGCCAAGACTAGAAAAGGAGGCAAGGGCTGATAGTTTTTGAACTGGTTGACGAAATTCCACCAGCCATAAATTATGCCGCCGGAAATAAGTAGATAAATAAACTGCTTCATCGTAAACGGCCCGATGATTTTGTCCTCCATGTCTATGTTTTGGGGCACTTTATATTGCATAGGGTTAATTTAAAATGCAAAAGTTAAAATGGAAAATGATAAATTAAAATAAAAAGAGGGTTAATACTTTTTCTTTTTGATCTATCATTTTAATCCCTGCCTGCCGGCGGGTTTGATGTTTAATTTTTGATTTAAATTAAAAACCAACCCTAAACACTGGAGATCGTGGCTCAATTTTTGCCTCTCCTCCTTTCATAAATTCATTATACCAAATAATCAAACTCAAAACGCACCCATCTCGGCCGAGGCCCGTCAGTCTCGGCTGGGCCGAGCCCAGACGGAAGCCGAGGTCGGAAAGTTCAAAGGTCAAAACCGCAACGTAAAACTAATAAACTAAAAGCAATCTTTCTGAAGTTTTAAGGTTTAAAGTTTAAGATTTGAGATTTGACATTTGAGATTTGAGTTTGGCTTGCTATATTCAACCTATGAATTACCGTCAGAAATATTTTAGGCGGGCGAGGGTTGCGGTAAGCGCTTTGCGCTTCGTGCCGTTTTTGAGGCTTGCCGGGCTAAATGGATCACTTGTAAGTAGCATGGGTCATAAGGACAGCGACATTGATTTTTTGATCATCGCCAAGCGCAACCGTCTTTATACCGCACGGTTTTTTTCGACTGTTTTGATTCATCTCACCGGTTGGCGCCGCCGCGGCAAGAAAATTGCCGGCCGGATTTGCCTTAATTGTTTTTTGGCGGATGACGAGCCGAGTATTTATCCTCATCAGCCGGAAAGCGCCGAGAAAGTTGCCCAGTCAAACCGAAATTTGGTTGTTTTAATTGACGAAGGCGGTCACGAAGAATTATTTTTCGCGACAAATAAGTGGATGGAAAATTATGACATTGACGGTTTGTGGCACGCGGCGGAGGTCAAAGAGACTTTGGCGAAAAATGGCCCGCGCCGGCCGAAAAAAAGTCTGGAGTGGCTGCTATCGGGGCGGCTGGGGAATATTTTAGAAAGAAAATTGATGGGATTTCAAAAAAAGCGTATTTTGGGCGGGGTTAAAGAGGGTGATGAAACGGTGGCGGAGGATAACGAGATAAGGTTACATCCGAAAAAAGTGGCATATTGTCATCCTGAACACAGTGAAGGATCCCAGCCCGGTCGGTAGAGATTCTTCTCTGCCCAAGGCAGATCAGAATGACAAGCAAAGTTTTTTTAAGACGTCAGGTGGGGCGGTCGCGGCTCCCTCGCGGGAGACGGACCGCCCCACGGAATTGTGCCTGTGGTCAAGTCACTGGCGCAGGTGCGGGGGTTCTCACCCTCCGTCTGCGCAACTTGACCCGGTGTCGCCGCAGGTCCTTCGCCCGGTTACGAGCTTGGAGCTGTTCGCGAATGGCGTCCACTACCTGCTCGTCCACGCCGGGGCGCTGTTTGGCGCGGAGATCCTCGACGATGTCGTCCGGGTGCGCCGCCGCTTGATCCAGGAGCCGCGTGACGGTGTCCTTGTTTACGCCGAGAGCCTGCGCGATGGTCCGCGTCGTCTCGCCGAAATACCAGAGACACACCGCCCGGAGAATCCCGTCGCGCGACACGCGCGACCGGTAGTACGGCGTGCCGGCCGTCTCCCCGAAACTGCGCTCGCATCGCCGGCACCACCATTGCTTCGTTGTGGCGCCGTTCCCATCCCCGTTCTTGGAGCGTCTCTGGAGTTCGATCCATTCCGCGTCGGTTGTGGCATGGCACTGTGGACATCCGGTGCTCATCCTGATTCATCTCCCTTTTTCCCGTGATCGGTTAGGCCAGACTTGTGTCGTGCCTTCGCTCTGCGCCGGTTCCAGCGCAAGACGAATTGTGTTCGGCGGACTTTGAGTTGCTGACGCAGCTCCCGCAGTTCCTTACTTTCCAGAATGTCTTGCAGCGCCATCGTGGCAACGATGGCAGCTTGGTTTTTTGCGGCGTGGTCGAGAAGGCTAGTCACTACCGACTTGTCAACCCCGGTGATCTCCTCGATCTCGCGGTGGGTCTTGCCCCGGAACCAGAGGCAAATGACCATGAACATCTGTTCTTTTGTGACCTTGGAGCTTCCAGTTATTGGTGCGTTGATCTGCTTTCGCTTCTGCTTCATCGCTGGTGTCTCCTGTGTGCTTCGGTGTTTGGTGTTGTACTCTTGCCGAACCGTTGACTATGCTGGCGCGATTGCAGTGATCACTAACGTCTCGATCGTGTAACCGGTGCCGCTGATCGGTGAGGGTTCCTCCATGATCCCGTCCACGAGGGCAACGCTCGGAGTTCCGGGTCCGAGATGGTATGGCAGGTTTGATGCTACCGTCTTTGCGCGTCCGGCGATGCGTCGCTGGACGCTATCCTCCAGTTCCTTGGCGCTGTCGAATGCCGGACTGCTCAAGATGCGGCCGTCTGGATCAGTCACGATCATAGCTTGGATCGTAACCGCCATAAGACCGTGTCCCTGATCGACTCCGACATCAAACTCGAGTTTCATCTTCTCCGGCAAGCTAGCCATCACTACGCCTCCTCGTTGTCAGTGTGTGTGCTTTCGAAATTTAGGATAACAGGTTAAAATAATAAGTCAACGAAAAAGTTTATAAAGTCCATAAAGTCTTTCAAGTCTATCGAGAAAATGCATTTGGCTTTACGGACTTGATGGACCTGATGGACTTTTAGACTATTGATTTTTAGGTCGAAATAGTGTTCAATTTCTCTTGTACGAGCAATCGAGCACTTTGAAGGAGGCGAGTTCCGATGCTGGTGTTTTCTAATAGGAGCGGAAGATGGTTGCGCTATGAGCCGGGCGAAGATGGCAAGCTCGGCGAGGGTGTGTACGACCCGCGGATCAGGGGGTTTCTAGAGGGAACCGAGGCTAAGATTCGCGAGC
>Ga0315284_10012999_pt1 | contig 11854 bp, 11 predicted proteins | sample YL17G09_16_MG_FD_203696 | JGI IMG/M metagenome (GOLD analysis project Ga0315284, IMG submission 203696) | Sediment microbial communities from Yellowstone Lake, YNP, Wyoming, USA - YL17G09_16 | ecosystem: Environmental > Aquatic > Freshwater > Lake > Sediment | place: USA: Wyoming | collected... | reverse complement strand
AGTCAGAAGTGAGACTTTGCCTATCTCATGGAGATACATGCGGACCGGGTCATCGATTGTTTCGTGCTCAGCACGTTCTAGTTCGAGGTCAAGCTGGGCTTTATCCTCTTTTTCCTCTTTTCCTGCCAGTTCGTATTCGAGATCGGGAGTTCCTTCGTTTTCCCAAGGAAAAGTAATCCCGCCATTCTCTTTTTCCAGCTCGTATTTGCCTAGCGGATCCCAACTATTGACACGCTGAACGACTCGTTGACCATTAATATCGCGAATATCCTCAACGTTAAGCTCCTTTTTGCCCTTCTTGGGGAAGTAGGACAGTAGCTCATCATCTCTATTTGAGGTCATTGTCCCACACTCTTTGCCTGCCGTCGGTTTTGATTCTGCTTGAGGAAGACATTATGAAGCTGCTTGGCAATTTCCACCCCTTGCTCTTCAAGTTTAGCTAATTGCGCTGTTGTTCCGCCAATTTCAGCTTCAATAGCCAGAAGCTCTTCATTCTGGGACCTCAGTGTCCTTAGCCGTTTTTCCTGTAACCGAGTTACACAATCTTCAATAGTCTCGCGCCGGACTGACTCATTTTTCGCAATTATTGAAGGGAAGGCTCTAGATATGAGGTTATCCAGATACTCTTGAAGGGTACTATCGAGACTATTCCTAAGTGAGATAAGGTTATCACTATGTCGCCACTTTTCATACAGTTCCTGATTTTCAGTATTTTCGAAATAGTCCGGCGATAGTTCTGTGCTGCCTGACTTTAGTTCCGGATATTGAAGCAAAAGAGCTAAGGTATATTGCTCTAAAGGGCCGGACGAAACGATTGTTGGGATCACAGATGTGAAAGATTTAATGCCCGTGGTTGTTCTCCGTTTTCTATCGATAGCTTTGAACTTTCTCATGGCGTCGCTAACAACCTGCTCATCAATCTTCAGTAACCGGGCAAGCCTTTCCAGGTAGTGGGCCTGACGCAGGGGATCTTTCATCTCGAAAAGCAGCGGTAGTAGCTTCTCCACTGCTGTAGACTTGTCCCTGGCGCTTGCCAGATCCATTTTCGCCGCCGCACTTTCGAAAATAAAGTCAACCATCGGTTTGGCATCCAACAACAACTTTTGCCACTGTGCGGCATCTTCTATGATTACTTCATCCGGGTCTTTCCCTTGAGGCAAGATGAGAATCTTTACCTCGGCATTTTGAGCATCTTCGTATTTTACCCATCCATAAAACGACTGGGGTACTGGAAGCATCTTATCTACCATTTCGCCGCTTCGCGAGACAGCTTCCTCTCCCGCCGTATCAGCATCGAGAGCCAGTATCAAGTTTCTAGTTAGACCTTTGAGAATAGCTAGCTGCTTATCGGTCATAGCTGTTCCCATGGAAGCAATTACATTTCTGTTGTCGTGCTGGTGAGCAGCCAATACATCCATATAGCCTTCGACGATTATTGCCTGGTCCTTCTGGCGGATGGATGTTTTGGCGCGGTCAATTCCATAAAGGCTGCTGCTCTTATCAAAGACCGGTGTTTGCGGAGAGTTAAGATACTTGGGTAATGAATCATCCAGGGCTCTACCTCCAAACCCTGTTACTTTGCCCTGTATATTTCGAATAGGGAACATCAAGCGATTGCGAAATCGATCGTACCTGTTCTTATCATCTCGCTCCACCAGCAAGCCGGCAGTCAGCAACTCTGCTTCCTCATAACCTTTACCCTTCAGATATTGCTTCAGATTGTCCCACCCCTCCGGTGCGAAACCTAGCTGGAAGTTTTTGATTGTTTCGGCCGATAAACCACGTCCAGCTACATAATTCCTCGCCGTTTCTGCCACCGAGGCATTCAGCAATGCATGGTGGTAATATTCGGCGGCGGCTTCATTGATTTCAGATAATCTTTCCCTCTCCTTATCCTGAGCCTGTCTTTGTGGGGTTGCCTGATCAACCAAAGGAACGCCTGCTTTGGCAGCTAAGAGGCGAAGCGCCTGTGCAAAATCGACGCCCTCCTTTTTCATGACGAAGGAAAATATATCTCCGCCGGTACCGCAGGCGCCGAAACAATGCCAGCTCTGCCGTTCAGGAAAAACAAAAAATGATGGGGTCTTTTCGGAATGGAAGGGACATGCAGCCTTATAATTTCGTCCCGATTTCTGTAATTTCACATACTCAGAGACAACTTGTATGATATCCAGTCTCTGTTTTACATCATCTATTACGCTCATTTTAATAATCCAATCGGATGTTTTGAAGGTCCGGGGGGCTTGTGGTTCATCTTCCCGCGTTTGATTTCATTAGCTATTTTCAATGCATACTGGTCTGTCATCCCGGCAATGTAATCGGTAACTTTCCGCTCTATGGTATCGTTACGGTACGCATATTCTTGGGGCAATTGCTTTTCGTGTTTCAGAAAATATGAATAGAGAAGGTGTATGACCCTTTTTGCTTTTAAAGTGTCTTTACCAGCCAGGGTTGGATTATACACCTTGTCAAACAGAAACTCACGCAGGTCATTAGTTACTTCCAGAATGTCTGCGCTCATTCCAATAATTGGCTTTTTTACATTCGAATCACCTGTTGATTTCAGAGAATAACCGACTATATCACAGACCAGTGCGTTGATTCGACGGCTGGTAGTATTGCCGAGCAGTTTTACCGCAGAAACAGGCAGCTCATTTTCGGATATTACACCGGCTCGAATAGCATCGGCGATATCGTGGTTGACATAAGCAACAGTGTCAGCCATTTTAACTACCTGTCCTTCAAGGGTATTGATTTCCGTCCATCCTTCCCCGAGTATCTCAATTCCACTTTTGGAATGATGCAGGATGCCGTCTCTTACTTCCCATGTCAGGTTAAGTCCCCGTCCGTCTTTTTCCAGTAAGTCGACTACCCTTAAGCTTTGCTCGTTATGCTTGAATCCACCGGGGAATAGCTCGTTCAGAACTTGCTCACCGATGTGACCGAATGGAGTATGCCCTAAATCATGTCCTAAGGCTATTGCCTCGGTCAAATCTTCGTTAAGGTTCAGTGCCCTGGATATAGTCCGCGCAATCTGTGAGACTTCTAATGTATGTGTCAGCCTCGTTACATAGTGGTCGCCTAAAGGAGTGATAAAGACCTGCGTCTTGTGTTTGAGGCGGCGGAAGGCATTGGAGTAGATTATGCGGTCGCGGTCCCGCTGAAAATCCGTTCGTAAAGAGCTAGGTTCCTCCTGTTTGAGCCTGCCCCGGCTAAGCCTGCTTTTAGATGCATGAGGAGAGAGCCTGTTTTCAGATTCCTCTATACGCTGCCGGATGTTTAAAATGACCATCAAAACTTAAGTTTTGCTCTCCTGCCCCGGCTACAACTCTATGATTGGCCAAGTTTCGTTTCAACAGCAGCAATTACCCGTCTTGAATCATCTATCATGTCAGGGCTTACCGAGACTGAGTTGATGCCCCATCTTACCAGCTTCTCAGTAAGTTCCGGGTAGACCGAAGGTGCTTGACCGCAAATTGAAGCGGTGACGCCCTTGCTAACCGAAGCCCGAATAAGCTTTTCTAAAGCTATGAGTACGGCCTCGTTTCTCTCATCGAACTCCGGCGCTAACTTGGGGTTATCCCGGTCTATGCCTAAAATGAGCTGGGTCAGGTCATTAGAGCCAATGGAAATGCCGTCTATGCCAACGTCCAGGAACTTGTCTATGAGGAAAACATTTGATGGTACTTCAGCCATCATCCACAATTTAAAATTGGGAAACTGATATAATCCCTCGGCAACGAAAAATCTTTTTATCCGGGCCATCTCGTCTACGAAACGTACGAAGGGGATCATGACGTATAAATTATCATATGACTGACACACTTTTTTAATGGTGTCTACTTCAAGCCTGAAAACCTCAGTCTCTCTGGTGTATCGAGAACAGCCTCGATACCCAATCATAGGATTTTCCTCAAATTCCTCATACTTATCGCCGCCGCGTAAGTTTCTATACTCGTTTGTTTTGAAATCGGTGGTCCGGTAAACAACAGGCCTCGGATAGAAAGCTTTGGTAAAAGTGGTAATGCCTCTGGCCAGCATTTCCATAAATTGCTCACCTTTACCCTCATGCAACATGTATCGGGGGTGCCCGCCAATCTGAGCTATCATAAACTCGGCTCTAAGCAGGCCGACACCATCCACATGCCGTGCAGCTATTGCCTCAGCCAGTTCCGGCTCCGCTAGATTTACGTAGACCTTGGTCTTTGTTTTAATTCGTTCTTGAGAAATAATTGCTGGTGCGGCTTTTGTCGGTTCAGCCACTTTTCCGGCATATACTTCTCCTATAGAGCCGTCTACGGTGATTTCCTGCCCGTCCTTCAGAGTTTTTGTGGCTACTTCTGTGCCAACCACGCAAGGGATGCCCAGTTCGCGGCTAACAATAGCTGCATGGGCAGTTCTGCCGCCCCGGTCGGTGACTATAGCTGCTGCTCGCTTCATCGCCGGTACGAAATCCGGAGTCGTCATTTCGGCAACCAGAACATCACCTTTTTTAACCTTATCTAGTTGTGAAGCCACGGGCACAATTTTTACCGGTCCCACAGCTACTCCCGGGCTGGCGGCAACGCCGGTTAAAATTGCCTGAGCCTCTATCCTATGATAAATCTTCGCCGTATCTTTTGGTTTCAAAGTAGTTACGGGCCGTGTTTGAAGAATAAAGAGCTGTGTTCCTTGCTTTGCCCACTCGATGTCTTGTGGGAACTGGTACAGCTCTTCAATCATCTTTCCCAATTTAGCCAGCGCGATAATATCTTTATCGGCAATCTTTTGTCTGCTTTGTTTTGACGGTGGGATGGGAACCTTTATATTTGGATCGAGTTCGCCTGACGGAACACTGGTGTTTTTCACTAATTGCCATTCTTGTTTGTGTATTTTTTTGTCGATAATTCTAAGTTCCTTTTTATTCAAGAGATATTGGTCTGGTGTGACCTCGCCTGATACTATGGCTTCGCCCAATCCAAAAATGGCTTCAATGAGTATAGTAGTCGTGTCGTTACTCAAAGGTTCTATGGTGAACAATACTCCGGATGCCTCCGATTGAATCATCTTTTGCACCGGCACGGCGATACCAACTTTGAAATGGTCAAAATTGTGCTCTTCCCTATAGAATATTGCTCTTGGCTCAAACAGGGAACTCCAACAGCCTTGTATCGCAGTCACCACGTCGTCTTCGCCCTGCACATTGAGGAAAGTGCGCTGCTGCCCGGCAAAAGAAGCCTCGGGTAAATCTTCAGCAGTAGCTGAGGAGCGGACTGCTACTAAGCCTTGACCTAGTTTGCGATAAGCTTCTTTCATTTCCTTTACCATGTCTGGCGGCATCGGCGCGCTGGAAATTCTATTCTTAATAACGTCGGCTACCTCTTGGAGCCGTTTGCTATCGTTAACATTCAAGTCTTTAAGATAGCGACTAATATCTGCTGTTAGGCCGGCGTCATTGAGAAATTTAAAGTAGGCGTCAGCAGTGACAATAAAACCCGGTGGGACCGGTATATTGGCGTGAACCATCTCGCCCAAATTAGCGCCTTTACCACCAACTAGGGGAATGTCCACTTTGGTTACTTCATCAAACCAAACGATAGTCTTTGTCCCTTTTTGCATACCTCTCCTTGTTGTTCAGATTGGCTCGGCGGCAGTATTATACCAGAAAATGAAGATACTTAAGATAGGTGAGCAGCAGCATCAGCTTTCTTGGTAAACAACTTTTTTACTTAAAACTGCATTGTCTAAATATTGAATAGAAATGTTATTACATCCCCGTCTTGCACTATGTAATTCTTGCCTTCTAGTTTTAGAAGTCCGTGTTTTCGTGCTTCGGCAAGGCTGCCGCATCTGTCTAGATCATGAAAGTTTATCACTTCCGCCCGGATAAATCCCCTTTCCATATCAGAATGGATTTTTCCAGCGGCCTTCACGGCGGACGTTCCTTTAGTAATCGTCCAGGCTTTCAATTCTTCAGAGACGGTGGTAAAAAATGAAATTAGTCCCAAGAGTTGATAGGAAAGTCTAATAATGCAGTCAACTGCAGGCTCTGTCAGGCCAAGATCCTTTCTAAATTCCGCACCGTCAGCTTCGCCCAATTGAGTCAATTCCATCTCCAGCTTACCACATATGGCTACTACTTCAAATTGGGCATGAGAGTAAGTTGAGCGCATTTCGGTTTCAAGAGATTTATCCAGTTTAAGCTGGTTCTCTCCGATGTTAATAACTATCAGCATGGGTTTAGCGGTGAGAAACTGATAATTGGCTACGCTTTTGATTTCGTCGCCAGCTAAACTTTGCTGCCAGATTGGTACATCTTTTTCTAGTTCCAACTTTATCCTTTGGAGCAAAGCCTGTTCTTTTGATAATAGGTCTCGTTCCGATTGCTTGGCGCCTTTCAAGGAATCTTCCAGCCGCTTTAATCTCCTTTCAATTATTACCAGATCCGAGAAGACGAGCTCAAGGTTCATTGTAGCGATGTCCCGTTTTGGGTTGATATCGCCCTCTATATGCGGAACGTTTTCATTTTCAAAGGCACGGACGACGTGGAGCAGTGCATCGGCATTGCTCAGATAGCTCAGGAACTGACCACTTATTCCCTCTCCCTTACCTAAATCTTTAGCTATGCCGACGATATCAACGTATTTTACTTCGGCTGGTATTACCTTCTTTGGATGGAATATCTTGTCCAGCACTTGCATTCTAGGTTCTGGCACCTTTGATACCCCGATGTTTGGCGTCAAAGCAGTCGTGGCATAAGTTGTAGTGTCAGCTTTTCCTTTGGTAAGGACGTTAAAAATAGTAGTTTTACCGCTTTTTAGCAGGCCGATGATGCAGATTTCCAAAATACTCCTCTTATCTAAAAATATAAGCTAGACGAAGTCAAATTGCAAGAGACGAACGGCTTTGCTTATGAACTTGTCGCTATTTCGTTCGATATGCTATAATGTCCACACTTTTGAGCTTTGAGGGTAATATAAGTGTCTAATTACGAATTGGTTCTCATAGTCAGTCCTGAAGTCACTGATGAAGAAATGCCCGATTTCATCGCCAAACTGGGCGAACTGATAAACAAGGTCGGTGGAAGCGTAGACGAGGTAAATCAGTGGGGTAAAAGGCAGCTAGCTTATCCTATTAAGCGGTCTACAGAAGGCAGTTATGTGCTAAGTAAGCTAAAATTGAAGCCGACCGTAACCAAAGACCTAGAAGCTAATTTTCGGCTTTCCGGTAAGATCCTTCGTCATCTCCTGATAAAATTGGCGGATTAAGGTGTAAGGAGCGGGTTATGGTGAGTTTAAACAGAATCATGCTTATTGGGAATGTGGGAACTGATCCGGAAATGCGTTTTACAGCGAATGGTAATCCGGTAACTTCTTTCCGTGTCGCTACTAGTCGGGTGTACACGACTTCTGAAGGGGAGCGAAGACAGGAAACGGAGTGGTTCACGATAGTCGCTTGGAAAAAACAGGCCGAGAGCTGCAATCAGTTTTTGACTAAAGGTCAGCGAGTTTATGTTGAAGGCAGCTTACGGACTCGCTCCTGGGAAGGACGAGATGGGCAGAAACGAGTTACTGCCGAAGTGATTGCCAATAGAGTACTGTTCCTCGACAGACAAGCTGCCGCCCCGTTACCAGGTGAGGAAATTCCCGTAGAGGCTCCTGCTGAAGCTGCGGAAGAAGAGGTTCAGCCTGAAGATTTACCGTTTTAATTACTCAAAATTGAAAAAGGAGGCATAGATTAGAGCATGGAGGAAGGTGAGGGGATAAGGGAAGTACGAGATAAGGGGCGTCGTTTCGCTTTCAAGCCCAAAGTCTGCCCCTTTTGTGCTGACAAAAGTGAAATAGACTATAAGGACGCCTTCAAGTTGCGCCGCTATGTTTCTGACCGGGCTCGAATCGAGCCACGGCGTAGGACTGGCGTTTGTGCCAAACATCAACGGCGATTGGCGTTGGCGATAAAGAGGGCTCGCTATCTGGCCCTGCTGCCTTATACTCCGGAGCATATCGGTCCCAAGAGGGTAGCTGAAATAAAAGCTTAGATTTAGGGAAGATTAAAGTGCCTAAAAGAACATACCAGCCCAAAAAAAAGGCAAGAAAACGTAAGCATGGCTTCCGAGCAAGAATGGCTACTGTGGGAGGACGGAAGGTATTAAAATCACGGCGGCTTAAGGGGCGGTGGAAATTAACGCCAGTATAGCGGTATGACAAAGAGTTGGGCTTTGACAAAAAGAGCCCAGTATTTAGCGGTTTACAAATCGGGTAAAGCTTGGGTAAACAATCTCATAGTTATGAAAGCGTTGCCAAACGACTGCGAACATAGCCGTTATGGATTTTCGGTAACTAAGAATATCGGTAAGGCAGTAGCGCGCAATCGGATTAAACGCTTGCTGAGAGAGATTTCTCGTATGATACCTGTAAAATCAGGCTGGGATATCGTATTTATTGCTCGGCCGGCAGCAGTTACTGCTGATTATCACCAACTTAGAAAGTCAGTGGAAACTCTTCTGTTCCGAGCCCATTTAATGAATAGAGATGAAGCGGTTAGTGCTGGAGTTAATTAAGCTGTATCAGTCTACGGTATCAAAAGTTACCCCGCCCGCTTGTCGGTTTGAACCTACTTGTTCGCACTATACTTACGAGGCAATCCAGCGATACGGACTGGTAAAAGGAAGCTGGCTTGGAGCTAAACGTATAGGGCGTTGCCATCCCTGGTCCGAGGGCGGCTACGACCCGGTGCCGTAATTTGTGATCTTTTTGATTGATGGTGAATTAGGTGACCAATTTCTTTAGAAAAAATAGGAAAATCTTTAATCTGATACCCGGCCTTATTATTTTAGGCTTGCTGGTTGTTGGTTGTTCCGGGCCAACATATCAGGGTTGGTCGGGTTTTACTTCTTCCGACGGCGCTCTTTACTTTGGAGGCATAGATGGCAAGGTATACGCAATCAATTCTACAACTCGAAACCAAAGTGTAGTTTTTCCTGGCGAGGGTGAATGGGTTTTTAATATTCCCAGTGTGGGGGTTTCAGGTTCAGTGTGTGGCCCGGCTTGTGCTCCGGCATCGCCACGGGCAAGCATCTATGCCACACCAGTAGTGGTTGGTGACCTTCTCTGCGTTGGTACATATGCCGGCGATAATGGCAAACTGATAGCCATCAATAGGCTGTCTCCGGGCTATACCGAAGGCGTTCCGCTATTGTCAAGAGGTGAATGGACATATCCAAGTGGCGTCAAATCAATAGGCGCTATCGTCGGCAGTCCGGTTGTGGTAGATAAGACGCTTTACGTAGGCAGCTCTGATGGCAAGCTTTATGCTATAGATGCGGCTTACGGTGAGAAGAAATGGGAATTTAACACCGGCGGTAAAATTTGGGCAGCTCCAGTAGTTAAAGACGGCATTGTCTATATCGCCAATTATGACCGAAAGCTGTTTGCTATATCTGGCGCGGATGGCAGCCAGATTTGGCAAATTGAATTGCCTGCCAGTATTGCCTCATCACCGGCAATTTCCGGTGACAGCATCTTTCTTGGCACTTTTGACAATCGTTTATATAGTATTGATAGGGCAGACGGAAAGGTTAAGTGGAATTTTGAAGGTGGTAACTGGTTCTGGTCGACTCCAGTAGTTAATGATAGTGTGGTTTATGCCGGCTGCCTTGACCATAAGGTTTATGCCTTTAAGGTTAGCACAGGCGAGGAATTGTGGCCCCCGTTTACGGCTGATGACCAGATTGTAGCTGCTCCGGTGCTGATAGGTAATCTCCTTATAGTGGCCTCAGAATCAGGGACGCTATATATGCTAAATGCTGACAGCGGAAAGCCAGAACTTGATTCTGTGCCTGTTGATGCCTCAGTAAAGGTGTCGGTGAAGGCTCCACTGTATGCTGAAGGAAATACGGTTTATGTCCATGCCGGCAATTTCTGTGTCTATGGTATAGATATACAAACCGGAAAGACAGTCTTGAAATTCCCTTATTCCAGTAACGAGTAGAATTAATTATGGAAGCTATTTGGAACACTATAATCCTTGAGCCGGTGCTCAACAGCCTGATTGCGCTGACTAATGTTTTAGGTGGCAGCTTCGGATGGGCAATTATCGTTCTCACGGTTGTTGTCCGCCTGATACTATTTCCGCTGACTGTGCGTCAGACTCAGTCTACTAAGGCCATGCAAACACTGCAGCCCAAGATTCAAGAACTGCAGAAAAAATATGGCAAAAATCAGCAGAAGTTACAGCAGGAAATGATGAAGCTGTATAAAGAAGCTGGAATCAATCCTCTGGGCTGTCTCTGGCCTATGCTTATTCAGTTGCCCATCTGGATAGCTTTATATCAGTCCATCATGCAGGCTCTAGCAGCTACGCCAGAGAACTTATTGAACTTATCGCGGCATCTTTACTCTTGGGCTGCAATTGGCCAGGCTATACCGTTGAACGACCAGTTTCTCTGGCTCCATTTATCACGACCAGACCCCAATCTTATCCTGGCGATATTGGTAGGAGGTTCAATGTGGGTCCAGCAGAAGATGGTAACGCCACCAGCTACTGACCCAAAACAGCGGTCAATGACCAATATGACGACGACAATGATGCCTCTGATGTTTGGACTGTTTACCTTGTCCTTCCCCAGTGGCCTGGCATTGTACTGGGTAGTTTCAAATGTGATTGGAATTGTGATTCAGTATTTTGTTAGTGGTGGCTGGGGCTACCTGAGAGCCCCCGCGGCTCCAAAGCCAGCAGCGGCACCCGCTCAAAAAGTAATACAGGCTCCAAAGGCGCCTGTGGTGGAGCCCTCTAAGACGCTAAAAAAGGCAACAGAGGAATCTCAGTCAATAAAGAAGGCATCTGAATCTGGAGGGAAGAAGCGAGGTCTTTTTGGAAGATGAAAGAGCTTGAAGTAAGCGGGAAAACAGTTGACGAAGCTATTCAGGCGGCGCTGGAGCAATTGGGCGTAAGCGAAGATAAGGTGGAAGTGACAGTATTGAAAAAAGGCAGGTCAGGTGTTTTAGGAATGGGAGTTGAGGAGGCTAAGATTAAGGTCAAACTAAAATTGGAGGCTGGTGAAAAGGCAGACGCGGTTGAGGTGGCAAAAGAAGTCTTAGAGACGCTTATTAGTTTAATGAAGATAACGGCCGAAGTTACTGTACTTCAGGCAAATACCAGTGAATTGCCGGTAACTCTGAATATTGAAGGGGAGGACCTGGGAGTTTTGATTGGACGCCGTGGTCAGGCCCTGGCGTCTCTGCAATACGTTGTCAGGCTTATAGTTGCTGAGAAATTGAAGGTGTGGGTACCGATAAATATTGATATTGCAGGATATAAAAAGCGACGGTACGAATCGTTGCAGGACCTGGCTTTACGTTTGGCGGAACAGGTCAAAAGGAGCCGACGGTTGATAATGCTTGAACCTATGCCTGCAGATGAACGGCGGATTATTCATTTGGCTTTGACTGATCATCCGGATGTTACCACCCAGAGCATGGGTGAAGGTGATATGCGGAAAGTAGCTATTTTATTGAAGAAGCATTAGGCATGTTCCTACCGGTAAACAGTAAAGTTAATTTCCCTCAGCTAGAAAAAACCACCCTCGATTTTTGGAAGTCGCACAAAATCTTCGAAAAAAGCCTCGAAAGCCGAGTTGGCGCCACCCAGTTCACCTTTTATGAGGGACCACCGACAGCTAACGGCAGCCCGGGAATTCATCATGTGCTGTCACGTGTTTTTAAAGATGTCATCCCCAGATACAAAACGATGAAAGGCTATTATGTTCCGCGTAAAGGGGGTTGGGACACGCACGGCCTGCCGGTGGAGCTGGAAATTGAAAAGAGGCTGGGCTTTACCAGTAAAAACCAGATTGAGAAGTACGGAATAGCTAAAT
>Ga0315284_10012998_pt1 | contig 11855 bp, 25 predicted proteins | sample YL17G09_16_MG_FD_203696 | JGI IMG/M metagenome (GOLD analysis project Ga0315284, IMG submission 203696) | Sediment microbial communities from Yellowstone Lake, YNP, Wyoming, USA - YL17G09_16 | ecosystem: Environmental > Aquatic > Freshwater > Lake > Sediment | place: USA: Wyoming | collected... | reverse complement strand
ACCGAGAACCCATCCTGCAACGAGGGGTACACGTACGACGAGGCCACGCGCCGGTGTGTGCGAGCTGGCGGCACTCCCGAGATGCCGTCCTTCCTGCCCGAGCTCGCGGCGATGAAGGGGGCGATGCTGCCGCCGCACGGGAAGATCTTGTTGCTCGGCGGCGAGCTGGCCGTCGGGCTGGCCCAGGCGCTCGCGAAGGAGCTCGCGTCCATCGAGCAGATGAACGGGTACCCGGTGACGCCCTCGGCGATGAGCGTCTGGGACGGCGCTCCGGTGCTCTACGACTTCGAGCTCCTCTCCGCGTCTCTCGGCGTCAACGGGGTGCCGAAGGCGCCGGCCTGCGAGGCGTGCCCACCCGACCTCGTGATCATCTTCTCCGGCGAGAGGAACATGCACTGGGGCCCCGTCGACGAGGGCACGCGCAAGGCCATCACGCACATCGCCGACACGTTCGCTGTCGAGGCGCGCGACCACTACCCGAACATGCTCTGGGTCGCCCCGCCGTCGAATCCGGAGTTCGATGAGCCGGCGAACCAGAGCCTGTTGAAGGGGATGGTCTTCTCGGCCGCGCAGCTCGCGAGGCCGGGCCGCTCGGCGTTCCTCAACCCGAAGAAGTTCGAGGCGCCGTACCCGGCCGTCGGCGGGATCCTCGGCCCCGATCCCATGATGGTCGATCATGCCAGGCCGAACGAGGCCGGCTACGCGGCCATCGCGAAGCAGGTCGCCGAGATCATCACCAAGTGGTACGGCTCGCACCCAGGCCAGGCCTCCGCATGAACCCACGCGTGGTGGGTGCGCTCGCGGCGCTGGGCGTCCTGGTCGTCGGCGGCATCGGCTTCGCGTACAGTCGACGCATGATCTCCTCCCCCTTCGCCCCGCCCCCGCTCGTGTCCGGAGAGAGCGTCCTGCTCCTTGGCGACAGCCTCGGCGTCGGGATGTCGCAGCACCTCGCGAACGCCCTCGCCCCTGCAGGCGTGCACCTCGACGCCGAGGCGCACGTCGGCTGGAACGCCAAGCAGGTGAGGAAGGCCTACGAGGCCGACGCGTCGATGGTGGGCGACGCGGTGGTCATCTCGCTCGGCTCGAACGACGCTGCGATGATGGACCCCTCGGTCGAGGCCGAGGACGTGGCCGCGCTCGTGGCGACCGCTCGAGCTCGCGGGGCGAAGCGTGTCGTCTGGATCGTCGCGCCGAACTTCGCGCGCTCGCCCCCGCCGCCTCCCGCGACGTCGGCGAAGCAGGCGGCCTTCCGTGCGCTCATGGAGGCCCAGACCGTCGAGGTGATGGAGCCAAGCGATGATGTCGTCGCGATGATCGGCGGCGACGGAATCCACCTGCCGCCGAACGGATATGCGGCCTTCGGGCAGCAGGTCGCTGCCTGGTTGCTGAGCTAGAGCTTCGCAGCCCGGCGCCTGATTTCTTCGGCGCGTTCATGCGAGGCTTCGACGTCCTTGGAGTCTTGCGTGGAGAAGCTGCGGTCGGCCTTGTCGAAATCCCCAGGCCGCGCGCCCGTGCTGGTCACGCCCGCAGGACGCTGGGCTGCGCGCAGGAACGGCGCGTCCATCACGTCGTAGCCGTACTCGTCCTTCGTCACGGTCGGCCGGCACGCGGGGCAAGCGACGGCGGGGACGCGCGCCTGGCGCATCGGCCTCCGGACGCACGTCCTCGTCGTCTGGGACCGCTTCCCGCCGTAGACGTAAACGTGGGTCCAGCCCTCGGGCAGGTGCAGCAGCACGACGTGCTTGGACTTCTTCTCCTCGCGCCAGGAGCAGGGCGCGCCGCAGCCGGCGCACTTGTCGTCGTGCAGCACCGCGAGCTCGTCCTCGCTCTGGACGCGCCTCGGGAAGGGCGTGGGCGCGCCCATCACGTCGGCTTGGGGCTGCCGGACAGCATCACCGCCGTCACGACCCCAGCGAGGAGGGCGCCTCCAGCGGCGCCGATGGCGCCGCCCTTGAGCGCAGCGTCGCCTTTGACGGCTCCGGCGATGGCCCCCAGGATGGCCCCAGCCACGCCTCCCTCGACGGTTCTTATGACGATCGCCATCGTCTTGAGGCGAGTGACCGCGCTGGCCAGGTTCGTGGTGGCGGTCGGGTCGGTTCCGAGGACGCCAGGCTCGAGGTACAGGGCAGGGAGGGCGATGTCCTCGCCAGCACCCAGGCTCGCGAAGACCACCGCGCCGCTCGGGAGCTGCAGGCGAGGCTTGTGCGGGTTCGCGGCGACGATGTCCTGCACATGGACCCCGTGCAGCGCTGCGATGCCGCTCAGGCGCTCGTCAGCGCTGACGCGATGGAACGTGATCTGGTTCATGCGCCGAGAGCACCAGAGGTTGGCCACCCCGTCAAGCCAGGTCGCTGGATCACTTGTGGTGCTTCCCCTTGCCCTCTCCGCGAGTCCGTCCGCCGATCCACACCTCGTCCACCTCCACAGCGTGCTCGCCACCGATGCGATCTCGGTCGGGTCGGATCATGCCAGCGCGGATCTTGTGAAGGATCTGGAAGGCCGTCTCGTACCGCTTCAGGCCGAGCTGCCGCTGGAACTGCACCGCGCTCATCCCTGGCGTCATGCTGGTCACCAGGTACGCGCCCCAGAACCAGACGGAGAGTGGCGAGTGAGACCGCTCCATCACTGTCCCGGCCATGAGCGACGTGTCGCGCTGACACTGCCTGCAACGCAAAACGCCGGGCCGGTTCTCGAAGCGGTAGGGCTCCCCGGCCCAGCCGTCGTGCGGGCATACGAAGCCGTCGGGCCAGCGGATCTTCTCCAGGTACGTCGCGCAGGCCGCGTCGTCAGGGAATAGCCGTTGAAAGTCGGGCAGCGAGGTAGGGAACGCCAATGAACTCATGATGGACGCACTCGAAATACTGGTAGCCAGATTGTCGCCGCGTACGGAATGGCGAGCTGCGGATGCCCTGCGCTCCCTCGTATCGTAGCTTTGCCACGAATAACCACCTGGGCGCCCGCCGGCCACTGCATTGGATCTGTTTCAGAAGGCCAGGCAGTCTTGGCCTGGATGGCAACATAGCAGTCAGGCTGATGGGCGAGGACCGTTCTCGCTGGAGCCGCCGTCATCGCCTCCCAGTCTTGGCCTTGCCCTACTACGAAGTGCCCTGGTCGCAAGCCAAGGTGCCACCTGACATCGATGTGCTCTAGCTCGATCTGGTATGCGGCCATATTCAAGACGCGTATGTGAAACGATACGCAAGCCACGTCTCCAACCCTTTCAATCTTGTCGTCCACCATGACTACTGGTTCGATCAGTACCTCTCTCGCGAGGGGGGCGGAGACCAATGCCTCCAGCGATGCTCGTGCATCATCCCTGTGCTTGGTGATCTCTCCCAACGCCGACTGCGCGGTCGCAAGAGCGGCGGCACTCTCGCCCAACTGGGCTGACACGACGTCTCGTTCGGCAAGCGCGCTGGCTAGTTCGGTCTCTTTTGAGTCGCGTTGCTTCACGATGATAGCGGTGTCGGCATCCCGCGCGGTCAGCGCGGCAGTGAGACCATCAACTCGCGCTCTTTCTCCGTTGAGCGCGTGGAGCGACTTCCTGGCTGCGGATCGATTGGCAACAGCGAACGCCAGGGACCACACGACCACCCAGGCAAGCATCGCAGTAACCACGAGGATGCTCGCTCCGTTCATACCGAGACGTCGTACGCGCGGAGCGTGGCGCGCACCTCGTCGAGGACCGCATCGTCACCGCTGAGGGCCGCGTGCTCGATGGCCTCGTGCGCGTACTCGATGGCGTCGCCGAGCAGACGGTCCACGTCCGGGTGGCCGGACGCGACCTTGTGGGAGGCAGCGCACGCGCGCCCGCACCAGGTGTAGGCGGTCTCCACCTGGATGTCGTGCAGCGACTTCTGGGACAGCTCGCCGCTGGCCTTCTCGACCGCGGCCTTCATGCGCGGCGTCATGCCATGCGTCGCTGCGGTGCCACGTGCTGCGCGACAGGTGGCGGGAGGTGGTGAACGCCCGTCCCCGGCTCGTCGTCCCCCTCTTCAGGGTCCTCGCCCTTGAGGGCCCGGAGGCGCTTGCCCATGCGCCTCTCGTGGTACTCGAGCGCCTCGCTGGCGATGTCGATGGCCTCGGCGAGCGACTGCGTCGCCGGAGGATGAGATGGCGTACCCTCTTCGCTGTAGTCGGTCATTTTCTTTTCTCCACCAGGCGGTCGGCGATCGTTGCGAGATCGTCGGTTGTCTTGTGAACCTTCTCGCCCATTTGCAAGAGCATATCACGCCCCGCATTGGCATCCGCAAGGCGAGCCGTCTTCTCGGCGTCAACCTGTCCGCGAAGGGCCTTGTTCTCGTTCCAGAGCGTGTAGCTGATGTAGAGCAGGAACCCGGCGATGATGCCCATTGGCCCCTGAGAGACCAGGAGGTCGCCCCACGGCGACCCGGTCACCGTCGCCACCGTCGCCACCCGGCCATCCCCGTGATCCAGCTCATGGTCACTTTCTGAAACGCGAGAGCAGCCGGTCGGCCAGCGACAAGAGGAGCCCCTTCGCCGGTTCGCGCACCTGCCGCACCTGGATCTCGGGCATGGCAGGCACCACGGGGCCCTGCTCGGGCCGCGGTCCGACCTCGATGGGCGTACAGATCGTCTCGATCTGCGCATCGCGCTCCGTGACGCTCATCTTGGCGGCGACGGCGCGCAGCTCGATGACGAACCGGGTGGCCGACGCGGGCGCGAGCTCGAGCCGCAGCGAGTAGGGGGCGTCCAGCGCGCGCAGGAACAGGTACTGCGTGTCCGTGGCCCCGATGTGCGCCAGGTCGATGCTGGCCACCTGTCCGAGGTCGACATCCGTGCCGTCGCCTTCGACCGCAGCGGCCGGCGTCAGGAACGCCTCCTTCTGCACGCGGCTCGACACCGCGTCGACCATCTCCTGCGCCGTGGTGGCGGTCAGCCAGAAGCGCACGCCGCCCTTCTCGACGCCGAGGCTCTGCGGATCGGGCACGTCGCCGGGCTTCCGGTCGGGGGAGCCGAAGCGCTCGTACGTGGCATCGGCGCCGACGAGGCGGACGGCGATGCGTCCCTTCCCCTCGTGTTCGACGGAGACGACACGCACGTCGCTGATGGAGAGGAGCTCGGAGCCGATCAGCATCCACTTCGGAGCCATCGGGAGGCCGTCCCGCATCTTCGGGGGAGGGGTCTTGTAGTAGTGTTCGCGCATCTCGTGAAGCTAACACGCTCGGCGCGTCTGCGTAACTCTCGATCAAGTGCGGGGCCCGCCACTCAAGCCGCGGGAGGGGGGGGCCATCCCTCGGGAGAGCCGGACGGGCCCCGCCTCACCATCCTATCTCACGGGGTCGAGAAGCGGTAGCGCCGCGCCGGGCCGTCGCAGTGGAGAATGCCCAGCGAGAGAAAATCCTGGCCGAGCAGGGCGATGAACTGCGGCGCCAGGTCCTGCTTGCCCAGGAGGACCGCGTCCGAGAAGGCGACGCCGCCGATGGTGAGCTCGACGCGGTACTTCTTCATCTCGCACGAGCCGCAGACGCCCTTCGCCAGGTGTGAGCCGACGACGTCAGCTCCGAGGCCCGCTGCGATGCCGGCGTCAACGACGCTCAGGCGTGCGCCGCTGTCCATGATCGCCAGCCCGCGCTCCACGCGCCCCCCGCCGGCCGCACGGACATCGAGGAGGACGGTCGGGCCCCAGGGGCCGATCTCGCCTTCGAGGATCACTTGCGCTTCTTGGCGGCCGGAGCTGCCGACGACGCCGCGGGGGGGGCCGAGGAGCTGGCGCTCGCGCTGGGCGGAGGAGGCGGCAAGATGGGCACCGTCACGAGGGGAGCGGCCGAGCTGGAGCCCGAAGCGCTGGGGACGACCAGGGGGGCGTACTGGCGCATGGCTGCCCGCTGGTGTGCCTGGAGGAACGGCTCGATGAGCGGCACCAGGGCCTCCTCGACCGAGCAGGCCAGGGCGATGGCCGGGGTGGCGAGAGTCGCGTGTTCGAGCACGCAGAGGTAGTCGATGACCCGCTTCTCCTCGCGTCGCTGGGCGGCAGAGCAGCCCTCGGTGACGATCAGGAGCGGGATGCCGGCCGTCAGCGAAAGGACGGCGACGTGAACGATGATGGGGGTGCGCGACAGCGACATGGCGCTCACCGTATCATGCGGGCCCGAGCTGGCTAAACCGAAGAGCAACCACCCAGGTGACAGCGGCTGAACAGCCAGGGGGAAGACGCTGAAACCCCAAGCCCGACACCGTTGCCCCGAGAATGCCTGTCGCGTCTCTTCTTCGTCGTGCTCTCCGGTTTAGCCAGCTCGGGCCCCTTCACGTGGCCTCGGGATCGGGCTCGGCCGCCACCTCGCGCGCCAGGGCGCGCAGGTTGATCTTCCACTCCCGTGCCTCGGCCTTCGATGTCGGGAGAGCTTCGATGAGCGCCTGCAGCTCGGCCTGCAGGCGCGGCGCGAAGGTGGGGGTCCAGAGCGAGAGCAGGTGAACCGCTCGATGCAGGTCCTCCAGCTCGGGTGGCAGGCGAGGCGGTAGCTTCTCGCTCATGGTCGCCCGTACACCGCGCCGGCGTAGGCCGTCAGGTAGCCTGGGCTTCGCCCCCGTTCCGGCGGCGTGGGTCTGCGTGATCGTCTGCGTTGTTCGATGGTCCGCGCCTGCTCCGCGACGACCTCGGCGTAGGCGGCCACCGTTCCCACCATCGCGTTCGAGAAAGTGATCGGGTTCATGGTTCCTTCCCACACCCACTACCGGTGGTAGATGACTTCATGGGATCCTTTCCCGTTTACGCCGGCCTTGAACGTCGCAAGTGGCTGAAATGGCAGCCAGTTGGCGCCCTCGTTCTCGCACACGATCAACTGCCCAGGCCGCGTCAAACACCACGATGCCAGCGCCCTGTAATCGAGCGCCGAGTGGATGTAGTGCGCGCCGGCTGCGTTGTTGTAGGGCGGGTCAACGAACCACGTCGCCGCCGGCGCATCCGGCGCCGCCGTATAGTCGCCTTCGATGATTTTCCAGTGGCGGATCTGACTCACCTGAGATGCCACGCGCTCGCGCTGGTTCTCAGACCAGCCCTCGAACGTGCGCCCCATCTCGCGAAGGCGCTTGCTCCCGGCGGAAAGCACCCTGCGCGGAGACGTGACAGCCGCATTCATTGTGAATCCGACGAGATAGCGACCACCGGCCGGAACCCAGGCCGGCAGGTCTGCCACGGCCTCGACGAGCGGGATGCGTCGCACCTCCGCTTCCGTGACGCCGATCAGATAGCGCCACATCTCCGCTACGACGGCGTACTTTTCGACGAGAACCACGCGGCGATCCGGGTAGCGCATCGCGTAGCCGGCTGCGCCAGCGAACGGCTCCACGATAGTCCCATGGAGGGGCGCCGGATAGCGCGGCGCGGCGCGCCATTTGCCGCCGTAGTATCTCCAAAATGGCTTGAGCTTGAGTTTGAGCATAGTTCCTTCTATGACGCGCCCGTTCGAGGGAGCTCCTCTCGTGCGAGTCGTCATGGCCGCCCCTGCGAGGCGCGGAGGCGGCGGGCAGCGAGCCATGCGCGAGCGCTCGCCGCCGTCACGTCTCCGTCCGCGTCCCGCTTGAGCCCGTCGCCCGAGAGGGAGATGTGTTGCACCTGCCGCGTGCTCGTCCCGGCCAGCGCCGCGAGCCACGAGGCCGGCACGGACTGGCCATCCCGGCCATTCTCCACGCGCTCACGCGCCAGCGCCGCGCAGGTCACGAGCGCGAGCTGGCCGATCGTGTCGGTGTCGAGGTCGTCCACGTCCACGCGCCCATCGAGCGCCTCGTCGATCACCGTGGTGGACGTGAGACCGCCCACTGGCTGCCCGAGGACCTCCAGCAGCGAGATCATGTAGTCGTGGACCGGCGCGTCGAGGCGCGCGCCACCGACCGCGTAGGCGGCCAGGTCGCGCACGGAGAGCCCGATCTGGGTGTAGCTGCTCACGCCGCTGTCGAGCACGCGGAGCTCCACCCTGGGGGAGAGGGTGAGCGCGAGGCGATGGGCGTGGTGGATCGCGTCGTCCTCGACCGCCTTGGCGAGCGCGTCGGGGTCGATCTGGGCGAGGCGGGGCTTGCTGGTGGGGGGTGCCATGGTCACGCCTCCTCCGCGAGCAGGCGGTTCGCCTCGGCCTCGCTGATGCGCCGCCAGCGGTCGCGGACGCCGAGGACGCCATTCCAGGGCGCGTAGTCGGGGGCGTTCGCGCTCGCGCTCCACTGCGCCACGGCGTAGGTGTAGCCCTCGCGCGGCACCGACCGGTCGAGCCGGCGGCGCACGAGGCCGGCCTCCCCGGCCGGCGAGTACTCGGTGTGGATGGTCTGCCCCTGCTCGCGCGGGGGCGTGCTCCAGGCGCTCACGCGGGCCTGGGTCGTGGTATACGTGGTCATGATCGTGGTCCTCCTCTCACGTTCCGTGGCCCCGGGGATTGCCGTCCCGCGGGGTCGTTGTCTCCGCTGCATGGCTCGCGTGCCAGCATCGCCTCTTCGGAGTCGATGACGGTGCAGAAGTGCATGGGCCCCTGGCTGCGACGGATCATGCGCGCCTTCGGGACCTGCTCGCCGCGCGCTGCGAACCATCGTCGCGCGCTGCAGCTTTGGCACGCGCACTCCTTCACGGCACCCCCCGGATCGGAACCGTCAGCTCGGCGACCATCCTCGCGTCGTGCTCCGCCTCGCTAGCAGGCGTCGAGCAGGGATCTGTCAGGTGCCACGCGCCGCTGCGATCTCGCCAGTGAAGGACCGGGTGGACGAACTCGCCGTCGTACTTCCTGGCGGAGATGCGGCAGGGGATCCCCGCCGCCGTCAGGAGGGCCCCGAGCAGCACGCACAGTTCGTCGCCGTCGAGAGATGTGCGCCGAAGAAGTTCGCTCGCGCCCGAGGACGCCTCCGTCCAGATGTCGATCGCCGTTCGCTGCTCGACCACGGGATCTGGCATCCACGTGGAATGGCCCCGTACGAGCTGGGCGAGGGCCTCGACGACCATGGCGCGCTCGCCGTCGCCCACATCGGCCTTTGCGCCCACCACCACCCTCATGATCTCCGGTTCCTTGCTCCCCGCCGCCGCGAGCGCCGCGAGCTGCCGCAGCGTCTCCTCTACGCCGGTCACGCCGCGCCTCCGCCCGCGAGCCGCAGCGCCGCGTCCACCTCGGCCTGCTCGTCGCAGGCGATCACGGCGAAGCCGTCCTTATAGCGATCCACCCGCACGATCCTCGGAAGGGTGATGCCCTGCGCGGAGGCCCAGCCCTGCGCCGCCTTGCGGGCGCCGTAGCCGCCGATGGTGCCTCCGCTGAGGTAGTGGGTGCCGCAGAGCTGCACGCCGCTCGCGAGCACCACGCGCACGGGGCGGTGGGCCATGCTGAGGTCACGCTCGGCGCTCACGACTCACTCCATGACGCTGGGCTCCACGGAGCACTGTAGCGTGACCCCTCGACGGCGAGCTGCACGTCGACGGCGGCGTCCTCTGGGGTGGCGTGCACGACATCGCTCACGCGCTCCGAGAGCGTCACGGCGCGATCAGCGCTCGGGTACGAGGCCACGCAGATCCAACCGGTGCAACGCCGCGCCGAGGCGATGCCCAGCCCCATCGACACGGCCTGCACGGAGAAGTCGATGTGCCGCGTCTCGCCTTCGACAGAGGTGATCACGCGGGCCCAGAGCCAGCGCTCGCAGTGGGCGTGAATCTCGCGCTTCACGACGCGCCTCCCGTGTAGGCGGTGGGCCATGCCGAGGTCACGCTCGGTGCTCACGCGGCCCGCCAATCGTCCGCCGAGACCCAGCCGGCCGGGAAGCCCGCCCCGTCGTGCACGCGCAGTGAGGATCCGGCGTAGCCCTGCGCCTTCATGTCGGCGGACAGCTCGGCGAGGCTCTCCCCCTCGGCCGTCTGCTCGTCCCCCTCTTCGTCTCGCCAGCACACGGCGTAGGCCGCGCTCACGCCGCACCGCCGATCTCAACGACGCGCAATTCGTGTACCGAGCAGTCCAGACTCTCAGCCAGTCGCGGCAACTCGGCCTCGGCCTCCTCCCGAGAGGTGAGGTAGTTCGAGCTGTCCTGCACTCCACAGTGAGCCGCGGCCCACTGCCCGTCGATACAGCCCTCGAACCCGAAGCGGCGCGAGCTGGTCACGCGCGCCGCACGTATCGCCGCGGCGAGCGCGAGGGACTCCTCGATCAGCAACGCAGTCTCGGCGTCCGTGAGGGCGCTCACGACGCACCGCCGATCGCCGCGTAGGCCTCGTCGAGGCCGCTCCAGTCGATGGCGTCCGAGTCAGGCCCCTCGGCCGTGAAGTCGTCGTCCTCGTCGTGCTCGGCCGGATCCACGAGGTAGCAATCGACCATGCCCCCCGTGTCGCGGTACTCGCGGAGGGCGGCCACGTGCTCGGTGCCCTCGCGGTCCAGGCACTCGGCCTCGTTGCGGCCGCGGAACGACCACACGTCGACGTCGCGCCAGGAGGGCAGCTCGCCCTGGGCCTCCCAGAGCGCCGCAAACCCATCGGTGCTCTCGGACCACAGGGGGTCGCCGTTCGTCTCGATCGCCTCGGTGCCGTTCGCGAACTCCCACCCGCGGAGCTGCGCGTCCCCCTCCCCGCTCTCCCAGGCGAGCCTGGCTCCGCCCACCTTCAGCGCCAGGGCCCTGATTGCGTTGCTGCTGGTGCGGACATCGGTCGTGTACGTCATCGTCGTGGTCCTTTCACGTTTCGGTCCCTGGGATTGCCGTCCCGCGGAGCCGTACTCTGAACTAGAACCAGCCTACGTCAGCGATATCGCACTGTCAAGCGCTATCGCTGGTTGCCGTCACGGGCACCCGTCGACCTGAAACTGCGACGCCTGCTCGCAGCTCGTCGACCTCGCGAGGCACTGCAATTTCACGCCGTGCGCCGAGCAGAGCCAGTCCTCGCAGGGCACGCCCTCCGGGGTCTTGTCGCCGGTCTTGCACGCCATGTCGCGCAGGTGCTGGCACACGACGGGGCAGTCGCTCCCGGTCGCCGGCGGATGGCTCGCCTTCGAGGGGCAGCCCGTGAGGGCCAGGACGAAGAGCACCAGGGGGGCGAGACGCGTCATGGAGCCGATCCTACACCAGGTCGCGCAGGTAGAAGCCGTCCTTCGCGAGGTAGTCGTCGCAGAGCATCGAGGGGCGCTTCTCGTCGATCATCGCCTGCACGACGGCCCAGGGGACCGGGTAGAGCTTGGCTCGGCAGACCACGAGCAGGACGGCCACGCCCCCTAGGCGCTGCACGGCGCTCAGGTCCGTGCGCTGCTGCGGCTCGATGCGGCTGAACGGGATCCTGACGCCACCGGGCGTCATCTCGACGTGCTTTGCCTCGACGAGGATGGGCCTGGAGGGCGCCGTGAGCGTCCAGCCCAGGTAGTCGACCGTCGATGCCTTCACGAAGACCGCGGTGACCCCTCCTCGCGCGTGACCCGTGACGCGCATCGGCGTCGGCACCCGTCGCAGCGAGCAGATGCCAGCTCGCTCGCAGATGTCGTTGTGGACCTCGACGATCGACTCGGTGACGTTGCCGATGGTCGAGCGCCGCGACTGCTGCGCGGCCATCCCGAGCGGGAGGAGTCCCGTGGTGCCGCGTTTCATGCGCCCGACGGCACGACGCGGTCAGGGCTCGCCGTACTGTCCTCGAGGGAGTCCACGAACTGGCTGAGGATCGCCCAGCAGTCCTGGCAATCGTCGCTCATGCCCTCGGGGTGCTTCGGGCAGGAGAGCTCCTCCTCGTCCCCGCCGTCACCGCTCACGTCGCCTCCGCCTCCGCCACCTCTTCGCTGGTCTGCGGCACCCAGTCGAGCGCGAGCGGGTTCATGGTGTGCCTGGAGGACGCGAGGGTGGTCCACCCGATGCGCACGTACCCGCCAGCTCCGAAGGCTCCCCAGGTATTCTGGCACCAGATC
>Ga0315284_10012997_pt1 | contig 11857 bp, 7 predicted proteins | sample YL17G09_16_MG_FD_203696 | JGI IMG/M metagenome (GOLD analysis project Ga0315284, IMG submission 203696) | Sediment microbial communities from Yellowstone Lake, YNP, Wyoming, USA - YL17G09_16 | ecosystem: Environmental > Aquatic > Freshwater > Lake > Sediment | place: USA: Wyoming | collected... | reverse complement strand
GCTCGTACGCATCAATGAACGGCGCCCAACGCTTGAGGTCGCCGTTGGCAAAGCGCATGGAGACCTCGAGAATCACCGCGTCGCCAGGAGCGGTTGCGAGTTCAGCCGAGTCCGGCCAATCCGGCTCGAACAACTGCAGAGGCGCCGGGCGGGCGGCGATCTGACTGAAGTCGAAGTCGCGCTTCGCCACTTGCTTGCCGGCACCGGCGACGGTGATAGTGATGCGGCGCACGACCGCGAGCCAGTCGCCCGGTTCGGAGGCCCACGACGGGCGCTCGTTCACCGTGATACGACTGGTGGCCGGCTGCCATGCGCCGGGGCTGCCGGCAATCAGCTTTCCGTCGAGGTAGAGTTTGGCGCCGTCGGGCGCGATGACCGCGCGGATGGTGTAGTCGCGGTCGGCGACGAAGCCGGGGCGGCTCGCCGCGAATCGCCAGTCCTTCCCGTCCGCCACGCCGAGAATGACCGGCAGATCGGAGAGAGTCGAGCCCTCGAAGTCGAGGTAGAAGCCGAGCTTCCCCTCCCAGTTGTACTGGCTAACGACATAGAAGCGGCAGTTCGAGGGCGCGTCGGCGCAGCCGGCGGAGATCACCATCGCCGCGACAACGAAGGTGATCGCGATCACAGCATGCTCGAGCCTCAATTCGAACCTCCCGTCTGCCCATTGGGCGCGCCTCGTCAGATCAGGACGCGCGTTCTGCGATTCTCGACCCGGTCGTGGGCGCGGGCTCGCTGAGCCCGCGATGTAGGGGCGGATGCTACTTCGCGGACTCCAGTCGCTACGAAGCACAGGTCGCGATCCGCCCGTCGGGTAACCGTCAGGCGCCGGTCCGTTCTGTAGGGCGGGCGAACCGTCGCCCGCCTCTCAGTCCGGATCGTCGGCGGGCATGGGCCTCCGTCGCTAGAGCTATGGCGCCTGAAGCATGCCCGCCCTACACGGCATCTTCGCGCCAGAATTGTGCAACAGGCCCCCTTCATTGTCGAACGTTCGGGGGCAGATGCCGGTCCGCATCCGCCGGGGCGGCATCAGGGCCGGCGGCCAGAGCGCTCTCGGGCGGGGCGAGCACGACCGCGCTCGCCTCGCAATCGAGCTTCATCTCCTCCGCGAAATCGCCCGAGAACCGATTGCCGCAGAGCACGACCTCTCCGACATCCGCGCATGCGCGGATTCCGAAAACCGCCCTGCCGCCCGCGCGATGCTCGATCACATTGTTGACGACATGCACATCTCTGACCGGCGCCGCGATGAGGACCTCCGCGTCTTCCTTTTCGGTGCAGTTGTCAGCCACGGTGTTGTCGGCGACGAGGGTCACGTGCGGCGCCATGACGTCGTCGGTTTCGCGGAAGACGATGCCCGCCCCATGATTGTCGGCCGCGCGGCACCGGACGATCGCATTGTTCGTGTCGCGGTGGCCGATGGACACGCCGTGGTCGCCGTTGCCGATGAACTCGCACGAGTCGCACACACAGTAGGTCGCGCGCAGGCAGAAGAACACCCCGTCATGACCGTTTCCGACGCACCGGCACCGCCGCATGACGCCGCCGACCGATCCGCTGCCGGGATGCAGGCCGTGCCCGGTGTTGTTCTCGATCAGGCAATCCTCAATCGTCACGCCCGTGCACTGTTGGAAACCAATGGCGTCGCCGTTCAGATCGCGCACCACCACGTTGGCAACCCGCGCGTTCTTGACGGCGAGGAGGAAGACGCCCGCGCCACGGCATCCGTTGAGGGTGCGCGGGTTCTCGTCCTTGTTGCCGTCAATGACGAGATCGCGTACCTCGACGTTGCCGACGAACTTCGCGCTGACCGGCGCAAAGCTCGAATAGACTTCGCCGCCGCGGGACCGGGCGTAGTCATGGTTTAGCATCTGGTCGATGCCGAAGCGGTCGGCGTCGCGCCAGACGAGCGTGGCGATGGTTTCGTAGAAGCCGAACGCCTGATCGTCGCGTATGGTGACGCCCATGCCGACGCGGAACGTGTCAGGCTCGGCGATCGACACGTCGTAATGGCCGTAACCGAGGTCCGCCGACAGTCGGGAATAGACCTGCGGGCCTTTCCGTAGAATCGTGCCTTCACCGGACCCCATGAGCGTGACGCTATCGCGCAGGTGGATGGAATCGTCGAGGACATATGTGCCCGGCAGGATTTTGACGGCGCCGCCTCCGCGCTGCGCGACGGCGTCGATCGCGGCCTGGATGGGGCGATTGTCGGCGCCGCAGAAATCGGCGCCGGTGATGCCGGCGGTGAGTACTTCTCCGTTCATTATGGCTACTCCAATCGGTTCTAACCAGATTACGCGAACTGAGCGCAAAGCCTTCACCCGTGGCTATCATGCTGAGCTGGCACTTGGCGCGCGAGCGCCAAGCCGTCCGCCCTGGCGCCGCAGTCGCGCGAGCAGGCGGCCGGGACGAGGGACACCGAAGGGTCCCGTCTCGACCGGCTTTGAGGGGCTTATTGCTTCTCGCCGCATTGTGCCTTGCAGGAACTATGGCCAGTGGTTTGCAAACTAAGTAACATATGGTATAATGTCGGCGATGAACGCAAGGCGCAGAGTGCTGATACTCGCTCTGACCGCGCTGTTGGCGTTCGCGGGGGCCGCTCCATTTGCGGCCTGCCCGGACGGGATCGCTCGACAACGCGACCACCGCACCGTCTTCGCCACGGGTGAGAATTGCTGTTGTGGTCATCAGGGGCAGTGCCCCGCATGTGGGGGGCACGTCTCGGGAACCCGGTCCGGCCACTCGCCTTTGTCCCCGCACCTCTGCGGTCTCGACTCATCACCTGCGGCCGTCGCAGTACTGCGCGTTGGGACCGCACAGGATGGTCAGGCGTCCCCACACGCCCTGACCCCATCGGCGGTCGGCATCGATTCTACCCCAAAGTCCTCGCGTGTGCGCGAGGATTCCATTCCGCACGTTTGCGTTCTGCTCCCAGCAGCGACCTCCCCCCGTTCTCCTCCGATCGCGTAGCCGCACCTTGCAGCCGCGAGTAACCTCCGGTTGCCGGTCCACCTTATCCGTCAGCGGCCTTCGGCGCAAAGCGCCTTGGGCACGGGACGTCAGCGGCCGGCAGTCAGACAGCGGCTGGCTCTTTGGGGTTTTCCGGTTAACGCGAAAGGAGACCTGCGGTGATAGCTTTGTTCTTGATGGTAATGGGAGGGGCACTCTGTTGGGTCATGATGCGCCGCGGCGGTTGCGTCGGGATCGGGCACAGCGAGTACGCGACACATCAGGGCCGTGCCGGCCAAGCCCGAGGGGACAGCGCCGAGGCCACCGGGTACGGCGAGACCCACTTGCACGGAGACGAACAGAACTCATGCAGGCGACGCGAGCCTGATGTTCGCGACCTGTGGAGTGAGTGGCTTGCAGGGAAGAAGGGGAGCCATTCAGTTGAGACAGCGCGGTCTGGGCTTGGCAGGCCTTGCCCAAGAGAGCGGGTGCGAGCGACATCGCCCGTTCAAGATGTCGTTTGCGCGCTCAGCGCAACGACCCCCGATTCGGAACCACCAAGTCATGCTGCCCCGAGCGCTGCCGGACGCGGGACGCCGGTGGCAGTGACGACGGCCCCCACATCGACTGACAGCACGGGGCAAGCACGTGGCGCGCCCAGCGAGGCCCATCCCGACCCCCTCATTTCCCGTGATGCCGGCGAGTGCCGTCCCGGCCTGCACGCGCGGGCGGAGACGCTCGACGGTATGGGTGTGCTCGCAGTTGGCGGCGGAGGACAGATGCTGGACCACCCCCTGCGCCGCGGGCAGTGGGTCACCGACTTGGTGGCTGGGATGTTGACGGCGGGGATGAGCAAGCACCGCGTGGTGGCGATCGTCGCGCCGCTGCTTCGGGCCGCGGCATCAGCCTCCACCGGCGTGCGCCGCTTCCTGCCACTCGACGAGCAGGTGCGTGCCTGGCACGCTCGCCCTCTCAGAGATGAATATCAGTACCTGTTCCTCGCAGGAGTCGGCATCAATGTGCAGACCGCCTCTGGCGCCGAGCCATGGGAGGCCCTGTGCGTGTACGGGATCACCGACCGGAACCGGCACGAGTGGCTTGACTACTGTATCGCGGACTCCGAATCCGGTGGGCAATGGGTCGCACTGTTGCACGGCTTGCGACGGCGCGGCTTGCGGACCGACAGGGTGGAACTGGCGGTGATGGACGGAACGCAAGGCCTCCTCTGCGCGCTGCGGTTGATCTTCCCGGCCCCGCCGCGCCAGTGCTGCTGGACGAACAAGCTGAGGGACGTGGCCGCTTACCTCGACCAGAACCAGCGCGAGCGCTGCATTCAAGAGGCCGCCCGGATCTATCAGGCCGGCAGCCGCCGGGAAGCCTTACGGCAGTTTGATCGCTGGAAAACGGACTGGGAGCCTGTGGCGCCCCAGGCGGTGGCGAGTCTGGAGGCGAGCCTGGAGTTGCTGTTGACGTTTCTCTCGCAGCCCGAGGAGCACTGGGGCAAGATTCGCACCACCAATGCGATTGCGCGGCAGTTTCGTGAGTTGCGTCCGGGGGCGAGGTCCAGGCCGCGCTTCGCGAGCGAAGCCAGCGCCGACCGCATTCTGTACGCGATTTTCAACCATGCCAAGCAGGGCGGGCACAGTGGCTGACAGGTGTATGACAGTGACAGCAATGACTGGCGGGAGCCGGGTACCGACTTGCCGATTGCGCTCCGGGCGCGGCCCGCCCGGCCCTGCTCAACGAGGGCGCACCGTCGATGGAACTACTGCTGATGTCATTGAGTTCCCTACCACTGAGGAGGTGACAACGTGAAGAGGTATGCTATCGCTGCTGTAATCGCGCTGGCTGTGATCGCGCTGGTTGCGTCGTTGGCTTGGGCGCTTCAGACGGAGAGAGCCGCGGCCGCCGCTGGGAATGACAGCGCCCAGATGCAGATGGGTTCTATGTCGGGGCAGATGTGCGGGATGACGGACGCCGCCGCCATTTCGATCTCGAACGACGAGATCTACGTGGTCAAGGGTGATACCTTATACAGATTCAGCCGCGACCTCAAGCTTGTGAAGCAGGTTTCCTTGGGGTCGGGTGCGGACCAGGGATCGCCCAGGGCGGCGTCCGGCGGGGGCTGTCCGATGATGTCGGGCGGCTCGCCGAGCTCGCCGGCCCCGTCACCCAACGTGCCGGGCACCTCCGGCCACCACCATTGATCGGCGAGGAGCGCGGGCTGGCGGCACACGTGACTGTCGCCAGTCCCGCGTTCCTCGTCATACGGCGCTTTGTTCGCCGAGAGGAGGGCAGCGATGACACGTAACCGTCTGAGAATCGTGACCTGGGCTGCAGCCATTGCTCTGGTGGCAGGCGGCGTGGGCTACGCTCTTCGCCTAGACCACCAGAATCGGTCAATACTGAAGTACATGGAGGCGGGGCATATGGCAGAGCACTGCGGCGACTTGCGTGCCGCTGCTGCAGACTACGCGCGGGCGCTCAGCGTGAACGGGACATACCTGCCTGCCCGGATAGCATTGGCCGACGTGCACCTCGCCAACGACGACGACAGGGGCGCTCTGGAAATACTCCGCCGTGGCGTTGCGGCCGATCCGAAGAACGCTGAGGCATATACTGCCCTCGCGCGCGCCCTGGTAGAATGCCACCGTTATCCGGACGCCATAAGATACCTCAAGCGCGCGGTCGAGATCGCGCCGCGCGATCCCTATATCCGTAGGCTGCTGTCATACTGCTACCGGCAACACGGCAAGATCGCCGAGGCCAATCGCCGGGTTGCAGAGATCGACCGAGTCGCGGCTCGTGCGGCGCGGCGGGCACTGCGGCACCACCAGCGGAGGGACATTTCCTCCTGATCAGGGTCGAACGCGAGCGACACGTGTTGTGGCGGGGGCATCGCAGGCGAGTGCTCCACAACAGAACGCGCGCCATGAAACTGAGAGGCCGCGCATAAGGCGGGCCGCGCGTATGCTCTGGCCATCCCGCATCCCGCTGGACTTTGGAGTGTCTGGCATCAGCGGAGGGCCGCTGATGCCAATACACTCTTCCAGACGAGGCACTTTATGGGCGCACCGAAGCCCAAGAGTCAATTCCGATAATGCAGGAACCTCGATAGATCGATGCCGTTGGAAGGGGAGTCACCATGCCGAACCTGTTCCGGCGCTGCGAGTCAAATCCGTTGATCACAACGAAAGATCTCCCCTACGAAGCCAATACCGTGTTCAATCCGGGCGTGGCTGAGGTGGATGACGAAGTCGTGCTGCTGCTACGGGTGGAGGACCGGCGCGGCATTTCGCACGTGACGGTCGCGCGCAGCAACAACGGCGTGGACGGCTGGCGGATAGAGCGCGAGCCGCTGCTTGCGCCCGGGCTGCCCGAGTGGCCTTATGAAGAGTGGGGTTGTGAGGATGCCCGCGTGACCAAGATTGGCGAGCAGGAATGGGCGATCTGCTACACCGCCTATTCCGGCTTCGGCCCGGGGGTAGCCATCGCTCGCACCAACGATTTCTGTTCGGTCGAGCGACTGGGCCTGGTGCTCCCCCCCAACAACAAGGACGCGGTAGTCTTCCCGGAACGGTGCCAGGGGCGCTGGCGCATGCTGCATCGCCCCTTGACTGACGGTCAGGAGCACATCTGGTATGCCTGCTCTGACGACATGATCCACTGGGGGATGCCGGGCGCCCTGATGCTCGAGCGCGGCGGCCCGTGGTGGGACGGCCTGAAGATCGGGGTGGGCGCGGTGCCGATCAGAACCGAAGAGGGGTGGTTCCTAATCTACCATGGCGTCAAGCAACTGGCTAACCGCCCGATCTATCGCTTGGGCTTGGCGGTACTCGCGGATTCGTGTCGGCACGCGATAACCCGCACCTCCACCTGGGTTTTCGGCCCCGAGGAGTGGTACGAGCGCACGGGCGACGTGCCCAATGTCGTATACACCTGCGGTACCCTGCTGCGCGGCGACGAGGTGTGGATGTACTATGGCGCGGCAGATTCGTGCGTTTGCCTGGCGACTGCCAGGCTTGCCGACCTGATACGCGCGGCCCACGAACTGTAGGTTTGGTTTCCCCATTCGCGGAGGACGGCAGCGCCGTCTCCGAGATTTGATGGTTCGCTCGTTGAGAACCGAGGTGGACTCAAGATGAGTAGTAAGTTCCAGGTCCAGGGCGGGCGCGTGCGGGCGGCCTTTCTCGTACTACTAGGGACCTTGGCCATGCTTGGCATGCTCTATGCCGGGCTGTTCCTCTGGGCCAGCTATACGGTTCCCAACGTCAGGGCCATCAACACGCAACCCATCGCTCAACCCGGGGGCGTCCTGCGCCAGATCGCGGCACCCCAAACATCATATGTGAGCGCCGATTGGTCTCCCGATGGCTCACAAGTCGTGTTTCTCACGACGAGGGATTGGAGTGGTTGGAGTTCGCTTGGGGGGCTTCTGCCTGGTGGACTGCGGTCCGGCTTTGTCGCTGTGGCCGACGTCGCGGGCGGCAACACGCGGGTGTACCGGCTCCCCCGCGGAGGGGAGCCCTCGTGGGTGGTTTGGCGAACCGGCGCATCCTCGGTGGCGGTCTCGATCAACGAGCCGGGAGGCGCTCTCGCAGCGTGCAGACCCCACAGTGCGATCTGGTTGTATGAGCTGCCCTCCGGTAAGCTCGCGCGTCGGCTGCACGCCAGGGACTCGTGGCCGGTATCGTGGTCGCCCGACGGGAAGCTTCTGCTGTGCACGACCGGCGGCACCGCTCCGCGCCACGCGCACTACTGGGTGGCGCGGGCTGCCACGGGCGAGGCCGTAGAGGTGACGCTCCCGAAGGAGCGCGCCAGCGTCTCACGGCCTCGCTGGGCGCCCGACTCGCGCTCGCTGGTCTTTCTGTGGTGGCCGACAGCGACATTCAGACGATCCGGTCACGGCGGCTCACCAGGGGCATCCGCCAGCTGTCACGAAGAGTCGCCATGGACCGTGGCCGAAGGCGCCAATCCTACGCGTGGACTGTGGATGGCCGATGCTCAGACGGGCAAAGCGCGCCTCCAGCCCGTCGACCCTTGCCGCGACTTCGCCTGGTTGCCGGACGGGCGCATACTCTTCTTCCGCTCCCGCCTCCGCGATACCGGGGCTGCAACCAACTTCGGCTTACTTCGACCCGACGCAAAGACAACCGAGTGGCTTGCCGCAGGCGTGCCCGGCACCTGTTGGGGCGTCCAATGCGCGAATGGCCGGATCGTGGTGGCGCTGTCAGAGGCGCCTCGTGCAGGAGGCGACCGGCATTCCGACCTCTATGAGTTCAGTCTGCGCGATTGCTCGCTGCACCGGCTCACCACGGTGGGCTATATAAACGCCTGGACCCTGTCTCCCCACGGCAAGAGAATACTGATCGAGCAGCGACGGTACGGGTCTCTTCTGCCTCGAGGTCTCTGGGTGCTCGACATCGGCGCCGCGGCCACATCGCGTACCGCTGGGCAGGGACGGCTTTCCGCCGCGGCCAATACCCACTTCAGTCAACATCGCCACCTTCCGGGAAAACCACCAAGGCACAAAGACACGAAGATATCCACCCGCAGTGGGTCTGCTGTTGACGGATTGCCGCATCGGCGGTTTCCGTTTTCTTCGTGACTTGGTGTCTTCGTGGTTGAAAGTCCGATTTTGCGATGTGGGACCATTGGTTGGATGCTCCAAGGAGGGCCCATGCCCAAGCTGATGTTTCTGCTCATCATCGCCGTGCTGCTTGCGACGCAAGTGGGACGGTCGGATGCCGCGCGGCCTAAGATCGTCATCCCGCCCGACTTCCCCGTGTTCGGCGTCCCCGGCCATGAACAGGCGATGGCGGAGCTGCGCGAGTTGTACTGGATGCATTACGAACGCGGTGGGCCGCTCGCGACTCTGTGGGATGAATGGGAATCAGGGCCGACGCTGTGGCCCGCAGTGTCCACTGACAATCGCATGAACACCATCCGCGACCGCTGGCGCGCGGCGCTGCTGGGGCGGCACATCGACGCCGAGGGATACGTGGCCACCCATCAGCACGGCTCCATCGCGCATCAGGAGGGCTGGCCCTTCCCATTCTGGGCGCAGGGGCAACACGGCTGGGGCTGGCACTTTTCGCTCCAGAACGTGCCCCAGGGCTGGCATGGCACCAAGGTTCAAGATCAGACCGGCTGGACGATCGAAGGCGCGCACGATCTGGGAGTCGATCCTGCCGCGTGGAATCTCGAACTGACCGCGCCGGACGCCGCGGTGACTACCCCCGAAGTCCTCGACGTCCATCCCGAGGAGGTGCCTTTCATCCAGATTCGATGGACTGCCCAGGGCATCGGCGACGCGCAGCCATATATCCAATGGGCCACGAAAGAGCGCCCGGGATTCTCGCGCGAGCGCATGATGTCCTTCAGCCCGCCCACCGGCTCGGCGCAGCCAATGCAGGCGCTGAAACACGCGCCCGGCTCCGCGCAGGATGTCGAAACGACCGCGCCGCCGTTCACTTATACGATGATCCCGGTATATCGCCATCCCGAGTGGCAAGGCACCATCACGCGCCTTCGCATCTGCTTCGGCAATCCCATGCCCGGCGGCAAGGTCGCGCTCCAGGCGGTGTTCACCAACTGCGACACCCGCCACGACATCAACAACCAGAACTTCGTGCGCGGCAGCGCGATCTACTTCCGATGGAGCGGGGACGTCGACTTCCTGCGCGACAACATCCAGCGCATGCGGCTCGCGATGCGCTACCTCATGACCGAGCTCGGCGGCCTCAAGGAGAAGTGCATCGTCTGCCCGTGGGTCGGGCACGACGGCCGCCCGGGTTATACCATCAAGCCCGACGGGACCAAGGAGATCCACCCCGGCCGCGGCATCGGTAACAACTACTGGGACATCCTGCCCATGGGCTACAAGGATGCCTACGCGACCATCCAATACTACAGCGCGCTCACCCACATGGCCGACCTCGAGCGCGACATCGAGCGCCATCCGGAGTGGAACATCCCCGGCGGGCCGCTGCGCCTCAATCCCGATGACCTTGCCCGACATGCGCGCGAGGTCAAGGCGTTGTCCTCGAAGCTCTTCTGGGACAAGGAGACGCGGCGCTTCAGCACCGGCCCTGACATTGACGGCAACATCCACGACTTCGGCTACACGTTCCTGAACCTCGAAGCGATCTACTACGATTTCGCGACGCCGCAGCAGGCGCGCGACATCCTAGGCTGGATCAACGGGAAGAGAATCGTGCCCGGTGACACGTCGCAGGGCCAGGACATCTATCATTGGCGATTCGGGCCGCGCTCGACGACCAAGCGCAATGTCGAGTACTACATCTGGCCGTGGTCGGCGCCGGAGAGCATCGCGTGGGGCGGGCAGGTGCAGGACGGCGGCGCGGTGCTGGGGTTCTCATATCACGACTTGATGTCGCGGCTCAAGTGGCTGGGTCCGGATGACTGCTGGAAGCGGCTGCAGGAGATCATCGCGTGGTACACCGATGTGCAAGAGGCCGGCGGCCCGCGCGAGTACTACAAGGACGGGACGCGCGGCACGCTGCAAGGCGGGGGCACCGCGGGCGGGCTCGGCGTTGACATGGAGTTCTTCGAGAGCATCCTGGTGCCGCAGATCATCAGCGATGGCTTTCTGGGCCTGAAGCCGCTCGCGGACGGCCTCGCGTTCAACCCGCGTCTTCCCAAGGCGTGGCCGTCGCTGTCGGTCACGGGCATCCACTGGCACGATATGGTGTTCGATGTCGAGGCGTCGCGGGGAGGACTGACGCTGAGCGCCCACGAGAACCGCGACACCGACACGCGCATCGTGCTGCCGGCCGGGGAATGGAGCGCCGAGACGTTCGGCGCCGCTGGAAAGTCGCTGGGGCGGATCGAGGCATTGCCCGCCGAGATCGGCGGCGGCGCCGCGTTTCAGGTCAACTGGAAAGCGGTGACGAGGGCGGCATTCACAAAGTAGGCGGCTTGCGGACCGGCGCAGACGGCGCGATAGCTGCGGCTCAGCGGTGAGGCGACGGGCAGGCCCGCGTCATCCCATTCGCCGCAGCCTCTCGTCGTCGAAAACGACCTCCGCGATGGTGCCACCCTGGCGGGGCTGTATCGTGAAGGCACCGCGGCAGTGGCCCACACTCAGATCCCGAACCAGGCGCAACCCCATCGTCGCTTGTCTGTTCACGTCAAAGTCGCGCGGCACCGGGTTGCCCGAGTTCCATACCGACAAACGAAATCTGCCGTCGGCGAGGGCGAGAGTGACGCGTACGCGCAGCTTGCGATTGCGACCGGACCGCCCGTGCTTGATCGCATTGGTGATGAGTTCGTTCGCGATGATGCAGATCGAGGTCGCGACCTTGGATGGATAGGACATGGGCTTCCCGCTGACTACCACATCAAGGGCATCTGCGGACAAGGCCTCGCGGGCGGTGTCAGCGACGCGCCGAACCGCATCCAACAGATCGACGTCCTCGATTCGTGTCCGGTGCATCTGGTCGTGCACAGCGGCGATGGCACGTACCCGCGCTACCGCGTCCTGCGCCATGATCGCGGCCCGGCTGTCGGGCGGCTCCCCGGCAACCTGCAACTGAAGCAAGCCCGCCACTATCGCCAGGTTGTTTTTCATGCGGTGGCCGACTTCGGCCGTGAGCGTCTCGGCCAATTGCGCACGCGCGCGCTCAACCTCAAGCATACGTTCTCTCGTCCGTACGTGGTCGGTGACCTCGGTGACCGAGATCACAAAGCTCTCTACGGCGCCGCGCTCGTCCTTGATTGGGCTCAGCGTCCAGTCCCAGTAGGTGACGCCGCGCTCCCGCTGATCCGCGAACGCGTACGGGAACTCGTGGAACCGGGCCGGCTCGCCCGCCTCACGCGCCTGCTCCAGGGCTGCCTTGAGTTCCTCGCCCGGGAAAACGTCGAGGAAGATCCTGCCCATCAATTG